>Ga0207674_10000093_pt1 | contig 99440 bp, 85 predicted proteins | sample KBSCornC72_FD_184303 | JGI IMG/M metagenome (GOLD analysis project Ga0207674, IMG submission 184303) | Corn rhizosphere microbial communities from Kellogg Biological Station, Michigan, USA - KBS Corn C7-2 (SPAdes) (version 2) | ecosystem: Host-associated > Plants > Roots > Rhizosphere > Soil ...
AGCCCGTCTTTGAGGACATCAATCGTGTCGACAGTTGCTCCGTCGGCTGTCACGGTATCGTCGCGCTGTGCATTGTAGAGGAGCCGCTGATAGTCAACGTGGCAGAGCGCATCGAGATGGGTATGGCCATCGTTGTGATAATCCACACCAATGTAATCCTTGACGAAGTGGAGCGGTTCCGAGTCGCTGCCCGCCTCCCCTGAAGCGATAACGTCTGGCAAGATCATACGGTGCACGGCAGGCCTGGGATTGTCGATTGCCGCCTGCGTGTTCAACGGCAGACTCAGCGAGACGCTCATGCCGTCGCGCACAAGTTGGGCAGATGCCACGACACGCTCAGGGGTGAGGTAGTGTAGCGCCCCACGCTGGTCGTGCGTGCCCCAGCGGCCCCACCGCTTCATCTGCTGGAAGAGTATGTCAAACTCGTCTGCGCTGAGGTGCGCGTCGTCTGTGCGCTGCCGGTCCATAGGTCGATCTCCCTTTCGCTCTCCACCTCCGCTCGAACTATGGCACATGAGTCCTTTGGGCTGCACCAGAGCCCGTTATGCGCAGACAGCTGCGACCGCGCCGCATCGACAAGGAGCGGGACACAGCTCACGCGCCTGTGTATGCCCTATGGACGCCCTCGTTGCGCTTCTGAACAGGCGCATGACTGGCCTTGCGGGTAGGTGGAAAACTCGCCGCGCATACTCCACCGTCAACCGGGGCGCGCCTGGACCAGCCCATACATGCTTATACAGTGTCAATTTAGGCTTCTTCAACGATTTGCTCGCCGAGAATCGGCGCATATTCGCGGTGTCAGCGCCGCGTCCAGTCCTCTCTCGACCTCTAGCCAGGGAGCAGAAATTATGAAACGGATCGTGGTGCTCGGCGGCGGATTCGGTGGTATTGCCGCCGCGCAGCGCTTGGACCGCCAGTTTCGCCACGACGACGACATCGAGATCGTCGTGGTGAGCAATACCAACTTTCTCGTTTACACGCCGATGTTGGCCGATGTCGCGGGCGGGACCATCGAGCCACGCCACGCCGTGCCGCCGGTGCGGGCCTTCCTCAAGAAGTCCCACTTCCGTGAGGCATTCGTCAAGGGCATCGACGCCGCCAACCAAACGGTGCATGGGATGCTGATCAATGGGGACAGCGCCGACCTGCACTATGACTACCTTGTCATCGCATTAGGCGCCGTGACCAACTATAGCCACGCCACGGGAGCGGCTGAGTATGCGCTCGGTCTGAAAGACCTGTTCGACGCCTTCCGTCTGCGCAACCGCGCGCTGACGATGCTGGAATGGGCCAATACCACGCGCGACCCCGCGCAGCGCCGGGAGATTCTGACTTTTGTGATGGCGGGCGGTGGCTTCTCTGGCGTCGAAGGGATAGCCGCGCTTGAGGATCTGCTGCGTGGGTCGTTGCGGTACTACCATGACATTAATCCAGACGAACTGCGGCTGATTCTCGCGCCACACGGCGAGCGCCTGCTCACCGAGGTGGATGAGCGTCTGGGCGCTTATGTCGTGGAGAAGTTCGCGCGGCGGACCATCGATGTGCGTCTCGGCGTCGGCGTGAATGCCGTGACCGAACGCACCGCGACCCTCTCGACCGGCGAGGTCATCCCTACCCGCACGGTGATCTGGACGGGTGGCATCATGGTCAATCCCGTGTTGCATAGCGCTGACCTGCCCAAGAGCAAACATGGCGCGATCCAGGTCAACGACCAGCTCCAGGCGCTCACTCATCCAGAAGTCTTCGTGCTAGGCGACTGCGCCGCCGTGCCAACCCCTGATGGCCAGGGTTTCTATTCGCCGACCGCGCAGAACGCGATCCGCGAAGGCCCAGTCGCCGCGGCCAACATCGCCGCCGCGATTCGCAAGACCGGAAAGACGAGGAGCTTTACGTATAAGCCCATCGGCAGTTTGGCGAGCTTGGGCCATCGCCAGGCCGTCGCGCAGATTGGCACCGTCCGGCTCTCTGGTCTGCCCGCCTGGTTCGCCTGGCGCGGCATCTACCTTGCCAAGCTGCCGACCTTTTCTGACAAGGTGCGGATTGGGCTGGACTGGGTGACTGATCTATTCGCGCCGGTCGATACGATGCAGATTCCTATCGTTCGGGAGAATGCGGCATCCATCGGTGGCCTGGAGACTCTTGTAGCGTCTCATGGGACCATGCCATCCGCGCCCGCCATCGGATGATTGGCGCGTTCTGGGCGAATCTGTGCTGAAGCGAAGGAGGAGCGCCATGGCAGCTGATGACCAGTATGACGTGATTATCATTGGGACCGGCGCTGGCGGTGGAACGCTCGCCTACCATCTGGCGCCCTCGGGCAAGCGCATCCTGTTGCTGGAACGCGGCGATTTTCTTCCGCGCGAGCTGGAGAACTGGGATGCCGAAGCCGTGTTCGTCAAGAACCGCTACATCTCGCCAGATACCTGGTACGACGCCAGCGGCAAATCGTTCCAGCCGCAGATCCACTATGTCGTCGGTGGGGCAACCAAACTGTATGGCGCCGCGCTCTACCGGCTGCGCCAGGAGGACTTCGGCGAGCTACATCATCAGGACGGTGTCTCGCCCGCCTGGCCGATCAGCTATGAGGAGATGGAGCCGTACTACACGTACGCCGAGCAGCTGTATCAGGTGCATGGACAACATGGTGAAGACCCGACTGATCCACCTGCCAGCGCGCCCTATCCCTGGCCAGCGGTCTCCCATGAGCCGCGCATGCAACAACTCTACGATGATTTGAAGCGGGCCGGGTATCATGCCTTCCACGCGCCCTGCGGCATCCTGCTCGACGAGCAGCACCGCGCCGCCAGCACCTGCATCCGCTGCCAGACCTGCGACGGCTTCCCGTGCCTGGTGCATGCCAAGTCGGATGCGGAAGTGATCGCTGTGCGCCCAGCACTTGAGTATCCCAACGTCACTCTGCGCACCAATTCACAGGTGGTGAAGCTCAACACCGGCCCCACCGGCCGCGAGGTCACCGAGGTGGTCGTCGAGCGAGACGGCGCGCGCGAGGTCTATCAGGGGAACATTGTCGTCGTCTCGTGCGGCGCGGCCAACTCGGCGAAGCTGCTGCTGATGTCGGCTAACGACAAGCATCCGCATGGGCTGGCCAATGGGTCGGATCAGGTCGGACGCAACTATATGTTCCACAATAGCCGCGCGGTCCTGGCCGTCTCGACCGAACCGAACGACACCATCTTCCAGAAGACGGTCGGCTTGAACGACTTCTACCTGAAGGGCGTCGACGGTTTCGAGTATCCGATGGGCAATATCCAGATGACCGGCAAATCGGTCGCACCGCAGTATCGCGGCGAGAAGCCCAAGCTGACGATGCTCGCGCCTACCTGGTCACTCAACGATGTCTCTCGCCACGCCGTCGACTTCTGGCTCTCCACCGAGGACCTCCCGAAGCCAGACAATCGCGTCACGGTGGATGCGCAAGGGAACATCAAGCTCACCTACACCCCAAATAATCAGGCGGCGGCCGACAGGCTGTACGAGCAACTCAAGTCGATGCTGCCGCAAATGGGGATGCATCCCCATCACCTCATTTCGCGTGACCTCTACCTGCAGACGGAGATTCCCATCGCTGGCGTTGGCCATCAATCCGGCACGTGCCGCTTCGGCGCCGATCCCGCAACCTCGGTGCTGGATATCAATTGCCGCGCGCATGAGGTGGACAATCTCTACGTAGTCGATACGAGCTTCTTCCCCAGCATTGGCGCGGTGAATCCTGCGCTCACTGTCATGGCGAACGCTGTGCGCGTGGGTGATCACATCCTGGAGCGGCTCGGTGTGGCAACAACAACGCCCGCATTGACCGTGAGCGGGAGTCGCACGCACTGAGGCAATAGGTCGCTTGATTCCAGCGCTCGCATGTGTGGATGGAGTCACATCCCACAAGCGTAGCGCAGACCGGAGAGACTGGAGCGCGCCTATGAACTCGGAAGTTGCTGCTCGCGCGTCACTGGCGGTATCGCTGGCCTTTCACATTGTCTTCGCCGCGCTCGGCATCGGCCTGCCGCTCATGTTCTGTATCGCCGAAGGCATTGGGCTGCGCAAGCGCGACGCCACCTGGTATGTTCTGGCGCGGCGCTGGAGCCGGGCGGCTGGCATCCTCTTTGTGGTCGGCGCGGTCTCCGGCACCGCGCTCTCGTTCGAGTTCGGACTGCTCTGGCCACGCTTCATGGCCTTTGGCTCGGGCATCTTTGGGCTGATGTTCACCTTCGAGGGTTTCTGTTTCTTCCTGGAGGCGATCTTTCTGGGCCTCTATCTCTTCGGCTGGGATCGCCTCTCACCCCGCACCCATTGGCTCTGCTCGTTCCCAGTAGTGATCACGGGAGCGCTCGCCTCGCAGTTCATCCTGTCGGTCAACTCGTGGATGAACACGCCGACTGGCTTCACGCTCACCAATGGCACGGCGACGAACATTGATCCGATTGCAGCGATGTTCAACCCCATGGCGCCCTCGCAGGCAATCCATATGCTCGTCGCGGCGTATCAGGTCACCGGCTTTACCATCGCCGCGGTATATGCCGCTGGCCTGCTCCGCGGTCGCAACAATAGCTATCACCGCCGGGGCGTGCTCCTTGGCATGCTCGTCGCGGCGGCGATGATTATCCCGCAAGCGATTGCCGGAAGCTGGATTGGCGAGGCGCTCGCGCGCAACCAGCCGCAGAAGCTGGCCAGCATCGAAGGTCTGTTTCAGACCACCGCACATGCGCCGCTGGCGCTCTTCGGATGGGTGGATACGGCGGCGCAGCAGATCTATTTTGCCATCAATATCCCGGACATGCTGAGCTTCCTCGCGTTTAATCACTTCGATGCCACCGTCACTGGTATGGACGCCTTCCCGCAGAATACGTGGCCCGGACCTGTGCTCGTGCCAATTGCCCACCTGGCCTTCGATACGATGGCGACCCTGGGCGGGCTGTTCCTGCTCGTACCCCTCGTCTTCTGGTTCTTCTACTTTCGCCAGCATCGCGCGGTCCCAACTGCGCGCTGGTTGATGTGGGTGCTGTTGATTTGCAGCCCGCTCACGTTTGTGGCTCTTGAGGCGGGTTGGGTGACGGCCGAGCTAGGGCGGCAGCCCTGGATCATTTACAACATCATGCGGACCAGCGACGGCGTCACGACCAATGGCGGCGTCGCGTTCTTCTTCTTTGTCTTCCTGGCCATTTATATCGCTCTGGCGATAGCAACCATTGCGTTGCTGAGACGGCTCGCGCGCGAGCACAAGACGTTTAACCCGGAGAAGAAAGTGGTCGGCAGTGCTGAATAGCGCGTTGGCGCTCGTCGTCCCAGGCAGGCGCACCTGCCTCGACAGGTTGGCCGATGCGCTGACACATACAAGAGCAGGCGGTGTCCCATGTCACAGAGCACCCTGGCCACGTTGGCCGCGGCCCTCGCCTGGGTGGCGCTGATTGCCTATGCCGTGCTCGGTGGCGCGGATTTCGGCGGCGGGATCTGGGATTTGCTGGCCAGCGGGTCGAGGGCCGAGCGTCAGCGCGCGGTGATAGCCCGTGGCATGGGCCCTGTCTGGGAGTCCAACAACGTCTGGCTCATCTTTGTATTGGTGGTCACCTGGACGGCTTTCCCCACCGTCTACGCAGGGATCTCGACCGCCCTTTTTATCCCAATTACGCTGGCCGTCATTGGCATCGTGCTGCGTGGGGCGGCGTTCAGCTTTCGCTCGAACTATGGCCGGGAAGTAGGGTCAGGCGTGCGCTGGGGCTATGTCTTCAGCATCGCGAGCACGATCACACCGTTTCTCTTTGGCACGATAGCCGGGGCGCTGGCGAGCGGTAACATCCGAGTCTCAACCGGACCACCTTTGCAGGTGCAAGACAATCCGTGGACGACCTGGACGACCCCTTTCGCCCTCACCTGCGGCCTGTTTGCGGTCGCGCTTTGCTCGGTCCTTGCGGCGACTTACCTCACCATTGATGCCCGCAAGGCAGGAGACGACGCAGTCGCCGAGGATTTTCGGCTGCGCGCGCTCGTCGCTGGCGCTGTGACCGCGGCGCTGGGGGCGCTGGCGGCGGTGCTTGCGATCTCCGAGGCGCCTACCCTCTGGCAAGGACTGATCGGCAAGGCCCTGCCCTTCGCCATCGCCGCAGTGGTGATTGGCCTGGCCACGGCCGCCGCGTTGCTGCGTCGGCTCGACTATCTTGCCCGCGTGCTGGTGGCAGCGGAGACGGCATGTATCTTCCTGGCCTGGGGTGTCGCCCAATGGCCGTATTTGATCGTGCCAGATGTGACGGTGGATAATGCCGCCAGTCCAGCCTCCGTGCTCGGACCACTATTGATTGTCTCCGTCCTTGGTCTGGTAATTCTCCTGCCTTCGCTCTGGTACCTCTTTACGGTCGTCAAGCGTACCCCGAGACGGAGCACACCTTCAGTTGGGACCGGGGTCACGACGGCTGCTTTCGTCGCATCACTCCCGCTCGCCGATCCCGATGTGCCGCCACCTCATACCGCCCCGCTGTCCGCGCAAGCCTCGGCGGTTGTGCTGCCCGCGCTACCGGGCGGCCCAACCATGCAACGGATTGCGCCGGTGCTCGCTGCTCTGTTCGCGATCGCTGCCGCCCCCCTCATTACCGGCATATTTGAGGGCATGAGTCGCGGCATGCACCGTGGCATGCAGCAGGGTCTTGAGCGTGTCCAGCGTCGGCGCAACCAACGGCATCGGAGCGCGCATGCACATTAGCCCCAATACATGAACTAAAGAGGTTTCCTTGCTGGCAGCAGTCTGGGCCAATCCTCATCACTGGAGCCTGCCGAGGAGAATAATTGATAACCCTGCGATGTGAGATGGCTGCTGGCCAGGGAGTATGAGAATGACGGACTTAAGCACGTTTGACCTTACCATCGCAATCGAGGTTTTCTTGTTGCTGCTAATCGGCGTTGGTCCCAAGATAGCCCTGGTGCCTTTTCTCGAAATGACCGCAAAGATGGACAAACCGATCAGGGACAAGGTCGTTCGCAAGATGCTGCGCACGGCGTCCATCACCGCTGTTCTGCTCATGATATTCGGCGGGCTGCTGACGCGGCTGCTCCATTTTTCGACGGGCGCGCTGGCCATCGCTGGCGGGATCATCTTGCTCGTGATCTCAATGGCGATGATCCTCAGTCGCGGTGAGCGGCAGACGCAGCACGATACATCGGCCGCCAGCGACCCTATGAAGCTCGCCGTCTTTCCCCTCGCGGTCCCCTACCTGCTCAATCCCGCGGGCATCGTGACGCTCGTCACGGTCTCGGCGGAAGCCGGGTCGCTCGGCATCTTCGCCATCGTCCTTGGCCTCCTCGTCCTGGTGATCGTTATCGATGTTATCGTGTTCCGCTGGGCTGAACGAGTGAGCGCGCATCTTGATGAGAGCCGCATGTTGGTGACCGAGAAGGTCTTTGGCTTCCTGCTGGCTGCGCTGGCGGTCCAGCTGGCGTTGAATGGCTTAGCTGACCTCGGCGTAATTCACCTCGTGGGGCATTAGATGTCTACATACGAAGCGAGCGCGACGGTTACGTTGCTCGTCGCGCTCGACCTTCGTTGCCAGTGGTGTGTGGCGGCAGCGGCCTAGGCGGGGTTTGGCCCGGTGTCGCTGCCAGACGCGGTGGACTCGGGCGGAGGAGTCTCGCCACTGGCTGGGGCGGTGGTAGAAGTATCCGGGGTTGATGTGCCGGGCGTCGCCGCGCTTTGTGTGGATGCGCTCGACGCTGTCGTATCACTCGACGCGCCACTGGCCACTGGAACCTCGACAGGCTGTTCGGCTTCGAGCTGCGAGGCGATATCCGCGCGCACCGCCTCGGTGACGACGTCCGCGCCGTACTGCTGAAGCTCAGCCTCGACCTCGCGCACCCAGACGTCCTCGATCACGGCGATCAACGCCGAGGTGTTGGGCTTCAGTCCTTTGCCGACCTCGCGCAGACGGTCGTCTGGGAAACCGGCGTCGTGCAGCTTGGCGGAGAACCCGCCGACGGCCGCTCCTACCGCGGCGCTTGCCAGGATTGACGGTGGGAAGATCAGGCCCACCACCCCACCGATGACACCGCCAATCACCGCGCCTTTGCCGCCGCGCATGTCCGCGGTCTCCTTGAAGTGGAGCTTGCCCTTGTCATCCTTCCAGAGGACGGCAGCGTTGCGGATGCCAATCAGCCGATCTTTCTTGGCCTGTTTGAGTTGGCCCAGCGCCTTCTCGGCGCCATCCTCGTCGTTGAACGCGGCGAGCACGACTTCTACAGGTACATCGCTCTCTTTGCTCATCCCAGTCCTCCTGTGCGTCCAGCACAACCACAATTTCGCAATCACTTGCCCAGGCGGCCACGCCGTGAGGGTACTTGCCAGGCAGTGTCACGCGGGCCTGGCACCGCCGCGCCATCCTCAACATCCTCGACGGGAGGCTCAAAGGCCAGTATTTTCCTCCCTTAAGCGATGGCTTCTATCGGCGCCTACGCGGCCACCATAGCGCCCATCCGTTTGATCGCGAACGCCTTGATGATGTCGGTGATGCCATGGAGCAGCGCCCAGACTCCCGCAAAGATAAGCAGCGTATAGGCCTGCGTGGCGAGGAACTGCCCGCCTGCCCAGAAGCCTAGCAGGACCATGATGATCCCCGAGATCAACCCGAGCCACCACAGCGAATTGTTTGCCATGGTTGCGAATGCTTCGATGATCCAGAAGATGCCGACCAGCGCGAACAGGAAGCCGAGGAGATCGGCTACCGCGAGGAAGGTCTGCACTGGATTGAATAGGGCGTAGATGCCCCCGATGAGGAGGATTACGCCGAAGACGGCCCAGAGCCAGCGCCAGCCGCCCGAGACAAACGCGACGGTCAGCTCCTCGATTCCTGCCACCAGGAACATGATGCCGATTACGATACCAACGAGCGTAATCGAGCTTTGCCTGAACTGCAGAATGACAATCGAGGCGAGAATCCAGAGGATTCCACTGACGAGCCACCCCCACCACCACTTGCTCAGCGCTTGCGCCGCCTGGCGGGCCTCCGCGGTTTGTGGTTGCGCCGCGGCGTTCATTGACGTATCCATTGCTCCCCTCGTTTCTTTTCCACTACAGTCATGTGCAGTCATGTGCATGCCTGGCATGCGCCCATGCGCTCACAGGTCGGATCAGGGATGATGGCTGAAATGCGACTGTCTGCGTCATCGTCTCTGCGCCGTCACCAGCAGCATATGTCAGGCGCACGCTGTAGACCTCGCCCCAAAAGCGGGAGCAAAAGGCGAGTCTTGAACTATCCCCCTGAGCGGGCGCGTTCCCTCTCCCAAGGGTGGGGAGACTCACCAGGTATATGCTGATGCCGCGAATAGACATATCAGGTCAACGCAGTTCGCAGCCATCCCCCGATTCGCCCGACCGCTAATAGATTTCGGGAACCATATGATAGGCCCGCTCCGGTGGTTTATAGCCGTTGCGATGGTGTGGCTTGCCGAGTTTGATCTCTTCCTGCGGGAAATCCTTATAGGGGATCAAACTCAGAAGGTGCGCGATACAATTCAGTCGCGCCCGCCTCTTCACGTTCGCATCGACGACATACCAGGGAGATGCAACCGTATCGGTCGCGTCGAACATGGCATCCCTTGCTCGCGAGTAGTCGTACCAGTGACGATGCGACTCGATATCCATCGGGCTGAGCTTCCAGACCTTTCTGCCGTCGCCAATCCTGGCCTTGAAGCGGCGGTCCTGCTCTTCCTCGCTGACCTCAAGCCAGTACTTGATCAGGATAATGCCCTGCTCGATGATAAGCTGCTCGATAGCCGGGGTGTTCTTGAGGAACTCCTCATACTGTTTGTCGGTGCAGAAGCCCATCACATGCTCGACGCCAGCCCGGTTATACCAGCTGCGGTCGAAGATGATGACTTCACCCGCCGCCGGAAAGTGCGCCATGTAGCGTTGAAAGTAGATCTCGGTCTTCTCGCGCTCGGTTGGCTTGGGCAGCGCCACATGGCGAAAGATGCGCGGGCTGACCCGCTCGGTAATGCGCTTGATCGTGCCTCCCTTGCCCGCCGCGTCGCGTCCCTCAAACACGATGACGACCCGCAGCCCCTCATGTGTCACCCAGCGCTGCAATTTCACCAGCTCGACATGGAGCTTCGCCATCTCTTTCTCGTATGCTTTGCGCTTCAGCTTCGCTTTGCCGGGTTTTTGGGCGGGTTTTGCATCCTGGGTGATCTGCGGGCGTTCTACTTCCTTCACCTTCGACATCGTCTACCCCCTTTCAAGGCGCTTCTCATCGCTATCGTGGCCGTCTGTATCCCTCACGACTCAAGCGGCCTGCTCCTCAGCGTCTTGCGTTTCAGCCGCGGCTGTGGGTGACGCCGCCGCGCGCCGCCGGAAGATCTTGGCTATCTCGATCACCCACAGAATCACCGAGCCGGCGACGATGCAGACGACCCACTGGCCGATGTTGAGGCCGGATGTCTGGAAGAGCCGGTTCATGAAATCCGGCGCCGTCACCAGGAATATCGCCAGCAGCGACCAGCCGCAGGTTCGCAGCAACCGGGTGCTTTGCAGCGTCTCATGGTTAAATACCGAGCGTAATTCGTCATTCGTTTCGAGCGCATAGAAGATGCTGGCCAGCGAGAAGACGGTCATGCCCATGGTATGGGCGACCGTGGCGCTCAAGTGCGCGCTGACAATCGCCCACTGCATCACGCCGAGCGTGCATATCCCAAGGATGAGGCCGACGATAACCAGGCGGGCGAAGAGCTGGGCCGGGAGAATCTGCGCGCCAGCTTTGCGGGGTCGGCGCTGCATCAGGCCCGGCGTTGGGTTGCCAAGACCAAGCCCGACGGAGAGCAGGACGTCAATTGTGAAGTTAATCCACAGCACCTGCAAGGGCAGGAAGGGAACGCCCGCAAGGATGTTGAACAGCGCCGCGCCCAGGAAGGTGATGATGAACGCGAAGAGCGAACCCATCTGGAAGCGGATGTACTTCATCAGGTTATCGTAGAGCGCGCGCCCACTCTCGACGGCCCGGATGATGGTGGCGAAGTTGTCGTCAGTAAGGATCATCACCGCGGCCTCTTTGGCCACATCGGTGCCGGTGATGCCCATCGCGACGCCGATGTCAGCCTTCTTGAGCGCCGGAGCATCGTTGACGCCGTCGCCGGTCATCGCGACGATCTTGTGCGCCTTCTTCAAGATCTCGACCAGTCTGACCTTGTGCTCTGGGGTGACACGGGCAATGACGCCAATCTCGTCCACCTGGCGTAGCGCCTCCTCGTCGCTCATGGCGGCGAAATCCGCGCCACTGATCGCTCGTCCGGGGATGCCCAACTGCTGTGCGATGGCTCCAGCGGTGACGGCGTGGTCGCCGGTAATCATGCGCACCTGGATGCCAGCGGATCGCGCCTTGGCAATTGATGCCTTTGCCTCGGCGCGTGGCGGATCGACGATGCCGATGAGCGCCAGCATGGTCAGGTCGTTTACCAGTGTCAGCAGGTCGGCGGAGGGGTCGAACGACGCTGGATCGAGGTCGCGGCGCGCAACAGCCATGACCCGCAGACCCTGTTTGCCAAGCCGCTCATTGTTCGCAAGATAGTCGGCGCGCACCGTGTCAATGGGTACCGCGCGTTGCTGCGCATCCAGGCTCTGGGAGGAGCGCGCCAGCAACTGGTCGGGAGCGCCTTTCACGAAGCAGCGGATGACTTCGCGACCATCATCGCCCTTCATCTGGTGAAAGGTGGCCATCAACTTATAGGCGGCGTCGAACGGCACCTCGGCCACACGGGGATATTCCTGACGGGTCGTGACGGCGTCGATGCCTCCTTTGGCTGCCAGCACCACGAGCGCGCCCTCGGTGGGGTCGCCCACCAGCTCGCCATCTTTCGCCACCGCATCAGAGGCCAGCGCCATCGGCAGCAGATAGGGATCGAGCTCGTTGGCGGCCTTGCCGCCGACCCGCGTGATCTGGCCGCTGGTGGCATAGCCCCCGCCAGTGACCGTATAGCGCTGGCCAGGCGTCACCATCTCGACAGCGGTCATCTGGTTGAGGGTGAGCGTGCCCGTCTTATCGGTATTGATAGCGGAGGTCGCGCCGAGGGTCTCGACTGAGCGCAGGCGCTTGACGATTGCGCCGATTTTCGCCAGGGCTGTCGTGCCGTGGGCCAGCAGGTAGGTGACGACCGCAGGCAGGCCGGTCGGGATCGCGGAGATGGCGAACGCGACACCAGCCAGCAGTAGCGCGTTCACATCCTGGCCGTTGCGGAAATAGCCGAGCGCGAGGAAAAGCGCCAGCGCCACCAGGGCAATCACGACGATCTGATTCGTGAGGGTATTGAGCTGTTTGGTGAGTGGCGTCTGCTCGATGGCCGTCGTTTGCAGCATCCCTGAGATGTGGCCGACTTCGGTTGACATGCCGGTGGCCGTCACCACAATGTCCCCGGCGCCACGAGTCACCTCGGTATTCATGTACGCCATATCGACACGGTCGGCCAGGGGCGTGTCGGCTTTGTCGACGGGGGCGACTTCTTTGGGGACGGGCGCGCTTTCCCCAGTCAGCGCGGACTCGCCGATCTCCAGCGTCGCTGCCCGAATGATTCGGCCGTCCGCCGTCACGCGGTCGCCCGCTTCGAGCAGGATGATGTCGCCAGGGACGATCTGCTCCGCCGGAAGCTCGATCACCTGTCCGCCTCGCCGCACCTTCGATTTGACGATCATCATCTTTTGCAGGGCGGCGACGCTTGCCTCCGCCTTGCCTTCCTGGCTCAGTCCCATGAACGCGTTCAAGAGAGTCAGCGCCAACAGCAGGAGCGCTGTACCCCATTCCTTGATGAAGAGACAGGCGACCGTGGCCACCAGTAGGAGAATCTGCATGGGATCCTGATACTGACGCAGAAAAGCCCGCCAACCGGATTCCTTCTTCTCCGCTGTAAATGCGTTTGGGCCATATTTCTTGAGGCGCGCCTCGGCCTCGGTCGTGCTCAGGCCCGTCGCGGCATCGACGCCCTGCTGGCGCAGCGCCTCCGCAACCGTGAGCGTGTGCCAGGCGGGATTCGGACTCTCGGCAGGACTGCTTTCGACAGATGAGGTGGTTGTAGCCATAATCCCTCAATCCCTCCGTGACGATGTGATGCGTTCGCGCAGAGGACGCTCGTGACACCTGGCGGCCCGATTGGGCGGGATGACGCTGTTTACGCCTGACCTATGACCTACAAGAGATCGGTTCTACATTCCTAGGATGTGTAGCGCCTGGATTCTGCTTGATAGCGGCTGGCTTCGCGCAGCTGGTAGGTCGAGCCAGGCTTGGCTGGCATGATGGCGCCGATGAGCCAGAGGAATGGCACGAAGATACCGATAATTCCCAGCAGCCAATGCCCCTTCTGAAAGGTCATGACACAGACCGTGAACAAGAGGAAGAAGTAGAGTATCCCGAATGAGACGGTCAGTATCCAATCAAGGGTCGTCATGCAGAACCTCCTCCATCGAGACGGAGCACTCCAGCTAGCTGGGGTCTCCATCGGGGGTAGCCAAGTTGCATAGAGATGCAACCAGTGTAGCCGCAATCCGCGGCACAGAACCCATGCGCAGAGATAGACTCGCCGATGGGTTTTCTTCCTGGCGCGGAGAGTGAAAACGCCTATCCCTGCGGTGAGGTTGCGCGTATCCCTGTGGTACATGTCGGCGTGACCCGCGACCCTTCACCCCGTTTGAGCGTCCGCGCCAGCTTGCTGTGGCGCGGTTCGGCGGGTGGGTATGAGAATCGCCGCGATCAGGCCGATACAGGCGAAGGCGACCATCACGATGAGCGCCAGGCCAAAATCCTTGTTGCCTTCGAGCAGATTCAAGACGAGCACCGAGCCGACAATGGCAGTTCCAAGTGACGAGCCGAGATTCGAGACACTGCGCGACAGACCCGATATCTCGCCCTGATCTCGTTCCGGGAAGGCGGACTGGACGACATTGACCGAGGAGGTCAGCATGATCCCAACGCCTGCGCCAATCAGGAACAGGCCAGGGACGAATAGAAGGATGTTGGACGTGGCGCTTGCCAGCAGTATCAGGAGAATTATGCCAAGGATTGCCAGAACGAATCCCGCACAGATAAGTGTCCGTTGGGGGCGCCGCTTCGCGAGCCGACCCGCGATGCTCGATGTGAGCAGGACACCGATGGTGGTGGGGGTGAGGATCAGGCCCGTCTCGATGGCGCTGTAGCCGCGAACGGTCTGCAGGAAGACCGAGATGACGAAGAAGCTTCCCTGCATGATGAGCCACTGGATGTTTTGTGTCACCAGCCCAAAGTTAGACGTACGATTGCGGAACAGCCTGCTCGCCAGGAGAGGCTCTTTTCCCGCCCGCTCCCAGGATCGGACGTGGAGGAAGAACCAGAGCAAGATGAGGGCGCCGATAGCCACGAAAAGCCAGACCGGCGAGATGCCCCCCTTGGGGATGATGACAACCGAGCCGATGGTAAAGTCCTGGTTCGCCGTCACCCATCCATATGTGCCGGATTGCAGAACGCCGAGCACGATGAAGAAGAGTCCGGCGGCTGAGAGCACCGCGCCGAGGATGTCGAAGCGCGGCTTGGCGCCCTGAATACCCGCATCCTGGATCCGGCGATGGCCGCTGATGATAATCAGGGCGACGACCAGCACCTGAAGGATGAACGAGGCGCGCCAGCTGATCGCGCTGGTGATGAGACCGCCGATGAGTGGGCCTGTCGCCGATCCGATCCCGGCGGCGGCGCTGATAATGCCGAACGCCCTGGCGCGAGATGGAAGATCGGTGAAGACGACTGTGGCCAATATATAGATTGGTGGGATCATGAGTGCGGAGCCGACGCCTTCGAGCAGCGAATACCCGAATACCAATACACCCAGTCCCGGCGCGAGCGCCGCGATCAGTGCGCCGATGCCGTAGACGATCAGGCCCAGCTCGAAGCAGAACTTGCGGCCCCAGATGTCCGTCAGCTTGCTGCCAGGAATCATCAGCGCTGCCATGGTGAGGGTAAATAAGGTGATTGCGGTCTGAACGCCCTGTACATCTGTATTCAAGTCCTGAGCGATGCTATTTATCGCCACGTTCATATTGGACGCGGCGTAGCTGGCGATGAACTGGGCAAGCGCGAGCGGCAGCAGTATTGTCCAGTCGAATGGCGCCGCGCGCGATGGCGCTGGGCGAGAGGTATCAATGTGGGCGTCCATCGCGAATGTCCTCCTTGTGCTCCAGCTCCAGCGAGGGAATCGGTCAGCGCGAACAACGACAGGGCGGTTCGTGCCAGTATAGCCCCAACGATTTCGTGAGGAACCCCGCCCTCAGGCAAGTTTTTGGGGGGAGTCGCTTCCCCGCCACATGGGTAGTCCCGCCCAGGCGCGCAATGGGATATGCCGCTCTATGGAGAAACAACCATCTGCGGGTGAGCGGAAAAACTGCCCTTCAGGACACTCCTCGAGTGCAGGGTCAGCGGAATCTGCCTGTCATATTCTGTGCCCGGCAACTTTGTGCGCATGTGCCTTACGCATGTGCCTTACGAAAGAGAGGTGCGGTATGACCAGAGAGCCATCCCTTCGCCACCCATCCGAGATCCCCTGGTATGTCGCCTGCTTGGTGCTTAACCTGCTCATTCTCGCGGCGCTGATCGAGCTTGTCGTCCTGGTGTGGACGCATCCATCCCTGTTCAATAATCAGGCGCTGACCGACACCGCCATAGCAATCTTGTTCGGGCTGATCCTGCTGCCGCTGGCGTATGTCATCTACCGCAACCTGACACGCGCGGCGACACGCGGCTCGGCGGTCCTGGTCTCGGACCAGCAATTTCCCGAAATTGCCGCTGTGCGTGACACATTCGCGCGGCAGCTTCATCTGCGCCGAGTCCCGGAGGTCTATGTCACCTCCGGGAATGGCCAGTTGAATGCCTTCGCCGCCTCGGCATACCGCGTTGATTTTGTCGTCCTACACAGCGAGTTGTTCGCCAATCTCTATCAGAATAATCGTGAAGGATTGGCGTTTATCGTCGGCCACGAAATGGGACACATCCGGCTCAGCCACACCCGGTTGTGGTATCAACTCTCGCTCGCGTTCATAAACGTTGTCCCGATCATTCCCGGGTTTCTCTCGCGGGCGCGTGAGTACTCCAGTGATCGACACGGCGCTTTTGTGGAACCCCAGGGCGAGGAGGGACTGGTGCTGCTGACGGCGGGCCGCTATGTCTACCGGCAGGTGGACATTACGAACTTGCTGGACCAGGCGGCGCATGTGCGCGGCTTCTGGGCAGAGATAGCACAGCTCACCCAGTCTCATCCGCTCACCGTCTGGCGTTTGAAGAAGCTCCATGACCTCGGCCTGTTTCCGGGACAGGGACAGCAACAATCCGCCCCGCCGTCGGGCGCGCCCATGCCAACCGGGGCTTAACCCTTCGCGAACCTTTTGTTCTGGGACCTGTTGATAACGTGGTGCTGTTGACAAAGTCGGATGCAGGTGGGTAGTCTGCGCGCATAGCTGTCATGATGGGTGGGACGGTTGTCGCAAGCCAACACGACAGCCTGGCGACGTCAGTGGGGTTTCCATGAAGCTGTCACAGTGGCTGCCCGGCGCACGTATGCTCGCGAGTTATAAGCGCTCCTGGTTGCGCAGTGACATCGTGGCTGGCATTGTGCTCAGCACCCTACTGGTGCCGCAAGGCATGGCCTACGCGGAACTGGCTGGCCTACCCGCCATAACGGGTCTCTACACGACGGTTCTCTGCCTGCTCGGCTATGCCGTCTTTGGGCCGTCACGCATCCTGATGCTTGGCCCAGACTCGTCGCTCGGCCCCATAATCGCGGCGACCATCCTGCCCATCGTCGGCGCGAATGGCAATCCTGAAGAGGCCGTCGCCCTGGCCTCATTGCTCGCCTTGCTTGTCGGCGGCATCATGGTGGTCGCTGGGGCCGCGAAGCTGGGCTTCGTGGCCGACCTCCTTTCCATGCCAACACGGATCGGTTACATGAACGGCCTCGCGTTGACGATCTTCATTGGGCAATTGCCCAAATTGTTCGGCTTCTCCGTAGACGCCAGTGGCCTCATCGGCGAAGCGGTGGCGTTCGTGCAGGGGCTGTCAGCGGGCAAGGTCGTCGTCGCGGCGGCCCTCATCGGGCTGGTCAGTCTGGGAATTGTTCTCGCGTTTGACCACTGGCTGCCGCGCATTCCCGGCGTGCTCGTGGCCGTCCTCGTCGCGATAGCCGCGACGTCATTCCTGAATTTGGGCGACCGTGGCGTCTCACTCGTTGGCCAACTGCCTCAGGGATTCCCGCCGTTGACCCTGCCACGTGGTATCTCTGACCTGCCGCTCCTCGTTGGCGGAGCCCTCGGCATCGCGCTGGTCGCGCTTACCGACACCATCTCGACCGCATCGGTCTTTGCCGCTCGCTCTGGGGAGGAAGTCAACGGCAATGGTGAGATGGTTGGCATTGGCGCCGCGAATATCGCCGCTGGGTTCTTTCAAGGTTTCCCGGTCAGCACCAGCAGTTCGCGTACCGCCGTCGCCGAGCATGTGGGGGCCAAGTCGCAGCTCACGGGCGTCGTGGGCGCGTCGGTGATCGTGCTGATGCTGGTATTCGTGCCGGGCCTGATGAGAAATCTGCCACAGCCGACGCTGGCCGCCGTAGTGATCTCTGCCTCGATCTCGCTAGCGGACATTCCGAGCCTCGTGCGGCTTTGGCGGCAGCGGCGCACAGAGTTCCTCCTCGCGATTGCGGCGTTCCTTGGCGTGGCGCTGCTCGGCGTCTTGCAGGGCATTGCGCTGGCCGTGGCGCTTTCGATTCTCAACGTGTTTCGCCGCGCTTGGTGGCCCTATCATGCGACGCTCGGTCGTGTTCCTGGCATGCCCGGTGTACACGACCAGCAGCAGTACCCCAACGCCGAAGTGTTGCCCGGCTTGGTCATCTTCCGCTTTGACGCCCCGCTCTTCTTCGCAAACACTCGCGCCTTCCGCGACCATATCCGCCGCTTCGCCGCGACCAAGCCCAAGCCACGCTGGATTCTGATCGCCGCCGCGTCACTTACCGATGTCGATACCACGGCTGCCGACATGCTGGCCGCGCTGGATGAGGAGATCAATGCGGAGAATATCTCGCTGGTGTTTGCCGAGCTCAAGGATCCCGTCCGCGAGAAGCTCGAAAAGTACGAGTTGATCGGGCATTATTTCGACCCTGCCCACTTCTACCCGACGCTCGAGGCCGCGATTAGCGCCTACCGCGAGCAGACCGGCGCGCGCTGGGAGCCGCCCGGACAAGCGGGGCCACCAATCTGATCAGTTAACTGAACCCCAGGTGTTTTGCTACCCAGCCATGCTCTTCGTGGAAATGTACCTCTTGCTCTCTGGCCTCTTCATCGGTCAAATATGGGAGCAGGTGGCCCAGCAGCGGTTGTTGGGCTTTGAATCGGCGTACATTCTCCTGCGCGCGCTCGGTCATGAGCCGCAGACCGACCAGCGGGTCTCCCAGAGTCTCGTCCAGGGAGCGCAACAGCGCTTCCGCCTGTGTATCGACTTCAGGACGCTGTCGCTGGTGGCCCAGATAACGAGCTACCTGCACGAGATTCTCTTCACGCAGCAGCCCGAGGTGCTCTGCCCAGAGTAACAGGCGTAAGCCATGGGCCAGATCGGGATCGAGCGTCGCGACATTCATTTCGGTATCGTCGCGCATGCCGCGATTGTTCAGGTTCGCGGAGCCGACGGTGGACCAGAGATCGTCGACAATCGCGACTTTGGCGTGCACATAGATAGGGCGATAGTCTTGCTCTCCCGCGACCTCTGACGACGTTGCCAGGCAGAAGGCCTGGATCCGCCCCTGCGCCGCCGCATCGGGCGCTTCTTCTCGCAGACGCGCCAGCCCCGCGTCTGTGAAGAAGCGGCCTACATTTGGGTGGTCCGGCAACACAATGGCGACGGTCGCGCCTCGCTGCAACGCCGCCGCGAGCTCGCGCACGTTGCGCTCCATGTCTGGGCTATCGGCTGCCTTCCAGTTGAGCCTGACGCCAACCCCAAGGGGTGAGATATATGCGTGGGTCCAGAAATACTGGTTTTCCAGATAGATAAACCGTTGCGCATTGCTCAGTGCATTGGCATAGAGCTGGGCAATGCCTTGAATGCCACCTTCTGGCGCAAAGCTGTACGTGTACACCGGGATCGTTCGCGCGATCTGAATCAGGCTGTTGCTCTGCACGGGAGGCGGCAGCGGATGTTCAGGAATGAGCGGCTGCTGATCCCCTTCTTTGCGCTGGATGACATCATTCCAGCGCTGGCGAAAATTGCGTTCGACGTCTGCGGCTGCTGGCCCCTCAATCAGGGCATGGACATCGTGCCAGTTATGGGGAGAGGCGTTGTCCGTGTTACTTCGCAAGGGCGAAAAGTAGTAGTGGAAGTGGGTATCCCAGCGGTCAAAGTCGCCATTGAGCTCGATCAGCATGTCGATGCCACCAACGAAAGCGTACGTGCCGTCTATCACCGCCAGCTTTTGATGCAGTGACTCGATGGGGTGGTGGCGGAGGCCATGGGAGCTATCATCCAAAATGCAGGAAACGCCGACCGCTGCAAGTTGCTGCTGCGCCGCTTTGGGGTCACAGTGCGAAAAATACTCGGAGCTCGACCAAATCAGGACTTTAACCTCTACTCCTTTCTGCACTGCATACCCCAGCACTGCCTGGACGGTCAGGTCGTGCGCGCACCAGAAGTCAATCTCTGCCTGCTGCAGACCTTCGGCGCGAAGCTCCTCCAGGAGCGTCTCCTGTTCGGGGCTGCCATCTGGCCCCGCGCGCTGATCTGTCCCGCGCACCAGTTTCATCAGGGGCGTCAGTCCCCAGGCGGCAATGTAGATATACTTCTGTGCCATCAGGAAGTGGCGGCACATAGTGAGAAAGGTGGCATGCGCGTCGATAGCATAGGTCACCCGTGAATCGGCATGAACAGGCGTATCGCCTTCAGCCCACCAGTTGCTCATCAGCCCCTCGCTGTTCCTTAATCCCGCGGAGCCATCATGTCGGCGCTGTTCGCGCGGGCGCTCGTGGCCGCTCCATCCGCGATCATTGTTGACGCATTCGGTTCCACCACGATGTCCAGCTTGTTGATCCGGCGCAGGGCGAAGTTCTCACGCAGCATCGCAATCGGGTTGAAGATCAGAGCCTCCAGTGGATCCCAGAGGCTCACCCAGGCGAAGAGCGAGATCGTGAACGCAATGGCCACCTGCACCACCTGTGGTATCCCGGCAAGGGGCCCGGTGAACAGGAAGTAGGTGATGGCAACGATCGCGGCGACGACAACCATCAGGATGCCCAGCCCCAGCGAAGATCGAAAACGAATGAGATGAATCTCCACCTCGTTGTCTTCGATCTTCGCGCGGCAATAGCGATGTACAGCGTCCGCCAATCGCCGGTCAAGTCCGGGCGTGATCTGGTCGGGGGGCATCCGCACCAGCAGGCGGGCGTGCTTCAGGTCGCGCCGGTGGGCCTGTAACTGGCGCGTGATGTACGCCAGCCCCGACATCCCCAGGATCTCCAGCTCGTTCTCCGAGAACGGATTGATCGCGGGGGCATCGAACAAATGGATGGGCGAACTGACCGCAATCTCGATATCCGGGGTTGTCATTGCGACGCCCCCTGGATCACCCCCTGAATCGCCCCCAACTCCTCAAGGCTCACGCGGCCCGAGCCATGGTCGAGCTGGTAGTTGAGGTTCATCGCCGCGTTGATGAGCGCCAGGTGGGTGAATGCCTGCGGGAAGTTCCCTTGCTGCCCGCCGGTCAGCCCAATCTGCTCGGAGAAGAGGCCCAGGTGATTGCCATAGGTAGCCATCTTCTCGAAGACAAAGCGGGCATCTTCGAGACGGCCAGAGCGGGCGAGCGCATCCACGTACCAGTAGGTCGCGATGGAGAAGGTGCCCTCGTGGCCGCGTAGCCCGTCGGGTGAGGCGCCCGGGTTATAGCGGTAGACCAGACTGTCGGAGACGAGTTCTCGGTCAATCGCGCGCAGGGTCGAGAGCCACATCGGGTCGGTCGGTGCGATGAAGCCAACCAGCGGCATGAGCAGCAATGAGGCGTCGAGCACATCGGTATTGTAGTGCTGGACGAAGGCGCCGCGTTTGGCGTTCCATCCCTTCTCCATAATCTGGCGATAGATCGCGTCGCGCGTGGCGGTGAGACGTGGCAAGTCCGCGGGCAGACCATGGTTGTTTGCGATGCGAATCGCCCGGTCCATCGCCACCCACGACATCAGCCGTCCATAGGTGAACGGCTGCTGGCCGCCGCGCGTCTCCCAGATACCCTCTTCCGGCTGGTCCCAGTGCTCACAGAGCCAGTCGAGCACACCACGAAGGTGTGTCCAGCCCGGATGGCCCACGCGCAAACCCTGAGTATCGGCCAGATAGAGGCTATCCATCATCTCCCCATAAATGTCGAGCTGAAGCTGACTCGATGCCCCGTTGCCGATGCGGACTGGCCGCGAGTCGAGGTACCCCTTGAAGTGCTCCAGGTTTTCCTCGTGCAGATCCGATGAGCCATCAACGCGGTACATGATCTTCAGTGGAGGCGTCGCGTTCTGCGTATCGACATGATCGCTGATGCGGGCATTCACCCACTGCAGGAATTCGCCTGCCTCCTCCTTATATCCCAGACCGAGCAATGCGTAGACCGAGAACGAGGCGTCGCGTATCCAGGTGTAGCGATAGTCCCAGTTGCGCTCGCCGCCGATATCCTCGGGCAACCCCGTCGTCACCGCGGCCACCAGCGCGCCTGAGGGGGCGTAGGTCATCAGCTTGAGGGTCATCGCCGAGCGGCTGATCGTCTCACGCCAGCGTCCGTGATACGTCGAGCGATTGAGCCACTGCTGCCAGAATTGTCGTGTCTGGAGGAGCATCCGGTCAACGGCCTTCGCGGAGGTCGTTCCTGGTGGGCTCTTACCGCCTGACTCCAGCACGACCGTCGCGATCTGTCCGGCATGCAACGTAAAGGTGCCGTGTACGTCGTCCCCTTTGCGTGACAGGTGGATGGGGTCGGGCGCCTGCGCGGTCGCGACGTGAATGGATGGATCTATCGCCAGAGACGTGTCCACGTGCAACGTCAGCGTAAGGTCGGGGGTAGAGAAGGCGGCGCCGCGTTCGGCCATGACCAGCTCGTGCTGGCGGCGTCCATAGTCGAAGCGTGGCGCGCATTCGAGGGAGAAGCGCATCGAGCCGCGGACGACGCGCACCCGCCGGACCAGCTCGTGGTGCGTGGTGGCCGTCTTCGGGCGATCAATCGGCATGAAGTCGATCACTTCGCCGACGCCATTGGCGGTCATAAATCGGGTGATGAGAATCGCCGAATCGGGAAAGTAGAGTTGCCTGGTGACGTAGTCGCGTTCAGCCGCCGCGATACGGAAAAAGCCGCCGCGATCATGGTCGAGGAGCTCGGCGAAGATGCTCGGCGAGTCGAAACGCGGGCAGCAGTAGAAGTCAATCGAGCCGTCTGTGCTGACCAGTGCCGCCGTCTGCAAGTCGCCGATCAATCCGTGGTCTGCGATGGGTGGATACCGGTTCATCGAACTCTCCTCCGTGTGAATGCACAACCAGAGTTGTGGCGACTGGGTTAGACGTTAGCTTTTGTTGTTGGCATCGGTGTCGGCTGTGTTTGGGGCTGTCGGCTCAAGCTCGCGCGCAGAATGTGCAGGCTCACGACGAAGACCCATATCGGCAGGAGAAACTCGATGAACGGCGCGAAGTTGATTGTCAGCAACAAGATGAGCGCGCAGACGTAGCCGAAGAATGCGTACCACCGGGGCATAAAGGCGGTGCGCAGCGCGAGGGTGGCGGTCGCGATCATGAAGACGCCAGCCATGCGCATTGCATAGATGGTCAGGAAGGCGCCCGTTACCTGGAGCTGAAATTGCCAGACGACGTTCCCAGCTGATCCCGGAGCGGAATCCCCGACATTGGTCGCCAGGACGCCCCCTACCGCCGCGGACGCGAAGAGCATCGCGATAAACAGCAGTCCACTGCCCAGGAAGACGGTAGAGAAGAAGCGGTCTTCGCGGTCGCCCAAGTGGTCGCGCACTACCCCGATGAACCAGAGAAACGCGATGCCCGCGAAGGGGATGAGATTCAGGGCAAGCGCAACGAGGTTCCGATGAAACGTGTCAGAGAGCCAGGTGCTGAGGTCACGCGAACTGGCGATGACTGAGAGCCTGATGATGAGCAGGCTGATCGAAAGCAGCACCGAAAAGACGATGCCGGCAATCGCGGCAGCGCGTGGCGTCCTGACCGCCTGGCTGGCTTCGGGTAGCACCGTACTCACCCTGTCCCCCTGTCGTGAATGAAGAGATGGGCGTCATTCAGCAACCCCTGTCACCAACAGGGTATGCTTGCGATCTGGCGAATGCGCCGCTCGCAGGACGTGACCACTGGGACAGTCTTCTGCCCATCTCCCGGCTAGGCGTTGCCCCGCCTTCGGGCGGAGATCGGCGTGGGGCGGGATGCTCACGTCGCGCTGCATCGTGTCACAGCGTCGCGCGCGTGAGCGGAACATATGCCACTCACCTCGCCCTGAGACGGGAGGAAAATCAGCCCTACAGACTATCCCTTTGTGTCGTGCTCGATGACGCCTGTTGGGTTCCACTTTCACGAGACGCAATGTCCCCAGATATCCCCAGATGCTTTCGTACGCGGAACAGCGCGCCGACGCGGAGAGGAGCAATCCGCCATGGATTCGACCGACCGTCTTGATGGCGCTGGTAGCGCAGGGAGCGCAGGTGGCGCGGCGCCCAGCGCTGACTCGTCCGCGCGGCGTCGATTCACCATCACAATCACCACACGCACCCTCCTGCTGGCGGCGGCTATCGGTATCGCTTTTCTGGTCGGCGTGATTGTCATCACGCAGGCGCTAGGGACGCTGATCGCGCTCGTGCTGGCCATCATTCTTGGCGAGGCCATTCGGCCAGTGGTGGCCCGGTTGCGGAAGTACCGGATTCCTGCCCCATTGGCGGTTTTACTCATCTATGTGGTGGGCGCTGTGGTCTTCGGCGTGCTCATCTGGCTGCTGCTGAACCCAATTATCAGCCAGATCAACGATCTGACCACTCACCTCCCCGAGTATCTCCAGCGCCTTCAGCAACAGGCAGACGATCTGGAGCGGCAACTGCGTGCTCAGAGCGCGCTCTCGGACCTCATCGACACGATCTCCCAATCGCTGGCGAACCTCGCGCAACAGTTTATCCCCAGGCTGATCGCGGTGCCTTTAGGGCTGCTAACTGGCGTCTTCAGCCTCTTTATCAATGCCGTGATCCTGCTGACGATGACCCTGTTCTGGTTCCTGGCTACGGACGAGCTCAAGCCGTTTGTCGTTGGGCTCTTCCCGGGAGCCTCGCAAGATCATGCGTCGCAGGTATTCACCGAGATTGGGCGGGCGTTCGGCGGCTACATTCGCGGCACGCTGATTGCCATGCTTCTGATTGGGAGCTTGACCGGCACCGGCCTTGCGGTGCTGGGGGTGCCCTATGCATTGCTGCTGGGGATCCTGGCCGGGTTCACCGAGCTACTGCCGTACCTGGGGCCGTGGATTAGCGGGACCGTCTCGGTGCTGGTTGCGCTGATCACAGTGGACCCAGGCAAGGCGCTCCAGGTGGTCGTGTTGTTTATTCTAATCCAGAATATCGAGGGCAATGTCATAGAGCCGTTGGTGATGAGCCGTGCGGTGAAGATCAATCCGCTGGTGGTAATCGTCGCGGTGCTGATCGGGCTCGACCTGCTGGGAATCGTCGGCGCTATTCTGGCAGTGCCCGTTGCCGCGGCTATCCAGATCGTCTTCGTGCGCGTGCTGGCGCCAGCGATTCGCCGGGCGTCGGCAACCTCCGCGTCGCCGCCTCCCGTCGAGGTCATGTCCGTCGAGCACACCGCGCCGCCCGATGCTAGCGCCAGCGCCAGTACGACTAGCCGCCCGGCGCCGGAGACCTGATCCCTATCCCGATCCCTATCCCGATCCCTATCCACCTCTGTTCTGCCTATCCGGTGCGCCATCCTCACGACCCGTGGTGATATCCGAATCGGTGCGCGCTTCGATGGATTCATTAGCTTCACTGGCTGCATTGGCTGCATCCACATGCAGGCGCGCCGTCTGCAGGACCGCCGCAAGATCTCCGCCCACCAGCCGTCGCCCCGCGATCCATGAGTTCAGCTCCGCGCCGAGGAGCAGGATGAAGCCGAGATAGTAGAAGAAGATGAGGATCACCACCGCGAATCCGGCGATGGATCCGTAGTTGTCTGGCTGCAGGAACAGGTTCGCATAGAGCGGAAAGAGGCTGATGTACGGAACCAGTAGCACCGTGGCAAGCAACGTCCCCGGAATGACCTGCCTGAGATGAATGTGCCGGTTGGGCACGATGAGATAGATGGCGCCGAACAGGATAAACGCGGAGAGCACCGCCATGATATTCCCCAGCACGCCCGCGAGCGCCGCCTCACCAGTGGCCGCCAGGTAGGGATCGACGAGTTTGACGATGGTCGAGGGCAGCGAGAAGGCCAGCGCGATCAGTGGCGCGAGAATGAGGTAGAGCGCGAGCATGCCGAACGCCATCAATTGTTTCGGGATCAGATCGCGGCTCCGCACGCGGAAGATAATTCCGAAGCAGCTGTCGATGACCATGAAGAGGTTCGATCCGCCCAGCACCGACCCCACCAGGCCGATGAGGACGAGCGGCCCCACGTTCGAGGTCAGCTGGCTCGCGACCGCCTGAAATATCTCGGCCCCGCCGGGGATAGCCTCGGCAAAGACCTGCTCGATATGCGCATAGATGGTGGAAGCGTGGTCACCCAGGATGAGCCCCACGGCGGCAAGCAAGAGGAGCAAGATGGGGAAGAGCGACATCAGGATGTTGTAGGCCAGCATGCCCGCGAGGTTGAAAACCCAGTCGTCGTTCAGCTTGGTCCAGAAGTCGAGCAGGGGCTGGATCGCCTTGATGACGCGCCGCACCACGCGGAATCGCATCCAGGGTGGTTCGTCCTTCGCGTTGGCCATCAGGTCGCGCTCGTGGGCCGTTCCCCCAGCGTCACCGTCATGGTCTGCTGGGACGAGCCGCGCTGAACGGTCACCTGGACCCGCGTGCCGGGCGAGAGGGAGAGCAGGATGCCAGCCAGGTCAGCGTTGCCGGTGACTCGCGTACCATTCACGGCTACGATGATGTCACCCTGCTGCATGCCAGCCTGCTGCGCCGGGCTGTGCCCAGAGGCGTCAGGAACGAAGCCGGTGACCAGCACGCCAGAATCGACGGGCAGGTTGTTCGCCGAGGCCAGGTCGGGGGTCACGTCGGCGCCAGTGATGCCGAGGAAGCCCTGGCCGCTATTGACCACGCGGCCATACTTCACCAGTTGGTCGGCGACGAACTTGACCCGGTTCACCGGAATCGCGAAGCCGATGCCCTCCGCCGCCGCTCCAGAGGATGGGATGGTCGCGGAGAGCGTGGGAATGCCAATCAACTCCTCCTGTAAGTTCACCAGCGCCCCGCCCGAATTGCCCGGATTGATGGGCGCGCTGGTCTGGATGAGGCCGGTCAGCACGCCCGCCGGGCCATTGGGCGCTTCACTGGCCGTCCGGTTGAGCGCGCTCACAATGCCAAAGGTGGCTGACTGTTGCAGGCCGAGCGGTGCGCCAATCGCGAGGACGAATTCGCCGACCTGCACTGTGCTCGAATTGCCCAGCTTGATCGGGCGTAACCCCGTGGCATTCACCTTCAGCACGGCCAGGTCATCGGCTGGCGCCTCGCCCACGAGCTTCGCGGGCAGCGTCTTTCCGCTGGAGAGCAGAACCTGAAACGAGGTAAACCCCTGCACCACATGGTCATTGGTGACGATGTTGCCGTCGCTAGAGATGATTTCGCCCGACCCAATCGCGCCCGACCCATTGGCGCTGGCGCTCTGCACCTCGACGACGGAGGGCTGGACCGCGGGGATGACGTTCACTGGCGCCTGGGGGAGAGCAGACGATGCGGATGAGGACGACGGCGCGGGCGTTGGCGTCGGGGTTTCTAGTCCCTGTCCAGGGTTGGTGCCGGGGAGCGCGCAGCCGCCGATGAGCGTAGCGATGGCAAGCACGGTGACGCCCAGCCCGCCCCGCCACCACGCTGGCAACCTGGCATACCGTGCTGCTCGACGCGCCTCTGTCGTGACGAAGTCGCATGAATCGTGTGCATGCACGGCCATGCCCCTTTGCGGTTGGTTGCCAGCCATCGGTATTCCTGGGGATGATTCCTTGTAAATAGCAGCAGCGCGATGTGCTACCGTCGGTGCGTTTGGCGCGTTCGTTCGGCGCATTGTAGCGAGCGACCAGGGTGAGCTGGACATTCCACACCACCACTTCAACCTCGTCCGTGTCCATCCACCCTGGTCAGGTATCGCGCGCCTCCTGTGTCTATCGAAGCATTGAGCAACTGGATAGGCTCAGGAGCAGCGCGCCGGTTCGTGCATCTAATGCATTTGCTGCTGTGACTGCGAGGTGTCGGTCTGGGTGGCGGCCATATCAGCCGCGGCGAGCCTCGATCCCATGGCGATCAAAGTCTCGGGATGTACCATGCCCTGGGCCAACACCACGCCGCCGGTAGACTGCAACGCTTCTTTCAATGGAACGGCCCAGCGATGTTCGATCAGCACCAGCACGCCGGTCGTCCCCGCCGGGATATCTTTGGCGATGTTCTTGATATCGTCGGCAGACAGGCCGAAGTCATTTTCGGAGAAGGCGACAGCGCCCATTTCCGCGCCTGACTCCACGCCTTCATCACCGGCGGCGCCGTAGCCCAGCAGTCCCCCGATGATGGCGCCCATCTCGGCGCGCTGATTGGTCGTAAGGTCGCTCGCGCCGACCGAGACGACGGTGCCATCCTGCTCTTTCTGTATGGCAAGCGCATCGAGCACGCGGATCATGCCCGACTGACTTGCCTTGTCCAACTCCTGTGCAATGCGCCCTTTCAGATTCTCGTTCGGCAATCCCAGTACGAAGAGCTGAACTGGACCCAGAGTCATCTTTCTCTCCTTCCGCATGCGACCTGTCCGCGCCGACAATTGACGCATGCCCCGGCCGCCATGGACGTACGCCTCCAGTGTAGTTCGAATCGTGGCCAGCGCCTTCATGCAGCGGGCGCGTTTCGCGGGTCAGCTTCGGGCACTGTGTTGGGTCAGCGCCAACCTCGCCTTAAGGTGAGCAACCGCGCCATCTCCAGCACAACATCCATCCCATCACCGCGTTACAGGGGGTTAATACGATTGAGCCGGATTGCCCTGAATCTGGTTACGATTGCGCCACCCACCGCCCGCATAGGTGGCGATATCGAGGAGCAATCCTATCGCGACCCAGAACCAGCCCCAGCCAATAGCGGGCCAGACCAGCACATACATGATCGTCGTGAACGGCAGGAATGCCAGGCCGAGCAGCGGCCCGACGAACGTGTTGAAGGCGCGGTCAACCAGGGGCGTGAAGAGCCACATGAAGAGCAGCGCCACGCGCGGGAAGCTCGCGGCAAGGAGAGCAAACAAACATCCGCATCCTAAAATCATCGGGAACCCCTTCCTGCGCGCCGTCCGGGTCGGCCACTGCTCGCAATACTCACGACGGAACGATGGTCTCTAGCGCCTGCTTATCTTCCTGCTTATCTTCGCGATGGCTGCCTCACGAGGGCGACGGCGACGGGCTGGGCGCGGCGCCCGGCGCTGGCCCCGCTGGCGCCTGTGGGGGTGCAGCCTGTGGCGTGGCTGATTGTGGCATCCCCTGCATCCCCTGCACAGCCGCTGGCACCATGGGGTTGGCGGGCCGTGTGATCAGGTAGGCCAGCGCGCCGAGCCAGGGGAAGAAGATGATCAGCGCTACCCACAACCCCTTCTGCCATCCGACAAGGTCGGGCCGTTTGACCGCATCTGCCAGCACCAGAAACCAGACGATGGTGAGGGGTATGAAGATGAAAAACAGCCAGAACCAATCCCAGGCAGTCATGGCGGACCTCCACTTCTGCTCGCTTGCTGCTTGCTTATTGCTCGTTGCTTGTTGACCGTGCAGTCGCATCCATGTCGAGGTATAACCAGGAACCGCCCGGTTCGCATCATACGAGGGGCGTGTTTTCCAAGTCAGGTTCGCGCTCTCCATCGGGAGAGCGTCGAACTAGCCGTTCGTCGCTCTTGGGGCGGCGAGTGGCCCCGGCCCGGAAGCCGCGGGAGGGAACGCATTCGCCAGCGCCAGATACTCGCGCTCGTTCCCCTCGATCATGAGCTTGTGCATCGCAATCACGTCATGTCGTGGCAGGGCACTGATGGGCTGCACGCAGAGCCGGAGCACCGGGTTGCCGGATTCATAGACGCTCACCATGCCCTCTTCCAGCGGAATGCGGTAGATGCGCTGGGCATTGCTTGGGCTGGCGACATCCAGATAGCGCGACTCCTTGAGCTGGCGCAGCTCATTCTCGTCGAGCAGATCGCAGAGCAGCTCTTTCGCGCGGTTGTTGGCGGCCCGCATATCCGTCTCGGAATCCAGAGAGCGCGAGAACGTCCTGATGGCCAGCCAGACATTCAGCCCCAGCAGCAAAATGCAGACGGCGAGCAGCAGGAACAAGATGAAGTTGCTGGTTGGGTCCAGGGTCATAAGGTAACCGCCATCCCGTGAGCGATACTGAGCGATACAACGAACATCGAGCGGCACCACAGCGCCGACCGGGCAACTCTATTTGCCCGGATGGGTTGTGATATTGGGGATTAGGGAGACTACGACAAGCATAGTGTTCTGCATCGAGCGTGCCATCCACATACAGACGAGCTTTGGTGGCTAGTCCTCGCCTCGCCCGTGGGTCAGCGCGCCGCCTCACCAGAAGGCTGGGCTCGCGCCAGCGCGACCAGCCCTATATCTGCGATACTGTCGCCCCGAAACCATTTACGAGAGCACGTCGGCAGCCAGGCGATAATCGGGATATACTGGCGAATCCGGCTCACAAGGCCGAATTGCTCCCTGGCTGGTTCGCGGGCTGCGGGCGCACGATGCAGCGGAAGCCGATGTGGCAGGTCGAGGTGTCCACCATCTCGGGCGAGCGCGCGGCGGGACGATAGCGCAGACAGTAGTTAGGCGCGCAGAGATACGAGCCGCCTTTGAGCACCTTGCGCGGGATGCGCACGTCTGGCTGCAAGGGGTCGTAACTCTGCTCCATGGAGCCGCCGCGTGGATTGCGCGGCGTGCAACACGCCTTGACCGGATCGCCAGCGTGGCGCGGCTGATACCAGTCGCTCGTCCACTCCCAGACATTGCCCGCCATGTCATAGAGTCCATATTCGTTCGGCGGGAACGAGCCGACCGGCATTGCTTTGGGGTGGCGTCCCATGCGGATATTCTGCCAGGGGAACTCGCCGCGCCAGGTATTGGCCATCAGCTTGCCGCCGGGCATAAACTCGTCGCCCCAGGGATAGGTCTTGCCTTCCAGCCCACCGCGCGCGGCAAACTCCCACTCCGCCTCGCTTGGCAGCTCCTTGCCAGCCCAGGTGGCGTAGGCCACGGCGTCTTCATAGGCGACGTGAACCACCGGATGTTTCTCGCGCCCTTTGATCGCGCTGCCCGGCCCGTAGGGATGCCGCCAATCGGCGCCCGGCACATAGGCCCACCACTGCGAGGGATCGTTCAGGTTCACTGGCCGGTCAGGCTGGTGAAAGACCAGCGATCCCGGCACCAGCAGCTCAGGGGCCGCGCCTGGATAGTCCGCGGAATTCAGCGGGCGCTCGGCCACGGTGACGTATTTTGTCTCGTGGATGAAGCGCGCGAACTGCTCGTTCGTCACGGCGTATGCGTCCATCCAGAAGCCGTCAACGGTGGCGTGATGGATGGGCGCCTCATCGGGATAATAGTCGCTCGATCCCATCTGGAATGTGCCACCGGCTATCCAGACCATTCCTGTGTCTGGCGCGGCAGGTGGGGTTGTGCCTGTCATCTCCTGCTGTGGTGTCATCTTGCGTTCCTTCCGACAATTCTGAATGAGATGCTGGCAATTGGCAATAGATCGCGAAGGCGCGTACAGTTGAGAGCCTTTCAACGCGGCTTTCGCGATCAGGACGGCGAGTAGAAGTGATTGAGATGTAACGAGCCCAGCGCCAGGCCGCTCCGTATGCGTAGATAGCCCAGCGCCGCGGCAAAGAGCGCTATGACCGGAACCGCTATGACAGCGCTGGTCATTGGCAATACCAGCAACGAGATGGCGAAGGCGAGTGCAATCGTCCCCACAAGTAGGTACGCGCGCTCCGGCGGCAACGCAGAACGGTAGGTGGTGAGGCGGTTTGCGGGCAGCGCCCGGCCAAACTGGAAGCCGATATAGACCTCGGCGATGCCCATCAAGCCAGCCCAGGCAATGATGGGGATCTCGGCGATGTGGATGTTGTGCGGCGCAGTGCGTATGTCGGAGAGGCTAACCGCCGCGACAGTTACGCCGGCGAGACCCTCCGCCAGCAATAACAGGCCACACAGCCCAAGCCCTAGCCCCAGCGCGACCCCGCCAGCGAGCGCGACGATGCCATCGACGAGGATGTACGCGCCGAGGGCCGCCGTCACCATGGTCATCGAGACATGCGATTGCGATTGCAGGAGCACGATCAGGGCGATGGTTATGGCGGCAATCCCGCGAATCATCGCGACCCACCAGGCGTGTGTTAAGGCGATCACGGCTCATCCCTCTCCGTTGACTTTGATGAGCGCCGATCAAATAGGAGCAGGCTGGCGACCGCCTGAGCGGTGGCGTGGCTGGCATGCGGCGAATGTCGTCATGTGTGTTGTGCATGTCATGTGTCATGTGTGTGGATGCAATGTATGCAAGAGTGTAAGGAGGAATGGAGTAGACGTGCATGGGCCAAAGGTTGCAACTCCTGGCGCGACAACGCTACCCCATTGATGCGCGTTGCCGCGCCATGGCTGAAGGTTTCCTGATCGGATGGCCTTCCTCTGCATATCAACGCAGCGAGACGGATGCATCTTTTAGCGGATTTCGTGACGCGGTGGCATGACGCATGCTAAAGGGGGACGCGGGATTAGGGGGTAAGAAAACGTGAGGAGCGAGCTTTGTGATGTGATGTAAGGAAGGCGAACGCCATGGTCACCAATGCTATGGTCACCGATGATGCTGTAACGATTGTGCAGCAAGACCCCATTCAACTCGTTCAAGCAAAAGTGCCGCTCGACTCGGCCGCGGATACATTCGCCACCCGAGATGCCTGGGGCCGCATACCAATCGCCATCGTACCAACCAGACTCAGTCACATCCGCAATGACCATATGATTGCAGCGATTGCCCTCGCGATTCTGGCAGTGCTTGCGCAGACGGCGCTATCTACTTGGTGGATTGTGCCGGTGATCATCCCATTCGTCATCGCGCTTGTCATCTACGCGCTCTGGAGCTCCTTCTTCGTCTCCATCCCTGAAGGCGCGGCTGGACTGCTGAGCTGGGGTGGCAAACATCTGCGCACGATCAATAGCGGCATACACATGGTCCCGCCGTGGGTGGTCGTCTCGCACCTGGTGACCCTGCGCGAGATCCCCTTTGATATTCCGGTGGTCGAGGCCCAGACCAAGGATAACGTCCGCGTGACCGTCACCTCACTCTGCACCTTCGCGATCAACGATCCCTATCGTTTCGTCTATGCGATCCCCGCCGACGACTTTAGCCAGGTGTTGCACGCCTCCTGCCAGGAGGAGCTGCGCGCGCTGATTCGCCAGGTCCGTGCTGAAGAGGTCGTTGACCTCGTGCGGGCGGAGCGGGAAAACCTTGCCGATGCCATCAGCGCGGATGTGGCGCAGTATGGCATTGAGATCGTGAAGATGAAGGTGACCTACGTCCAGCCGCCGGAGGAGTTCCTGCGGCTACAGGAGCAGCGGCAACTGGCGCTGTGGCAGCGTGAGGAGCAGGCCGATTCGCATGCGCTCGCGCAGAAACAGCAGGAGCATACGCACCTGCTGGCGCGCCAGGAGTTGAACGCGCGGCTCGAGCGCGACCGCGATGCCCTCCAGCTGCAAATCCAGCAGGCTGAAGCCCTCAAGCAGATCTCGAAGCTCGAGGCGGAGGCGGAGGAGCTGCGGATGGCCAAGCTCGATGAACGCCTGCGCACCTTCCCACGCGCCGCGAAGTATGACCAGGAGATCGAGCGTCGCCGCGCGTCCCATGCTCCGTCGACACCTGCAACACCCGTGAGCAACAGCTACCCACGGATTCAGGGCGCCACCGTCGACTCCGACACCGATCCCGGCTCCAGCGATATCGCTCATCCGTTCGTAGCGCCGAATGCGCTCCAGCATCCTGCATTGCGCTCCCTGGGGGCCAGGAACATTTCCGGCTAGCGGCCAGGGATATAGACGGGCTCTAGTTGATGTAGCTGATGTAGCTGATGTAGCTGATGTAGCTGGCGGGTCGGCCAGAAAGGATGCTGGAAATGGAGAGACAGCGCCGCTACCTGGAATGGCTATTCGCGCTCGTCGCCGCCACCGCGCTGATGTTCGCCGGGATCCGCGGCGCGCAGGTCGGACTGGATGCCTTGAGGCAGCTCACGCTCTTCAAGGTGGCGCCCTTCGCGGCGGATTTGCGTGATACGCTGCTGCTGGCGGGGATTGCGATTCTGGCTGGGACATGCGCCATCCTCATTGCCCCGCAGCGTGTCACCTTGGTCTATCGCATCGTCTCCAATAGGCACGAGAAGGGGATTGTGGTTCGCGACGTGCAACCGGGTGTCTCCAACATACATTTCCTGCGGATTGATGCCCGCACGCATGCAAATGGGAAGAAACCAGCCTTCCACAACCAGGGCGCACGCGGCAAGCGTCCAGCATAGGGGATCGCGAGTACTGTTCAATCGGCGTCAGACTTTGGGAGAAGCCGCGTAAGCCACGGTGGCCTGCCCGCCAGATAAGCGCCCAGCGCCACGACCAGACCAGCAAACAAGCCGACGACAAGCGTTCCCAGCAGGTTTGCCTGCACCAGTCCTACCAGCGAAGCCGTCATCTCGTGCGCCGGGCTTGCCGTCATCGTGGCCGGGATGTTCCCTAAGACAAGCTGCGTCACCAACATCGCCACGAGGAAGAGCGCGGCCGTCACGCCGCCCAGCAGCAGCAGCGTTTGCCGCCTATCCGCCGCGAGCCAGAGCGTCAGGATCGCGAGAGCGAGCGTTACGAGCGGCAGGACGACTTGCAGCGCGTCCAGCAGGGAGACGACGCGCTGTGCTGTCTTGAGGGTAGCGCTCTGAGCCAGCGTGATGACGCCAAAATCGGGCGCAAGGCTGACGCCCAACGCCTGGGCAAGCTCCTGCCGCGCCTGTGCGGGGGCCTGCGCGGCTGAGAGGTCGGGAATTGTGACGCCGAATGGGATGAGGCCGGGTGCTGCCTGCTGCAGTCGGCTCAGCATCGCGGCGAGTATCGGCAGCAGGTCTACCGTCAACGCGCCATTCGCGCTCCCGAGCGTGGAGGTCTGGCCCCGCAGCAACGCGACCACTCCGGCGTGGACCCGGCGCACCTGGGCCCGCCAGAGCGCCTGTCCCTGGTCACTAGCGAGGAAATCCGCTGTGCGTGTCTGGACGAAATCGTGGATGGTGCGTTCCAGTGGGCCGGTGAGAAACCGGCCGTCAAGTGGCAGCGCGTTGGCCGTCCGGTTCTGGATGTCGAGCGCGGTGACGACCTGATCGGCGGCGTACCGGCTGACGCTCTCGATGACCCGCGGATCGCTCCCGAGCGGCGCGACCAGCGCCACGAACCGATCCGTGTTGAGCATGGTCGCTTCGACCCAGATGACCATTGTGCTCGCCAGCACGCCGATGCACGTCAGGATGACCAGGATGAGCGAGAGCCACGCGGGCAACGTGCGACGGCTTGCCCGCGTGTCGGAAGCGCGCGGAGGCGTCGCCTGCCATTCCGGCTGATGCTCGCTCGCACTGGCCATGCCACACCTCCGGCGATGAGCCAGCGGAACGTCAGGCGCACGCGGTGTTTGCCGCCCTCGCTCGCGATCATGGTTGTATGGCTGGCCCCATGTTGGGTGTGTAGGCGCCTGTCCGCTCGGGCCAATTCGGCTCCAGATTGTACCGCTCCGGGAGGAGTATCTGTACGGCGGCGCCAAAGCCCGCAATCGCCAGGAAGACCAGTCCCCAGAACCACGAATCGCGGATGAACGCGCCCACGACACCCCACTCAAGCGATGCTAGCGGGATGCGACCGAGTGCGAGCAGGATGCCTGTCAGGATCATGCTGGATCCAAGCAGCGCGGTGAGCGCGATGACGAAGAGCTGTGGCACATTGAGCAGAACAACCAGCACACAAAGCCCTATGGCCACGACCAGCCCGACGATGAATAGCAGGAAGCCTGACGTGACTCCCAAGCCCGCCAGAAATCCGGTGGTGAGCTCATAGGCAAAGGCCCCGGCCAGCACGACAACCGCCCCATAGTAGAAGAAGTAGGCGATTACCGCGCAGAAGATGCCGACGACGAAGCCGAACACCCAGCCGCTAACGGTGGCCAGGAAGCCCCCGCCGAATAGCTCCTGAATGGCCTGGGCAGTGACCACGAATCCGCCGAAGAAGCCAATTATTGGCAGCACCAGGACGAAAACCCGGAAGCCAGCGAAGCAGAGCGCCAGCCCGATGAGGATCTGCAACAGAGCCGCGAAGACGATCTGGAAGAACATATCTCTCACCCTCCATAGATGGCATGTGAGGCATCCGCCGCCTGTGCGCTGACGGTCAGACGCCCCATCGTGATCCTAGCCGAAGACTGCGCCGCCAGTGAGCTGACTGACGATGGTTTTCATGCGATTCGAGGAGATGGCGAAGCCGATGCCATTGGCGGCAACTCCGGTCGAAGGCTCTACCGCCGAGAGGGTTGGAATGCCGACAAGCTGCCCCTTCAGATTGACCAGCGCGCCGCCGCTATTGCCTGGATTGATCGGCGCGCTCGTCTGAATCATGCCGGTGATGGTGAATCGCCTACCATCCACCACCTCTGTCGCCTCACGATTGAGCGCGCTGATAATGCCGGAGGTGGCCGATTGTTCGAGGCCCAGTGGGCTGCCCACCGCCAGGGCAAACTCGCCGACCTGCACCTTGCTGGAATCACCAACGGCGATCGGTTTGAGACCACTTGCATTGACCTTCAATACCGCCAGGTCTTCGTTGGGCATTTCTCCTACGAGGCGAGCTGAGACTTGCTGGCTATTCGCCATGAGCACCGTGAAGGAGGTGAAGCCGTGGACGACATGGGAGTTGGTCACGATGTAGCCATCAGATGTGAGGATCTCGCCTGACCCAACGCTTCCGCCCGGGCCACCGCCGCTTCCCTGTATCTGAACGACCGACGGATCGACGTTATGGACAACGTTGATGGTAGTCTCCTCGATGGATGTACCGGATGGCGCTCTAGTGGTCACCGAGCCACCGCCAGTAATTGCCCCTATGCCAAAGATGAGACCGAAGAGCGCGGCCACGACGAGGGCAATCCAGAGCGGTCGCCAGGAACGATGCTGGCCCCCGCGTTGGGCGGGCTGTGGTGGCGCGGATGGCGCGCCTGGTGGCATAGCTGATGGCGCCTGTGGAGTGGACGGTGGCGTCTGGGCGGTAGGATTGGGCGGCGTCATCGCCCCGTTCACTGGCGCATTAGCGGATGCTGGGGCAGTGGGTGAGCCGAAGGCGCGTGGATCCCTGGAATTGTCCTGCATATACTGGCTCCTGGCCGGGACGTTCTGCAGCCTCCTCAGCGTTGCCTCACAGCGCGGACTCCAGAAAGCCCTGTTCGTGAACGTCTGTCGCTCGACAGGTGAAATTACCCGGACGCCTCACACATGATGGAGCATCAGGTATGAGGCGTCGGGCAGATACGCAGACATCGCTGGTCATTAGTGTACGAGGTGACAGCGCCTGTTCCACCGCCTGCTGGGTGAGTCCAAACGACGTGTTTTGTAGCTGTCCAAAGTAACGACACACCCCTAGCCCAAGGGGGAGCATCGATTTGCCATGCTGCGTCGCCGCTGCGCTGTGTTGGGCGCACAAAGCCGCACATCGAGGCGTCAACTCACCCTGGAGGGAGGTGGTGGCTCCCCTCGATGTCTCGCCTCAGGCGGGAAGTACCGCGGCAACGCGCGGGCCTATACTTGGTTGATGCTGGCTGGATTTTGAGGGATTCATGAGCGCCGAGTTCGCATCTGTCAAATCGGTCAAATCGGTCAAATCTGCCAACACTGGATGATCGGTTCAGCGTGTTGGCTGTCTTTGGCTGACGTTGACTGAACCATCCTGTATGTCATGCCCAAAGAGAGAAGGAACGACAGACATGAGCGATCTGGTTGCCATCACCTACCCAGATATCAATCAGGCCCAGAAAACACTCGATACGCTGAAGCGCATGGTGGTCGAGCACCTGCTCGAGTTGGACGATGCCGTCTATGTCACCAAGGATAGCAACGGCGCAATTGATCTGCATCAGATGATCAACCTGCCCGCGGCGGGTGCGGCGACTGGCGGCGCGACCGGCGCGCTCTGGGGAACGCTGATCGGCCTGCTCTTTCTCTCGCCGCTTGCGGGGGCGGCCATTGGAGCGGCGGTTGGCGCGGGAACGGGCGCGATTGCCGGGAAGATGAGTGACTATGGCATTGACGATAACTTCGTCAAGGAGCTGAGCGCCCATATGCCGCCGAATAGCTCGGCCATCTTCGTGCTGGTGCGCAATGTGACGGTGGATAAGGTGGTGCCAGAGATCAGCAAATATGGCGGCACGGTGCTGCGCACATCGCTCTCGGACGATGCGGAACAGCGCCTGCGGGATGCGCTCGCGCAACGCTCAATCGCCGGGGCGTCGCCCGCCGCAAGCCCAGGCTCTACAACCACCGACACGCCATCGCAGCAGGCATAGGCTATCAGAAGCCGATGTTTTTGAGGAATAGCGGAAGGCATCGCGCCAGAGATGCCTCCTGAAAGAATAGGCGCAGGCGCGCGACATTCGCCTGCGCCGTGCCAGACGATTGCGAGGCCTGAGATGGGACTTGGCCCGGTCGAATATGTCATGATCGAGTTTCCGAGCACGACTGCGATTGGCAATATCGAGCCAGCGCTTCAGGAGCTGGTATCCTCAGGGATTGTCCGCATCATCGACCTGATGTTCATCACAAAAGACGCGGAGGGTCATACCCAGGCGCTGGAGGTTGACCAGCTCGACAGCGTGAGCGCCCACCGCTATGAGGAGCTGGACGCCGAGATTGACGACCTGGTGAATATGGAGGATATCGAAATCGCGGCGGCGGAGCTATCCTCGAATAGCATCGCGGCGGTGCTGGTCTGGGAGGATGCCTGGGCCAAACGGTTCGCGGAGGCGATGCGGGCCGCGGGCGGGCGTGTGGTGGAAAACGAGCGGATTCCCAGCGCAGTCGTCGAAGCGGCGATGAAGGCAAGCGTGGGGGCAGACGCATAGGCACATGGAGCCTGGCGCCGCGAAGAGAGGACGAACCTAGCTATGATGCGACGTGGAGCGGTGGGGCGACGCGGCCCCGGCCTGCTTGGGACGATGGCGCGCACCGCGGTGATCGCGGGGACGGCTACCGCGGTCTCGAAGGGGGTCAGCAACTCGATGGGCCAACGCGCCGCGCAACAACAGGCGGCGCAGCAACAGCAACAGCAACAGCAGGCGGCATTTGACGCGGGCTTCCAGCAGGCACAGGCGGCACAGCAGACACAGCAAGCGCAACAGGCTACTATGGCTCAGGCTCAGGCGCCACAAGCAGCTAGCCCGGCCACGAACACCGACACCGTGATCGCGCAGCTGCAGCAACTGGCCGAGCTCCAGAATCTAGGAATACTGACGCCGGACGAATTTGCCCAGCAGAAGGCGAGGATTCTAGGCGGCGCGAGTTGACGATATCCGTCCGACCGCAGCTATGTAGATAGAGCGAAAAGTCGGGGGCATGATAGTCGGTTTCTCTGGCTATCATGCCCCCGTCTGGTGCTATCGCGCGTGCTAGCTTGTGGCAAGCGGAATGGTGAACCAGAAGGTCGAGCCTTCGCCGAGCAGGCTCTCCAGGCCGACTGTTCCGCCCATCTGCTCGACCAACTGGCGACAGATGAACAGGCCAACGCCCAGCCCATCGGCACTATAGCTGCGGGATCCGCTGGTGCGATAAAAGCGCTCCCATACGCGCTGCTGGCATTCCGGGGCGATTCCGACGCCATGATCACAGACAGCAACGCGCGCCTCGCCATCGCCGTACTCCAGCCGCACCTCGACCGGCTGGACGTTTGGCGAATACTTCAATGCATTGGAGAGATAGTTGCCAACCACCTGGGCGATCCGTTCCGCATCCGCCACCACCGGAACGGCCTCCGTGGGTGATTCCAGATGAATGATTCGCCTCCGCCACATCAGTCGCTGGCCAGCGACCGTGTTATGCACAATCTCGCCGAGGTCGCATCGCTTCGTGTGCGTCTCGGCGACGCCAACGCCAACGCGAATCCGCGTGATATCGGCCAGGTCGGAGAGCAGGCGCTCCGCCATGTTGGCGTTGTGGTCGGCAAGCGCGAGGGCTGTTGCGGCGCGCGCAACGTGGGCCGAGGTGGAGTCGGAGGTGACCATGCGGCTGTCCGCTACCTTTTTCAGTTGGCGTTGCGCGATCTGCGTGCCCAGCTTCATGGTGGTGAGTGGTCCGCGCAGCTCGTGGACGATCTGCATGAGCGCCGCCTCGGTGTTTTCACTATCCCGGCGGAGTTGCCCCACCGTGTTCGCCCATGCCTCTCGCTCGTCCATCAGTCGCCCATGATCGAGCGCCAGCGCGACCAGATGCGCCAACGCGCGTGTCCTTAAGAGGACATCCGGCATGACGCGCTTCCCAAACCGGAACTCGACAATCATCGCCCCCAGCTGTCGCTCGCTGACCAGCAGCGGCAGCACCAGACGGACGACTCTGCGGGTGGTGGCGTCGGGAACATGCGTGTCGTTCTCCGCCCGGACCGCGTGCAGTCCCGTCGAACGGGAGATGGATTCGTTGCCCGCCTCGAGATCGGGGATGTCGGCGCAGAGCTGATCCCACCAGGCAGCTGCGCGGCCCGGTGCAACGCCAGCCGTGGCGACCAGGCGTGGTCGCCTGGCGCGCTCTGATCGCAAAACGATCCCCACCGTCTCGCTATAGAGGGTGTAGCGGACCAGATTGGCAAGCCATGTCGCGAGGCCAGTCTCGTCACGCCAGTCATCGGCGCCAACTAGTGTTGTCTGGCGAGCATTGGTGGGCACGGCAAAACCTATCGCCTTCTGTGTCCATTGCTGCTGGTCTCTGCTCGCATGCATACCACACCTCCCGGGGTTGATGGTTGAGGGGCCATTCCGCGCGCACGCGACGCACTCTATGCGTAGCGCGCCGTGAACGCGCGAAGGAGACGTGCCCTGGCGCTCAGTGAGGATGCGCCCGACGGTTCTCCCGCTGCGCGGGCTGGGCTTGTCGCTCCAGCAAAGCGTCTAGCTTCAACCGAAAGGAAGCCCTGCCGCACTGCTCACTCTAAAACGAGCAACGCTGCTCCGCATGCGCCTAAGGTTGCAAAACTGAAGCGGCAAATTATGCGAGGAATTTGTGCGAATAGCCCTTGAGACACCCTTATGGTGAAGTGGCTTCATATGATACAGTGAGAATTACAGCCTATTCGTCGCGGGAAAAACAGCCTGTTTGCCTATGCCAACAGGATCAACATACAACCATCTTAACAGCTTGCTCCCTGTATCTGTGCTTTAGCCTGACAGGCCAATAGATGGCGCACGATATACATGGGAAGTACTCGTCAGGCGAGGTGAGATCGCATAAGGCGTAGTATCGTCGTACAGGGGGAGGAGGTGGTATGTGGCGCATATCGCGCCGCAAAGGTGTAGGTGTAGAAGCCTGAGTGTGTTTGACGTTCCCTATGACATCATGATGGCAACATGGCATATGGTAGTGTGGCATGTCTGGTACGAGTCAGCGGCGATGCGGGCGGACGTGCGTCTGGGTAGTGGCGATGTGATGTGATGTGGCCGAGCGTAGGGATCATTCGGTAAGGCGAGCGCGACTTCATCGGGCCTGCGCGGTTGGATGAGGTCCACGCATTCGCGCGAATGAGCGCGGCGCAAAGACCATCGCCAGAGAGCCCCACCACGAAAGAGGCGGATGATGGTGCGAATCCTGGTGGCGGAAGACCATGAAGTCATGCGGCGTGGCCTGCGTGATCTGCTCCTGGAGCACCAGGGATGGGAAATATGCGCGGAAGCGCGCAATGGGCGTGACGCGCTCGATCTCGCCGTCCAGTTACACCCAGATGTCGCTGTAGTTGATATCTCCATGCCACTCATGAGCGGCCTGGAGGCTACACGCCACATTCGCACGCAAGCTCCAGATACGGAAGTGCTCATTTTTACCCAGTACGAGAGCGGCCAGTACGTCCAGGAGGCGCTTCGTGTCGGCGCGCAGGGATATATCCTCAAGTCCGACGCGGCTTTACACCTGACAGAAGCAGTAGAGGCGCTTGCCAGACATGAGCCGTTCTTCTCGCCGAGCATCTCGAAAACAATACTGAGTACGTTTGTCAACGCGGAGGAGCAGAAGCGCGATGAAAAGGCTTTATCCACACTCACGGCACGCGAGCGTGAGGTGATGTTAATGCTTGTCTCGGGCAAAAAGAACCGAGAAGTGGCCGATGCCCTTTACCTCTCTCCATTTACGGTTACCACGTATCGGGCAAAAATCATGAAAAAGTCGAACGTTTCTTCGCTTGCCGAACTGATCCTCTTCGCCTTGCGTAACAATCTCATCGACCGCTGATCGTATGTGTCGTACGCGATATGGCGGATGGACCGACGGATGGACCACATGAAACCTGCACCTATACATACTTTGGGCGTAGACATAAAACTACTACGAATTCAGTATTTTCAGTCTAGCTCACAGGTGTTATAGTTCTGGATGCACCCATAAGGCACCGATACCTTTGGGCAGGGGGCGTCGTCGCTCCTCCGTCGAATGGCTAACGTACCTGGTACAGTTGTGCGTCCTATGCGTCATAGGACAATGCGTCTCATGCCTTAGTCATTTCGATTATCCCCCTCCCAGGGCGTGGTACTGCGCGTTCGCGTACCATCTTCGGCTACCACTGGGAGAGATTCACAGGCCGTTGCAAGAGTCCTGGTATGGCCACACCGCGTGGCAAGTAGCACAAGAGCCTGGAGGGTTCTTCCCGATCTTCCTTGTTACAGGACGGATCCCGACGTATACGAGGAAATGGAATGGAAGACGGGATAGGATACAATCGGTGATCGTCTCGCTGCCCGTATGGCAAAGATGATGCAACGAGATGCGGCGTTATTTCTGTGTCTCCGATCATTGGCGAGATGCTCGTTGTGGCGGCAGGTCATACGTCGTTGCGCCCCGGCAAGCGACGTAGCGGGCCGACGCTCCCGCGATGCCAGCACGGCGCTCACGGTGTGGAGTGCTGTCGCTGCTGTCGCTCCTCCAGGAATCATCGCGTGACCCAAGGGAGGAGACGGACCATGGGCACCCCTCTAGTCATCGTTCAATACGGGCTTGTGAATGCGCCAATTGCGGTTGGCTCCGCCGAATGGTTTATCTGGCTCGACGGGGTTGATGCCTTTACCGTAGAGGAACATGATATCTCGTTCACCGCCCAGCGCGCGCACGATGGAGCGTCCGCCCTCTGGCTGGCCTTTTGCGCCATCAACAATGAGCCACGCTGTGTTGTGCTGGGTACCGCTTCGGAACTCACGCGCGAGCGCCTGCTGACGGCGGCGCATCAGCTTGCGGACTGGGATACGGTCACCCCTGAGTTTCAGGTGGAGCTGGATGGCGAGAACGGGCCGATTCCGCGGTTACACGTCACCAACCCGGACCTCCTCCTGACCAAGTTAGAGATGCCCATTGTTGATGCGGAGACGTTTGTCCGCACCCAAGCCATCGAGCGCATGGACCATGTGCTGGCGTATCCGCTCACCATCATCAATGCGCCTTCGGGCTATGGCAAGAGCACGCTTATGGCAGCGTGGGCAAAGGAAACCTCAGCGCGGGTAGCATGGCTGCTGCTGGATGAAAACGACAACGACCCGACGCGTTTCTGCACCCATCTGCTTGCTGCTCTTGATCGGGTCGTTCCTGGTCTGCATGAAGCCGGGTCGCGCTATGTGAAGCGCGCGTCGGCTCATCTCGCCGATGTATCGCTCATTTCCCGGCTCATCAACGTCCTGACCTCGACGGAGGAGCACATTGTACTCGTGCTCGACGATTACCACACGATCAATCCGGATAATGCGGTGATCCATACAGCGGTGAAGTACTTTGTCGAACACCTCCCTCTGCGGATTCACATCGTTTTGTTGACGCGCACCCGCGTTCCTTTGAGCATCGCCCGGATGCGGGTTGCGGGGCGCCTGCTTGAGTTGCAGATCGAAGACCTGCGCTTCACTGGCGACGAGGCGCGGACATTTCTGGAGCGCAAGACAGGCAAAGAAATAGCGCCAGAGGCCAGCGCCAGGATTCACCGGCGCACCGAAGGCTGGGTAGCCGGGCTGCAGCTCGCCGCGCCCGCGCTCGAAGACTCCCGCATCCCCGCTGAAAGCGTGGCGGACCTGCTGAGCGAGAACCGCAATGTTGTTGATTTCATCGCGGACGAGGTGCTCAAGCGACTGCCGCCGACCGTCGGCGAGAATGTGTTGTGGATGGCCGCACTGGACCAGTTCAATATGGCGCTCTGCGACGCGCTGCCGGGGATCGTCGATAGTCAGACAACGCTGGAGATCCTCGAGCGCGAGAACGCTTTTCTGGTTCCGGTCGGTGATCCGCCCAACTGGTACAGGTTCCACCGACTCTTCGGGGAGGTGCTGTGGAAGCGGCTCCAACGGCTGCATAAACACGAGCTGACCGTGCTGTATTGCCAGGCAAGTACGTGGTATGAGGCCCATGGAATGACACGCGATGCGGTTCATTATGCGTTGCACGCGAACGACGAGCACGCGGTCATGCGCATCGTGCGCGATCTGGCCAACCGTGTGTTCGAGAGCGGGTCCTCCCCGCCCGATCTTCAGGCGCTGGCGCAATGCCTCGACCTCCTACCCGCGGATATCAGTCGGCGGCATCCGCGGCTGTGCCTGATACATGCGCAAATGTTTGCGCAGTCAGGCGATCTCAATGAGGCCGAAGAGTGGCTGGAAGCCACCGATTTGCTTGTCTCTTCTCAGGGTCTGCCTGAGGCTAGCGAGATGGCTGACTCAGATGACTATGTCCACATGAAGGAAGAGATTCTGCAAGTTCGCGAGGTCATTGCGCGATTGCGCAAGGGAAGTTCATCCGCTGATGGCGAGCAGTCATCGCTGCTGCGCTCACCGTACCCATCGTCACCCGCGCGGGAGCCTCACGCCACCGTATCGTCTCTGCCATTGCGCATGCCGCCGCGCGCTCAGCGCTTGATCCAGCGCACCGATACGGCGCACGCGCACCCATCCTCCACGGCCCCTGAATCTCCCGTCATTTACGAGCGAGTCACCGCGCGCGAAAGGGAGGTTCTGGCGCTTCTCGCCAGAGGCGCCCACAACGACGAGATCGCGGAGGAGTTAACCATCGCCATCGCAACGGTCAAGCGGCACCTGAGCAACCTTTATCGCAAGTTGCAGGTGGACAACCGCACGCAGGGGGTGTGGCGGGCGTGGACTCTTGGTTTGCTGGATGATGTGCCTGACGAGGGCGCGAACCCATTGCCATCCTCTAGCAAGAGCAATCGGACTCAGCCGACTGATCGCGGTGACTCGCTGTGGAGCCATCTTCCCAACGGCAACGGCAACGGCCATGCTCCGGTCATCGCGCCATAATAGTCTGGTCTGGTATGGCCTGGGACGTTGTCACTGGGGTGGCTGCCCCCTCCCCTGACCCCTCCCCCTTGCAGGGAGAGGGGAACCAGACCCAGAGCGCGTTTCGGGCATGCTGGTTTCTGGCTCCCCTCCCTTTTAGGGGGCGGACGCGCGAGCCATCAGGCGAGAAGCGCGCAAGGCAGACCCGCGAGCCGTTAGGCGAGAAGCGAGCAGGTGCGAGCGGAGGGGCTGCGTCCCGAAGGGAGTGCGCGGAGCGGCAGCGGCCCAACGGGCGGGCTTTGCGGCGCAGCCCTTAGACGCGGCTTCAGCCGCCAGCGCAACGATTACCCGATGAACCAGTAATATGACATAATGCCGCGAAGCAGATATCACACGACAACAGCCTGACGGACATCGTATCAGGCCGTGAGTCAGGAGAGAAGCGGCCACTGTTTCAGTCGCCACTGCGCGCGGCGTTATACAACTTTTGGACCATGCGGCTGGCGGGGTAGTATAGTCTCGTTAGGTTCTGGACGGTGTAGCGCGGGAAGTTGGAAGGGGAGGTGAGAGTGAGAGGAGCATAGCACGATGACACAGTAGTAGGAGGTGAACCGTTTTGCGCTTCCTGAATCGCGTCACTTTCCCTGCATCGTGGCAATACAAGTGGCAACACAAAAGGAAGGCCGTTGCTCTTGCTATACGCCAGGAGATTCAGAGACATTCTCTGAATCAGCTACGAGATTCGGTAAAAGAGATGGCGACGAGCCAGGCCGCCCGTATTGCGGCGTTGGCCGCGGTCGCCTATTTTCTTGGCGCGCAGTTCGGCTTTTCGCTGCGTTTTCCCTCGTCGCCACTCTCCGTCATCTGGCCGCCCAATGCGATCCTGCTCGCCGCGTTTCTGCTCACCCCCACCCAGATGTGGTGGCCAATCCTTCTGGCGGTGCTGCCCGCGCATGTGATTGTGGAGTTTCAGAATGGTATAGAGTTCTGGACAATCATGGGCCTCTACGTCACCAATTGCGGCCAGGCGTTGCTTGGCGCGGCTGGCATACGCTATGTGTTTGGCGAGTCGCATCGTCTGGATAGCCTCCGGCGCATTGTGGTGTTTGGCCTGTGCGCAGTCATCGCCGCTCCGTTTCTCGTTTCCTTCCTGGATACCGCCATCTCGATGCTCACCAATTGGGAGATGCGCAATCAGTTCGCATTGCACTGGGAGGAGCGGTTTGTCTCGAATGCTTTGACGACCCTCATCCTCTCAACCGTCATCCTGGTCGTGGCGGACCGCTGGCGTGACTGGTTGCCCCAGGCGACTCCGCGTCGCTGCCTGGAAGCCGCCGCGCTAACCATCTCCGTACTGGCTGTTGGCGTCCTCGTCTTTGGCACGGATGTCATCGCGGTCACAGGCCAGAGCGCATTCTTGTTCCTGCCACTGCCGTTCCTGATCTGGGCAGCCATGCGCTTCGGCATTGGCGGGACCAGCCTGGCGCTCCTTGGCCTCGTGTTGCTCTCGACGAGCTGGAATACTGGGGCGGCGCAGGGGCCATTCGTCGCGTCCACACCGGCCACCTCGGTCCTCGCGCTTCAGCTCTTCCTCATCTCGCTCTCCGCGCCCATGCTGCTGCTGGCGGTGTTGATTGAAGAGCGTAACCGCACGGCGGCGGCGCTACGGCGGAGCAAAGAGCAGTATCGCGATCTGGTTGAGACGCAAACGGAGCTCATATGTCGCTATCGCCCCGACGGCACGCTCACCTTTGTCAACGAGGCCTACTGCCGCTACTTCGGCGCAAAGCGCGAGGAGCTTCTCGGCCGGAAGTTCTTCGATCTGCTGCCATTGGACGCACGTAAACGATCCCAGTCAGCGCTCGACCGCTTCGCTCGCAACCTCTCCGTCGTCAGCGATGAACATACTGTGATGCTGCCTGATGGGACCATCGGCTGGCAACACTGGACGGAGTATCCCATCTTTGGCCCGGATGACACCTTCGTCGAGATTCAGGCGATTGGGCGCGATATTACCGAGCGCAAGCGCGCCGAACAAGAGGTGATCCAACTGGCGGGGCATCTGCTGCGCGCGCAGGAGGACGAGCGGCGACATCTCGCGCGCGAGCTGCATGATGGGACGGCCCAGACGCTCACGGGCATAGAATTTGCCCTGGGGCGACTGCACAAAGGGCTGCTCGATAAGTCCATGGACAGGGCAAAGGCCATCCAATTGGTGGCCGAAGGCCGCGAGCTAGCCGCCGACGCCGTGCAGGGGATCCGCTCGCTCTCGTACCTGCTGCACCCGCCCGAGCTGGAGCATATCGGCCTCGCGGGCGCCATTCAGGCCTACGCGGATGGCTTCACCCGCCGGAGTGGCATTGTCGTCACGGTGGATGCCCCACACGACTTTCCCCGGCTCAATCAGGATGCCGAGATCGCTCTCTTCCGGGTGGTGACGGAGTGTCTCACTAATGTGCTGCGCCATGCTGATAGCAAGCGCGCCCGCATACACTTATTTGCTGGTCTGCGCTGCGCCGCGGTGCAGGTACGCGATTTCGGCCAGGGGATGGATCCGGGCGCCGCACGCCCCGTGGAAGGCAATTCCGGCGCGCTCAGCGTGGGTATCCCCGGCATGCGGCAGCGCATGATGGAGTTCGGTGGGAGGCTCAGCATCAGGACCGGAGCAGGTGGAACGAAGATCACTGCCATCCTCCCTGTGTGGCGGCCCTCAGCGAACTATGCGCTCGACCCCGATGCGCTCGACCCCGATGCGCCGCTGTCCGAGGCGCGGTAATCTCATCAGGGCGACTACTATCCGCACGAATGGACCACGTATGACGGGCGAGGCCCGGCTCTTCCCCAGGGAGGAGAGAATACTCTCCCTCCAGTCTCGCCCTGCGAATGTGGACACAGGGTGCGCTGCTGCCTATAGTGCCGATATGCCCGTCGCCTCAGCAGGCGCCACTCCGCCCGCTTCTAGATGAGCCTCATGGCCTCATCAGCCGTGTTCATTGCTGGCGCTGGGCAGTACATCTCCTCGATCACGAGAAGACGGAATCGTTGAGAATTCTGAATCTGAACAGGAGGCTTGACATGGCGGATGCCACGAATCCAATGGACGCAAATGCCGTGCATGCGGCAGGCGCCCAGTCGAGGGCGCAGGCAACCCCCGTCGCCACGACACGGCCTGGGATGGTCACGTTTGCTGCTGTGATGATGTTCGTCCTCGGCGGGTTTCAGTTGACGTGGGCGATTGTCGAGTTCGCGAATGCCGCCTGGCTCGCGGGCACGGTCTATGGCAACTTCAACGGCTACCTGTGGCTGTGGGCCATTCTGGACCTGCTGCTGGCGGCGGTCTCGTTCTATGCTGGCTACGATATCCTTCGCGGCGGCACATTCGGCTATATCTATGGCGCGCTCGTTGCCGGGCTCAGCGCCATTCGCTGGTTCTTCTACCTTCCCGCGGCGCCCGTGGTGGGGATTGTCGTTATCGCGCTTGACATCCTCATTATCTATGGGCTCGTCGCCAATTCAGACTATTTCCGCGGGAGGTCCGCGGCATAGCCTGAGACCAGATGGGCCAGACGAGCTAGAAGCTTCGGAAATCACCCCGGATACGGCATAGACCGTGTTCGGGGTATTTTTGTTGCCCCTTCCCCCCTCTGATCTCCCCGCGCTTCCCCTCTGCTCCCCCCTGATGAACGGCCAGTTTTTCCTATCGCTTGCTTGATGCAAATGGTATCCTATCCGAAAGGTGAGCCATCGCCTCACCTCTGGGCCAGACATTGGATTGAATCATCTTCATAGTTCATCCTGGCCGACAAGACGGAGTGACACCTATGCATTATCAGGTTGTGGCAAAATCGGACGAGACATCTGGCGCCTGGGACTATTACCCGTATTGGGCGCCGGTCCGCGAGAAAAGCGCGGCGGAGCGCCTCGCCAGCTATGCCGCTCAAAGTGGGTATGAGGCCGCTATACTTCAGAGCGTGACGCCGCAGATGCTTGAATATGTTGCGATCAGAGTGGTGGAGCGACAAGATACTGGCCTGTTGCCTTCGCTACGGTATCTGCCAGGCGCGCCCGCGGCACGCGCAAACGGCAGCGGCAGACAGCAGCGGGCCGTAGAGACGTCGTTTCGGCCATCGCCTGTGCTGGATCCCTACGCCGAGGGCGCCGACAAGGCGGAGCTGGACGCCCGGCGCCTCGACGCGGAGCTCGGCCCCGGCGGCGACATTCTGCAGCAGAGAGCAACCGCTCGTCGTCATCCAACGCTGCCATTGCGTATGGATATCATTAGCGCCTGGCTGCGCCTGCGGGAAAAGGTCATCATTGGGACGGTTGGCGGAGAGAGTGACGGTGACGGATTGGCGGACGGAGATGGAGCGGGCGACCCGCGGGATGCGCACGTCCCCTCTACAGAAGCGCCTGAGAAGCGGGCTTAGAAGCGCCGCTCAAGACGCTTGCATCCGCAGGGGGACGGTACACCAGAAGGTCGCGCCTTTGCCCACCTCACTCTTGACCCCTACCTCGCCGCCATGCTGCTCGACGATGAGCTGACTGATGTAGAGGCCAAGCCCCAATCCGACATCGCTCCCGCTCTGGGGAATGATATCAGGCGCCTGATAGAAGCGCTCCCAGATCCGCGCCTGAACGTCGGGCGCCAGTCCCGGCCCCTGATCGCACACCGAGATGCGCGCCTTGCCCTCCTCGACGCGCACATCCACCTGGATCGGCCTGGAGTCGGGGGAATACTTGCAGGCATTGTTCAGGTAATTGGTGAGCACCTGCGCAAGTCGCGCGGCATCGGCCAGGATGTAAATCTGGCGCTGTCCATCCAGATGGAGGCGCAGGCGGCGCGAAGGGTGTAGTTGCCGTTGGTCCGCCACCTGGTCGCGGACCAGCGTGACGAGGTCGCACCACTCGGGGTGTATGGCCAGTCGGCCAGTCCGCGCCTGCGTTACTTCGAGCAGACTATCAAGCAGGCTGCCAAGTCTGGTGGCCGCTCGTTGCGCGGCGTCAAGCGAGTCCCGCAGGGAGGTCAGAGCGGTTGCCTGCTCGTCCTGGGGGATGCTGGCGCGCAATTTATGCTCGGCAAGATAGAGCTGCCCCTCGAGCACGGTCAGCGGTGTGCGGAACTCGTGTCCCGCCATCGCGATAAACAGCTCCATCCGCTGTGCCGCCTCGCGTGATGTCAACTCATGTGTCGTCGCCTCGGCCCGTTCGCGTATCGCCTGATCGCGTTCGTCCTGGAGATTTCGCTGCTCCACCACCAGTGCCGCCATGCGGGCGAAGGCCCGGGCGAGCGATAGCTCCTCCGCGGTGAAGTGATGCGCGTGCGCACCATAGTCCAGTCGCACGATGCCCAGCAGCCGACCCATTGAGCGCATCGGCGCAAGCAGCCAGTTTGCCCGCACGTGCCTGGTGGAGTAATCGGCCTCCATCACAACGACTTCGTCGCGAGACAGACGGCTGGTAAGCGAGGGGTCGAAGCGGCCTCCGAAGCGCTCATAATGCCTTTGCCATCCCAACTCGATAAATGGCCTTTGGTCCGCCACGGCAATCGGTTGTAGCGCCTGCGTCTCCGCGTCCAGCGCCAGAATACTCACCGTCTCACATCCGAACATCGCGATCGCTTGCTCCGCCAGCGTATGCGCGATAGCGGTTGTGGCCCCGCTGCCAGCTTGTGCGGTGGGAGTCGTGAGGGTCTGCGCCATGGCCAGTAAGCTTTCCAGGGGACGATACGATTGTTGATAGCAATCTATTCCGTGCACCTGCTGAGATACCCGCGTGGTGATGGCATACGCGGATCCCAGTGTCTTCTCTGTTTTCTCGGTTTTCTCGCGTCTGCCTCTATCCAGCTTGTGCGCGGAGATGTCGAGGCGCTGAAGCAGCGCGCCCGGCTGGCCGTTCGCCAGCGGCGTGACGTTCAACTGGAACCATCGCTGGCTGGCGGGCGATACACGTGATGAGGACGGATATTCCAGCGTGAAGAGCGAACGCTGCCCAGCCAGCACCTCGCGGATCCCTTGATCTACCTGCTGGGCCGTCTCTCCGTGCAGTCCGAAGGTTGGGCGGCTCACGTCGAAGTAGTTCAATCCAAGACCACTCTCGGGAAACGTGGCGGCGCCATCCTCGACGGCGAACCGTCGCCAGGTCTCGTTGACGGCAATGATGCCGCCCTCCTGGTCGAGAATCGCGGCCTGCCAGGGCAGTGCGGCGAGCAGGTCGGCCCCGCCCGTGCCGTGGTGCGCCGGCAATGTTTTGAAGGTGGGTCTGGACTTGAGGCGCCTGGTCGAATAGATGCGCTTGCTGTTGAGTAGCATCTGCCCCTCCTTACCCTTCGGGCAGACCACCAGGTGCGAGCCTGAAGAGTTGCCCGACATGCGGCCCTTGCCCGATTGGGCTTTCGCTCACGATTCAGCTTTATCGGCGCTTCAAGTCAAACTGATCGTCAAACTCATCGCGCGTTACGCCGGGTTACGCCAGGGCATGCCCAATCTACGTCACACGCGCGGGATTTCTACAAGGTCCACACCATGGAGGTGGCCAAAGATGAGTCCTTATACATCCTTTCCTTGCCCATGGGCAAGGAAGGGCATCAGGACTCGCGAACGAATCGGCAAGGGTTGCAACTTTCGGCGCATGCGCCCCATGTCGATGTGCTGTTACACTCCTCATCCTGAGGATAGCTCGTCGAGGTGGGAGGATCGGGAGGGGCAACGCCAGCTTGATTGCTCGCCTGGGCCACGCCCAATTGACAGCGCCCCACATCAGCGACAGCGGAGAAGGAGGTTGTCAGATGACAGGACCCATGGGAGAACTTGGCCGTATACGTCTCATGATAGTTGACGACCATGTGGTTTTGCGGCGCGGTGTCGTCGCCTCGCTGTCGGAGTTCGACGACATCGAGGTGGTGGCAGAGGCAAGCAGTGGGGAAGAGGCGCTGGCGCTGTGCCAGACGATTCCGGTGGATGTCGTGCTGATGGATCTGATGATGCCGCCAGGCATGAGCGGGGTGGAGGCGATTCAGGCGCTGCATGATATCTACCCCGATGTGCAGTTGATGGCCTTCACCAGTTATCGCGATGAGTCACTGGTCGAGGAGGCGCTACGAGCGGGAGCGATTAGCTATCTGCTGAAAGATGTATCGCCTGATGATCTGGCCAAGGCCATCCGGCTGGCGGGCCAGGGCATGCCCGTGCTCGCGCCCGCGGCAACACAATCCCTGGTGCACGCGCTGGCGCAGCGGCATCCCAAGCTGGGGTATGATTTGACCGACCGCGAGCGGCAGGTTCTCGCCTTGCTGACCGAAGGCCTCTCTAATCACGACATTGCCGAGCGCCTGGTCATCACGCCCGCCACAGTGAAGTTCCACACCCGAAGCATTCGCCACAAACTGGGCACCACCAGCCGAACCGAGACTGCCATTCTCGCCCTGCAGAACCATCTCATCTCGGTTGGCTAAGCGAGAGCAGTTCATCCGCGTCAGCGCCTGGGGCAAGGGGCCTGTGCCACGATGGCGCAGGCCTTTTAGTATGACGGCGCATTACCGCTCTAGTTGGGGTTGTACCTGTCCGCAGGGGGCATCTGCAACTAGCCTCCAATACACGCCCTACACCTGTGGTTCTCGCCCGATCTGTGCGATACACTCGAAGTCAGTATTGAAGAAGGCTGGGATTTCTGCTGGGCTGTGTTCATCACTACGCGCGACATCAGCCTCGTTTATCCAGACGCCACAGACCGAACAGCCCGCCCCGTGATTGCTCCGACCGCTGACGCAATGGGCGAGGCTCGCCGGACTCATCGGCCATTGGATACGTTGCCTGAGAGCCTACGTACAACAGAGTCGCCAGATGACTCAGGTGGGAGAAATCTGCATGGACACCAGCGCGCACCACGATGCCAGGTATTGGGAGCAGGAGATTGGGCGCCTCCATGCACGCATCGACGATTTCGAGGCACGTTTCGAGGCTGAGTATCATATCCTGCGCAGCATCGTCGATACGCAGATCGAGGAGCTGCGGGCGATGGTGCGAAAAGTCGAGGGCGATCTCGCGGCTGTCCGCCCAGATGCCTACGTGCAGCAAGTCGCCGACCAGGTGGCCGAGCTGAAGCTCAAGGGCGATCTGGCGTACGACCTGCTCCAGGAGCGGCTGGTCGCGGGCGCCTCGCCGCGGGATGATTCGGCGACTGATGTGGAGCCTCCGGCGTCATAGCCACTCGCCTCGCGGTGAGGCATATCCTACCCCTCGGGTGGGGGCGATAACTTGCTGTGGAAACGCCACCTGAGCACAGTGGCATAGCGAGGCGTCGCGGCTATACTCTGCTCACGTGCGCCGGATTCGGATACAGCCACATGCGGGCCTGGATCTTGCGCGTTGAGCGCGTTGAAGGGTCGGTATGATCCGCAGGGCGTTCCAGTGGGTTTGAGCGTTCAGCGATTGAAGAGGAGAGGTGGAGATGGGTACGCTACGAATCATGTCGCGGCGCGGTGATGATCGTGTCCAGTGGGACACCACTCGCGTGCTGGACGGTGAGCTAGACGCGGTAGCGGCTGTCCGCGAGGCCGAGCGCATCTTCGAGCAGCAGCGGGCGAAGGGGGCCACCGCGTTCAAAGTCACAAAAGGCGAGGCGGCCGTTCGCATCGATAAGTTCGACCCCGAGGCCGAGCAAATCATGATCGTCCCACGTGTGGTGGGAGGCTAGCAACCAGCCATATCAATCGTTTTGCTTGACACATACACCCCTAAAACGCCGCCGCTGGCTCAGCGTATCTCTATGCCCACCCTCATAGACACGTCTGGGCCGGTGGCCTTGCGGCTCCGGCTGACTCTGCTGTAATGGCGCACAGGCGAGTTCATGTAGGCGATCCCAAGGAACGCATGGCATAGGGGAGGGTATGGTTCCGGAGAATCGCTCTCAGCTCGATGCCGGGCAGGATTCTGGGCGCTCCGCCGGTGAGACTGGCGCGACTGGCGCGACTGGCGCCGATACTTCCACTGATGCGCCGCGCATCATCTTCGACGAGCGCCGACTTCCTGTCACACTGGCGCTGACGCTCGTGGTGGCCATGGCGCTGCCATTTTTGTCACCCGAGAAACTCAGCCTCGGTCCGAAATGGCTGCTCGTGATCCTGCTGGGGATCTTCCTGATCGCCACGCTGGTTGCTGGCCCTGACCTCGTGAAGGGCCGGGCAATCGTGCTGCGTGCGATGGTGATTGGCGTCGTGGTGGTGCTTGTGGTAAAGGACAGCTGGAGCACCGCCAATCTCCTCATCGACCTCATCAAGGGCGGCCCAGAAACGAACAATCCGACCCAGCTGCTGATCACGGGAGGGGTAGTCTGGGTCGCAAACAACATTGTGTTCGCCATGCTCTATTGGGAGCTCGATAGCGGCGGCCCGATAGAACGCGCCCGCCGTACGGTGCGCTATCCAGACCTGGCCTTCCCCGGCCAGCTGACCCCCGACATCGTGCCTCCAGGCTGGAAACCTGTTTTCATCGACTACCTGTATCTCGGCTTCACGAATGCGCTGGCGTTCAGCCCGACCGACGTCATGCCGCTTGCGCACTGGGCGAAGCTGACGATGGCGCTCCAGTCGTTCATCTCCGTCGCAATCCTCAGCCTGGTCGTCGCCAGGGCCGTCAACATCCTGACATAGCCCAGTGATCTGCCTCCATCACCGCAAGATGCGTAGGCCCGCACTCACCCATAGGCCGGGGAGACAGCACGCCGCTGGAGGAGCATACGACTAGCCGCCGAGACCGGCCACGCGGTCGGCGTCTGGGGCGGCGTCACGCGCTACGATGCAGCGGGGGCTACGGGCACATACAAACACAGTAGCCGTCAGTTTGCGTGTTCGTATCTCAGAGACACGGTATGAGCTGGCACAGGCTGACCAGGAAAGGACCAACCAGTCAATGACGAAGCCATTCAAGGGGACGATCAACGTCGATATCCGCGACTCGCAGCCCGATTGGGCGCCGTTCGAGCCACCCAAAGCGCCGGAGGGTGCGCCCAATGTCCTCTACATCGTGCTCGATGACGTTGGCTTCTCGGCTATTGGCTGCTATGGTGGGCCGGTCGAGACGCCCAACATCGACCGCATCGCGCAGAACGGGGTGCGCTACACCCAGTTTCACACGACAGCGCTGTGTTCCCCAACGCGCTCCTGCTTGCTCACCGGGCGCAACCACACTCGCAACAGCATGGCCTGCATCACCGAGGCGGCGGCGGGCTTCCCCAGCGCGAGTGGGACGATTCCCCCCGAGAACGGAATGGTCTCCGAGATTCTGGGAGAACAGGGCTGGAACACCTATATCGTTGGCAAGTGGCACCTCTGCCCGACCGACGAGATGAACCTTGCCTCCACCCGACGCAACTGGCCGACTGGGCGAGGCTTTGAGCGCTTCTATGGGTTCCTGGGGGCAGAGACCAACCAATGGTATCCTGAGTTGGTCTACGACAACCATCCGGTCGATCCACCGAAGTCGCCCGAGGAGGGCTATCATTTCACCGAGGATATTACCGACAAGGCGCTGGAGTTCATCCAGGATGCCAAAGCGGTGGCGCCGGAGAAGCCGTTCTTCCTCTACTATGCTCCGGGCGCCTGCCATGCGCCCCATCAGGCTCCGCGCGAGTGGATCGATAAGTATAAGGGCCGCTTCGATATGGGCTACGAAGCCATGCGGACACAGACCCTTGCCCGCCAGAAGGAGCTTGGCCTCATCTCGCAGGACACCGAGCTTCCGCCCCTCAACCCAATTGGAACGCCGCAGACGCGCACTGGCCCCGATGGCAAGCCATTCCCGGAAGTCGATTACACGCGCCCATGGGACTCGCTCTCGGACGATGAGAAGCGGCTCTTCGCACGGATGGCTGAGGTCTACGCCGGATTCCTTGCCCATGCCGACTACCACATCGGACGGCTGCTTAGTTATCTGGAGGAGACGAACCAGCTGGAGAATACGCTCATTGTGCTGGTCTCGGATAATGGGGCGAGCGGCGAGGGCGGCCCTAATGGCTCGGTCAATGAAAACAAGCTGTTCAATGGCATTCCTGATGACATCGAGGCCAACCTGGCGATGCTAGATGACCTGGGCAGCGAGAAGACGTACAATCACTATCCGAATGGCTGGGCGATGGCCTTCAACACGCCGTTCAAGATGTGGAAGCGCTACGAGTTCAATGGCGGCACCAGCGATCCGTGTATCGTGTCCTGGTCGAAGGGCATCAAGGCGAAGGGCGAGATCCGCGAGCAGTACCATCACGCGATAGATATTGTTCCCACCATCCTCGACGTACTCGGGGTCGCGGTGCCCGCGACGATCAAGGGGCATACGCAGAGCAAGTTCGATGGGGTGAGCATGCGCTACAGCTTTGAAGATGCCAAGGCGCAGACCAAACGGCTAGCCCAGTTCTACAGCATGCTTGGCTCGCGCGGCATCTGGCACGATGGCTGGAAGGCTGTGACGACACACCCCACGCTCAGCGGTTGGAGCCACTTCAGCGAGGACACCTGGGAACTCTACCACACCGATGTGGACCGCTCAGAGGTGCATAACCTGGCCAAGGAACAGCCCGGCAAACTGCAAGAACTGATCGGGATATGGTTCGCAGAGGCAGGGGCCAATGGCGCTTTCCCGCTCGATGACCGCTCGGCGCTTGAGATCCTCAATACGCCACGGCCACAGCTTGCCAAATCGCAGCAGCGCTACCGCTACTATCCCGACACCGCGATGGTGCCCGGAGTCCAGGCGGTCAATATTCGCAACCGCTCGTTCACGATTGGGGCGGTAGTCGATATTCCCGCTCCCGGCGCGCAGGGCGTACTCTTCGCTTGCGGCTCGCGGTTCGGCGGCTATGCGCTCTACATCAAAGACAATCGGCTGCGCTATGTCAACAATTTCGTTGGCATCGAGGAGCAGAAGATCGTTGCCGACGTGGATCTGCCGACCGGCAACAACCTGATCCTCTCGGCGTCGTTTGATAAGGATGGCGAGGTGGCGCCGGGCACCGCAACCGGCATCCTCTCGCTCTACATCGGCGACAAGAAGGTTGGCGAGGGGCGTATCAAGGTACAGCCTGGCGACTTCGGCATAGGAACCGGGGTGACAACTGGGCGGAGCGCGCGGCGGGTGGCCGACGACTATCCAGGCGAGCGCCCCTGGCGCTTCACCGGCGGCACGCTCAAGATGGTCGCGGTTGATGTGAGCGGCGAGCCCTATGTGGACCTCGAGCACGCAGCCGTCGCTATGATTGCTCGCGAGTAAGCGCTATGGAACGTAAGCGTAAAAGGGAGGGATTGTAGCAAGGCGCTATCAGCCGAAGCGCTTGAAGGGAGCGGGAAGCAGTGGCGACACCCGAGATCGCCATGGCCGGGCCGCTCCCTCTTGCTACGAGGAGACGACCTGGCATATGTGGGAAGCGTATCTCGCCGGGCTACGCCGGAAGCCGTAAGAGGATCAGAATATGCCAGCCAACGATATCTTTCATGAGTGGAATGAATTCGTGGTCGCGGCGCTTATTTTTCTCATACTCATCGGCGCTAGTGAGATTGGGTATCTTCTGGCTCGGCGCCGACGCGCAGGCAGGAAAAATGAGACTGCCGCCGACATGCACGAGCATCTGAATGAGATTCAGACGGCGATCTTTGCGGTGCTCGGACTGTTGCTCGCGTTCACATTCGCCATGGCGGTTTCGCGCTATGATGCGCGCAAGCAGGCGCTGGTGGACGAGACCAACGCGATTGGAACGGCCTACCTCCGCATCCAGCTGCTGCCGCCAGGGCAGCAGGCGGCAGCGGCGGCGGTCTTCCGCACGTATGTGGATGCCAGGTTAAGCTCGGCGCGACCTTACTGGTATCAGGATGTGAAGCTGAAAAACGAGACGAGCAAGCTGCAGCAGGTATTGTGGACGCAAGGCACAGATGCTGCGAACCAGGATCCACACGCCGTCACCACCGGGCTGTATCTCCAGTCCCTGAATGACATGTTCGATGCCCAGGATGCTCGGGACGCGGCCCGGCTGAACGAGCTTCCCACGAGCGCGATCTATCTGCTGCTCGCCATCTCTATCCTGTCGGTGGGGACGCTTGGCTATCGGGCGGGGCTGGGAGGCAGACGGTCGCTGGTTGGCGCGGTGCTGCTCGCGCTCGTCATCACGCTGATCATCGGGATCATTATCGAGTTGGACCAGCCCTATCAGGGATTCATCACCATCAGCCAGCAGAGCTTGATCGAGCTTAGACAAAGTATGGGGCCATAGTTTGGCTCACATTGGCTCAATCGCACGATAGCGAGACAGGCACATCCAGGCAAGCGTGTCATCTATCCCAGAACAGGAGCAGTATCATGAACAATGATCCTCATGCGAACGGCCACATTCCGTCATCATCTGTCTCGCCCACAGAGACGACCACAGCACGTTCTTCGAGCGACGAACGATTCGACACCGCCGCGGCGCTGCTGCGTCTGCTGGTCGGGGGCGCGCTCGTGGGGACGCGGGAGCTGCGGCTGCGGCTGGAGCAGTGGCAGCAGCAGCAGACTATACCGGACCCCGCCTCGGCTCAGGCGGCGGAGCCACGAACCATTTCCACATCCGATGCGCTACGCCACACGTTCATGGGGATGATGTTCGAGACAGAGTCGCGCATGCGGCGGCGATTCTCCATCATCGGGAGGCGTCTGGCGCGTGCCTCACAGGAGGCCAATCGCTTTTACACAACCGCCATGTCGGACATGCGCTATACCCCGCTCGATCCGCTGCGGGCGCGTGTCGAAGAGATGGTCTACCGCGCGACGATGACGATGGATCGGTGGGCGGATCGGGGACGGATGGAGGAGCAACAGAGCCGAGACATGGCGCAGGAGGCCGTGGTGAGTGTGATTGATGAAGTGCTCGACTATATGGCGCGAAATCCCGAGGTTCGCCAACTGATCGAGCAGCAGGGAATGAGCATGGCTGACTCCGCCGTAGGCGAGGTGCGCGAGCGGACGGCGACGGCAGATATGTGGATCGAGCGGATAGCGCGCAGTCTGCTACATCGCCCGGCAAGCGAGGAAACTGCGCAACCGGCGGCTATCGCACCGCCAGAGACGACAGGCACAGTGCCGGCGACGGTGGAGGCGGATACGCCCCCCACCCGGCGGTCGAGGTCGAGGTGATATCGCGATGGACAGGTTGGCAATTCAGACAACACACGCGCACACAACACACGCGCACGCGGGCTTCATCAGCCGCGCTATTGCCTTTGTGCTCGACATCGTCGTGATGAGCGTGGCCGTGGTGGCGGCGGTTGCGCTCTTGCAGGCGCTGCTGGGCTTCTTCACCCTGTATGGCCTGATCGGGGAACGAGTTGTCCAGTCCAGCCCGTTCCGCGATATCGTCGTCGTGGTGACCGCGCTCATCGGTGTCGGAGTCACCATCGGCTATCCGGTCGTCTTCTGGGTGTTGCTTGGCCAGACGCCGGGAAAGCTGCTCATGGGCGTGCGCATCGCGCGGACGAACGGCCAGCGGCTGACCATCGGGCGCGCGCTGCTGCGCTACCTGGGGTACTGGCTCTCGGCCATTCCGCTCGGTCTGGGCTTCTTCTGGGTGCTGGTGGACGATCAACGCCAGGGCTGGCACGACAAGCTCGCCGGCACGTATGTGATCTACGACTCGCGGTCCCCCCTCCCGCTCTCCTCTACATCCACACCCGCATCCACATCTACATCTTCATCTACATCTACATCTACATCCACATCCGCGCCGCGCTCTATGGCTGCGCGTCCTCCGATGTCTCCGGCGTCTCCGCTGCCTCCGGTGAGTCCGTCTGTGCCAGGCGCTGGAAGTCCGCGACCGACATCCGAAGATAAACGGCGCTAGAATCGGCATCGTCCACGTCTTCGATGGGGATGAAGTGCTGGTGTTTCAGGATATGCCCAGAGACTACCACGATACCGCGCAGCTTCCCCTCGTCCGTCACGCTCAACTCGTGGACATGGCCGACATGACTCCCGTCACCCGCCAGCACCTTGGTGCCCTTGGAGATGCCGAACTCGTTTTCGGAGAGGCTGCTTTGCTCCGTGACGACGCTGGAAGACATATCAACGTAGCCGATAAAGGGGCCGCTGCCAGGAGTCCACTCTTGCCCGACCGGGGTTGAGTCACCAAGGCCAGGTGTGGAGAGCGGCATCACCCCACGCCCGGCGCCACTGTAGTCCTCCGAGTCCGGCGAGGGGCTATTGGTGACGAACTTCTCGATAAAGTACTCTGGAAGCTGAAGGAACTGCTCTTCGGCGATGGCCAGATGGATCGTTTCATCGGCATCCACCCGCTCGACCTTGTTGATCGGCACGATCAAATCACTGCCCATCCACTGTGTATGCACCACGAACGAATCCAGCATCCCTTTGCTGGTATCCACGATCAGCTTGCTCACTTTGCCCGCCGTTTTCTCATCCTGCGTCAAGACATGGGCGCCTAGCTCGATATGCATAATCTGCCTCCTCAGCAATCGCTCTGCTGCTATCACTGTTGTGTCCCCAGTGCAGGATAGAGGCGCGGACTGGCCGTTGTCGCCGCGCGCAGTGGGTGTTTGTGGGGCGAGTCCACCGCCTGCCTTAAGAGCTAGTGCCGACCTTACCTGCGAGTGAGTGGTTGCCACTCATTCAGGTAGCGCAGTGGAAGCCCTCGCTCAGTGGCAAGGATATTACGTAGTGCGTTGCGTTGCGGGGCCGAAAGCGCGACAAGATAGCGTTCGCGCTCGCGGGTGAGCCACAGCCGCCGTTCGCGTTCCCAGCGCATCAGCTGGAGGTGCTGTAGGCGCTGCCGCCAGTGCGGGCCGATGACCAGCAGGACGGCGAGCGCGGGAACCACAAAGGCAACCAGCAAACCGAGACCCATGATGGCGAGCGCGAGCGTGAATCCTGTACCGGAGGGATGGTAGAGGGCCAGCCCAACGCCGAAAAGAGCCGCCCCAGCCAGCGCGCAGATCGGCACGAAAACGCCACGCCGCCGCTCCGCTCTCCGCACCTGGGCCGCGATATCCAGCGGCACGGGTGGTCGTGGCGGTGGGGCTGAGCGCGGACGAGGCTCAGGATACGTCGGAGAGAGGTTGGGCCAGTCAAGCTCCGCCCAGGACATGCCGACTGTCTCCCTCCGCGCATCCACTATGCATCACCCATCTCTAGACGATTGGCTGCTACTAGCCACCGCCATTGAACGTGGTGGCGAGGATCGCGGCAAAGGCGACCAGCGCCGCGCAGGTGAAGAACAACACGATGGCCGCCGGGAGCAGCACGACGGCGACCGACTTGCCAACAGTTAACCGCTGACTGGCGGCGATGGCAAAGACGGCCAGGACAATCTCGTAGATCCCCAGCGCGATGGACGCGATGCCACCCAGCACGGGCAGTAGCCCCAGCAGCGCGGTGACAGCCTGGATAGGCACATAGAAGAGCGCCATCGCATAGGACTGTTGCAGGAATGTGCCTGTGCCGCCGAAGATTTTGGCCACCAGAAACAGAATGGCGGCGCCAATGAAGAAGCCCAGCGGCACCCAGATGATCGTGAACCAGCTCACTCCTGCGGGGATATGCACTGTCGTCGTCGTTCCGTTGCCCTGGGGAATCGAGATGTTCTGGATGGTATACAGCGAGGCGATGGCCCCGGTGATCGCCGAAAGGATGCCCAGTGCAATCAGGCTGATCCAGATGTCACTCCAGTTCGCCGTGGGCAGCTCCTGGTTGAACGAGGCGACGCCTGGCTTCGTGGTGACGTTGACCCACTTTTGCCAGATGTGGCTCATCCCGGCGGGGACAGGCTGGCCCAGCGGCGCTGCGTAGGCCGCTCCATACGCGCCTGCGCCTCCCGCCGCGCCGCCATATGCTCCACTAGGAGGCGGAGGGTACGCGCCAGCGGGTCCATTGGGTCCACTCTGCCCGCCATATCCTCCGCCGTACGGTCCAGATGGGCCTGCTGGCGGGGGCGTGCCGTATGGCTCGTTGGGAGGCTGATACGTGCCGGGATTGGTAGGCTCATTGGTAGGCTCCTGGGGGGCGCCGCCATAGCCAGTGCTGGGCGTATCCTGTGATGGAGTTGGTGGCTGTTCCCGCGGGTCGCGCGGAAACTGATTGGGATCGTTTGTCATCGTCGTACCGCCTTTGCCTTGCAGACGCGCAGAGAAGACGCACGCTGGTCAACTGCCGGGCACTGCCTCGACAACCCGCAACACTCAGGCCATCTCGGCGCGCCTCGCCTTCATCCTTGGCTTGCTCTACGGGGTGCTGGACTACGATGTACGGTCGGCGAAGCGCGATCTTCTTCTCGCCGCTTCGCCGTGGGACATATCCCACAACTATCCGATAAACAGGCGCGTTCTCTACGCTCTGCCGTCCTACGCGAGATTCACGAAGATACCGCTGCCATACGGTATGGTCCCTATTATCCCTGCGTCATTACGCCGTCGTGCCATCATCGGGCACATGTCGGACATTGTATCACGGCGCATCCAGGCCTGCCGACGATAGCGCTGACCTGCGTGCAGGACCGGCATAGATGAAACCGGGTGCGCGAGATGAAGGCGCTCTTGCGGCGGTCGAAAACATCCTTGACGACCTTGCGCCCATTGTTCCCGCATTTGTCGCTCGATATCGTGCCTGAGTGTGAGTGGACCGGCGCCTACCGCCGGTAGTCCACAGTGAGCTGGCGGTCGCGGATGAAGCGCTCGACGGTGCGCCCCTCTGGCACCGTCACCAGGCGGGTATCGGTCTCGCGGCGCAGCACGAAGTTGAACGCGGTCGTGGAGTCATCGGGCACTGACCACAGGGGACGGGCGAAGATAGGCTGGACAATCTCCCAACCATCGGCCAGCGCTGTGCGTAGCTCGGTGAAACGCTGGCGGACGCCGCTGCCCGGCCGGGCTGTCTTCTCGGCCGCTGGCGCGGTAACATGTGTCACGGGCAGGCGCAGCACTGGCGCGGTGATCGCGCAGGCAACGGCTGTGGAGCGCGTGGAGGGCGTGGAGCGCGTGGCAGCGGGCGCACTGGCACGCGCCGCACGACGGCTACGCGCTTCGGCGAGGTCAATGACCGGCGCAGGCTCACGAACGCGCGCGGTAGATGTTCTCCTGGCCATTGTTCCAGCCTCCAGTTCTGCCTAGTTCTGCCTAGTTCTGCTCAGTTCCCCGCTTCGAGCTTTTCCGCCACCCGCAGCTTTGCGCTTCGGGCGCGTGGATTGGTCGCCGTCTCCGCCTCACTCGCCGTCAACGGGTGGCGCGTCACGATACGCAGCTGTGGCACGCGCCCGCAGACGCACTCTGGCAGTTCCGGCGGACAGACGCAGCCACGCTCCTCCTGCTGGAAGTACCGCTTGACGATGCGATCTTCGAGCGAGTGAAAGCTGATGACCGCTAGCCTCCCGCCGGGCCGCAGCAGTTCAATCGCTGCGGGCAGCGCCGCATCCAGGCTGGCCAGCTCATCGTTGACGGCGATACGCAGCGCCTGGAAGGTGCGCGTCGCCGGGTGAATCCCGCCGGGCCGCCCATGGACGACGCCCGCCACCAGCCGCGCCAACTCGCCCGTGCGCGTAATCGGCTGCCGTTCGCGCGCCTCACCGATGCGCCGCGCGATAGCCCTTGACCGCCGCTCCTCGCCGTAGCGCCAGAGCAGATCGGCCAGCTCGTCCTCCGGTAGCGTGTTCACCAGATCAGCCGCCGAAATGCCGCGCGTCGTATCGAAGCGCATATCGAGCGGCGCGTCATGGGAGAAGCTGAAGCCGCGCTCGCGGTCGGCAAGCTGATCGGATGAGAGGCCGAGGTCGAGCAGGATACCGTCAATGGGGGTAAATCCCGCCGCCGTTGCCAGTTCGCCCATCCGCGCAAAGTTGCCGTGGACGAGCACGAGTCGTTCATCGGCAATGGCCTCGGGCAGCAGCGCCCGCGCGCGTTCCAGCGCCAGCGGATCGGCGTCTATCGCCAGCACCCTGCCGTCGGGCGCGGAGGCGTCGAGCAGCAGACGGGTATGCCCCGCGCCGCCGAGCGTACCGTCGAGATAGCAGCCACCGGCATGTGGCTGGAGCGCGGACAGCGTCTCGTCCGGCATCACCGGCTTGTGGACCGTTGACGCCGTCACTGACGCGCTTCCGCGCTCTTCTGCTGTCATCGCTGGCTGTGCTCGTGTCGTAGTCATGCTCCCTGGTCTTACCACTCGTTAGAAGGGCAGTTGCAGAATCGTCAGGTCTTCCTGCTCCATCTCGTCGTTGTAGCGCTCCCACTCGGTGGGGCTCCAGATCTCGAAATGGTCGTGTACCCCAACTACGACCGCCTCGCCGTTCAACCCGGCGTACTGGCGGAACTTCGCGGGGATAATGATGCGCCCCTGCGCGTCCATCTCGCATGCGTCGGATGTGCTGAAGAAGCGGTGCATCAGCATTCGGCGTATCTTCGGGTTCGGATTGGAGGCCGCCAGCTCGCTGCCCTTCTGCTCCCAGGCGTCCAGTTGATAGACATAGAGGCACTGCTCCACCCCGCGTGACAACGCGACCCCGCCCTCGATCTGCGGACGGAAGCGCGCCGGGACGGCCAGTCGCCCTTTGGCGTCAATCTTGTACTGGAACTCGCCTAAAAACACCGCGACCTCCGCTGGTGGGTGGCAAATGGTGGGAATGCCCTTCACACTTCCACACTTTGCCCCACTTTGCCCCACGCACTCAGTATAGCCCCCCACCCGTCAGGCTCCTACCCCTTTATCCACGACTTTATCCCCCAGTTCTCCCCAGACCGTGGATAAGCCGTGGACAAGCTGTGGGGGATATTGGGTAACCTGGGGGTATTTGGGGAGATGGGGTGAGATGCCAGCAATCGGGTAGAGTGCCGCGAATGGTATACTGGCGGAGGGCGGACCTCTCCCCCTACCCCCTCCCCTAAAAGGGAGGGGCCGCACGGCGCGGTTTCAGGCGGATGGGAACGTAAAACGTGGTCTGGTTTGATGCGGGGATGAGCGACGCACGCCAACGGTCAGCGCTCATGGTGAGGCGGATTAGCCACGGCATTCATGCCGCGGAGGTAGCCCCAGCATCAACATGATCATATAGCAGTATCTTCACCGTATACCCGCCAGCCAAGGAGAGCCGTCCGTGATCGAGCCGCGTGATACGCCATCGGGAGATGCCGCCAGTGTGGAGCGGCGGGCGTCCGCGTGGCGCGCACTGCTGGCGTGGTACGCTGCCGAGGGGCGGGCGGCGCTGCCCTGGCGCCATACCCGCGACCCCTACGCCATCCTCGTCTCCGAGGTGATGCTCCAGCAGACGCAGGTGGAGCGCGTGCTGCCCAAGTATAGCGCCTTCCTCGAACAGTTCCCCTCGCTGGCCGATCTGGCCGCCGCGCCGGTCGCCGAGGTCATTCGCGCCTGGGCGGGCCTGGGCTATAACATGCGCGCCGTCCGGCTGCACGAGATCGCGCGCCAGGCGGTCGAACGCTACAGCGGAACCCTGCCCGGCAGCCTGGACGAGCTACTCCACCTGAAGGGCATTGGTCGCTATACCGCTGGGGCCGTCGCCTGTTTCGCCTTCGGGCTGCCCGTCGCCACCGTAGATACGAACATCCGCCGGGTGCTCTGGCGCGTCTTTCGCGGTGTCGAACCAGCCGTCTGGCCCGCCGATAGCGCCTTCCAGCGCCAGATGCTCGAGGTGGCCGAGTGGGCGCTGCCACCCGACCATGCCTACGACTGGCAGCAGGCGCTGATGGACCTTGGCGCGACCGTCTGTCTGGCGCGCCGCCCGCTCTGCGAGCGCTGTCCGCTCACTGCATGCTGCGGCGCCTATCAGGAGGCCGCGCGTGTCTCGCTTTTCCCCTCTGGCGAGGTGGTGGCCCAACTGCGCGATGAACGTGAACACGGCGCTGAAACAGCGGAAACACACGGCGGCGAAAAATCCGTCCGTAAAGTAGCTGAGCGACGCGCCGGGTATAATACGGCCGATACGGCGGGCAAGCGGCGTCCGGCAGCGCAGCCATTCACCAGCACGTCACGCTACTTTCGCGGGCGCGTCGTCGCCACTCTGCGCGAGATGCCGTCGGGCGCGACACTCTCGCTGGCCGAGCTTGGCCCGCGCCTCAAGCCGGAGTACACCGCCGCCGACTACCCCTGGCTGCGGACGCTGGTCGAGCGGCTGGCGCGCGACGGGCTGGTGCGGCTGACAGGAGACAGCGAAGACGCCAGCGCGGCGTTTGTCTCGCTGCCGTGAGCGTGTCTTGCACACCATCGGCCATAAATGGCCGGAGTAAATGCGCGGAGGCCATGAATGGACGCCTCGCCGTGTGGCGGCGAGCAGGACGACAACGTCGTCCTGACGGACTTTCAAACCCTCTGGCGTTTGCTCCGGCCTTTCAAGGCCGCGGGCCGTTTCCTCCGTAAAGGAGCGAGCATGGACGATATGGCTGGCGCGGCCCCCTCCCCTGACCCCTCCACCGTAGGGAATGGGGAACCAGATGCAGACGTGAAAAGCGCGGTGACAACCGCCCGCATCTCTCCGCAGACGACGCGCCGACGCCTCGCCAGGGGATGCCTGACCTCGTTGAGGTGGCTGGCGCGTGCCGCGTTGCTGGCGCTGGCGCTGCTCGGCGTCTTCCTCTCGCTCTTCCCCAATGGCCGTGCCGCGCTGCGAGGGACGCTGCTGGTGCCAGCCGTTCTGTTGCCGAACAAAACGACGCCGCTCACTGCGACCGGTAACACCGTGCGCCACAGCACGATGACCGTCTCCGCGCGCTCCGGGCCGGTCTACCTGGATGTCTACGAGCCAGCGGATAGCGCACCGCCGCTTCCTGGCGCGCGCGAAGGCGTGGTGGTCATCCCAGGCATTGGCGACGAGCGCAAAGACTCACAACTCATCAACCTCTCGACCTCACTGGCGCGTGAGGGCATCGTCGTGATGGACCTGACGACGCCCGCGCTGATTGTCCGGCGGCTCGACCCCGACGACGTAGACGCCGTCGTCCAGGCGTTTCTGGCGCTGGAGCATCATCCATCGGTCGGCGCGGGGCGTGCGGGCATCCTGGGCATCAGCGGCGGCGGCGATCTCGGCATGCTGGCGGCGGCTGATCCACGTATCCGCGATCAACTGGGCTTCATGATGCTCTTTGGCGGCTACTACGACGCCACATCGCTGCTGCGCGACTTCGGGCGGCGCGCGCTCGACGTGGATGGCACGCTCGAATCCTGGACGCCCAATGCCGTGCCGGTGGAGGCGCTCGCCAAGACGATAGCCCCGACGCTCAGCGCGAGCGAGGGCAAGCTGCTGGTGGGAGCGCTCTCGGAGCATGGCAAGCCGCTCACCGCCGCGCAGATTGCCAGCCTTTCGCCCGGCGCGCTCGCTGCCTATCATCTGCTCCAGGGCGACGATCCCGCCCATGTGGATGCCAATATCGCCGCGCTCACCCCCCCCATGCAACGCGATCTGGTGGCGCTCTCGCCCAGCGCGGTCCTGAACGAGATTCACGCGCCAATCTACCTGCTGCACGACCGCAACGACACCTATGTGCCATTCACGGAGTCGCGCGCCTTCGCGGCGGCGCTGGTCGCGGCCAATCACCCGCATGACTTCGTGGAGCTGAATGCCTTTGCTCATGTCGAGGTGGAGTATGGGCAGGGTATCGGCCCGCTGGTGGGCGACGGCGCGCGGCTCTTCGGCATCCTGACCGAGCTGCTGGAGCACGCCTCGTAGCAATCTCATAGCAATCTGGAAAGCGCGGTATCATGACAACATCAGACGAAGAGAAGCAACCACTCACATTGGGCGACGCCCAGCACGCGGTAGACGCCTCGATTCAGGCGCTGGGGGGCTACTGGCCGCCGCTGGCCGCTCTCGCGCGTCTCTTCGAGGAATGCGGCGAGTTGGCGCGAGCGGTCAACCAGACGTATGGCCCCAAGCCAGTCAAGCCGGGTGAATCTGCCGCCTCGCTCAATGAGGAACTGGGCGACGTACTCTATATTACGCTGGCGCTGGCCAACTACCTCGGCCTCGACGCGGCAGAAGCTCTGCAAGGCGCGCTGGCCCGCTCGCGCAAACGCGCCACACAGCGGGGGGATGCGGAGATGTCGTAGTGTGTAACCGAAGACCATACCGATGAGTAGATATTAGGTGACGTGGGGCGCGCTGGTGTGGAAAAATATAAAGAAGGAGCAGGTATGTCGGCAGGTGACGAAATCGCGGACAAGTCAGAAGGCGTCAAGGACGCGGCCAGTGAGCTTGATCCCCGGCTGAATGATCGTAGCCCCTACCAGGGCTGCTTTGCCTGTGGTCTGCGGAACGACGCCGGGCTGAAGCTGACCTTCTGGATGGAGGGCGACGAAATCGTCACCGAGTTCACGCCGGATGCGCACTACCAGGGATTTCCCGGCGTGCTGCATGGCGGCATCCTGGCGACGCTGCTCGACGAAACACTTAGCCGCACCGCCAGCATCGAGGGTCGCTGGATGATGACCGGGCGGCTGGAAATCCGCTATCGGCGTCCCGCACCGCTGGGGCCGCGTCTGCGGGTGACGGCGCGCCAGCTCTCGTCGCGCTCGCGGATGGTCCACGCCGAGGGCGAAGTGCGGCTGGCCGACGACCCCAGCGTCATCCTGGCCGACGCGCGCGGCGTCTTTCTGCGCGTCCCCGCAGAGTATCAGAAGGAGGCAGCCGCGAATTTTCCTGGCGCAGAAGAGTTCTTCAAGATGTAGGTCGTAGGTCGGTTCTCGGCCATGAATGGCCGGAGTAGAGAGCAACGGGCCATAAATGGCCATCTCGCCGCTGGAGCGGCGAGCAGGTCCGCACAGCGGACTTGACGGGCTTTCAAGCCCTCTGCATCATTACTCCGGCCTTCCTTTCAAGGCCGAGGCAGTAAAACGCGAACAGCGATGGAGCAGCGCGTAGCACAGCACACAGCGTAGTGGCATAGCACAGCCCCTTGGAAAGGGAATCCGCAGCAATGACAGCACAAGACACACTCTATCCCCGCTATACCGTCCGCCCGCCCGAACCCATCGAGGTTGGGCCGGACGCCATCCCCGCGCTCGTTGTGCGCCCGGAGGCCGAGGAGCCCCGCCCCGCCGCCCTGGTGCAGCATGGCTACGGCGCATCGAAGGCTGATCTGCTGCCGCTCGGCCAGTTTCTGGCGTCCTACGGCTTCGTCGCGCTGCTGCCCGACGCCTGGGGACACGGCGACCGCTTCCCCACCAGCGGCCCCAACTGGATGTCGAGCTTCTCCGCCGACTTCATCGTCGAGGTGCTGCGCCACACGGTTGACGATATGGGCGTCGCGCTGACCGTGCTGCTGGAGCGGCCCGATGTGCGCCCAGGAGGCGCGCTGCTGGCGGGCTTCTCGCTGGGGGCGGTTGCCTCGCTGATCGTCGGCACCGAAGACCCACGCGCGACGGGCATCTACTCCATCTCTGGCTCGCCCGTACCCGATCTGGCGCATATGCTGCCCGCAGGGCTGCCCGGCCCCGGACCCGAGGCCGAACATTGGGCGCGCGCCCACGACTCCGCTGAGCATCTGGCCGCGTTCGCACCCAAACCGCTGCTGCTCCAGCATGGCCGCCACGACGACATGGTGCCGGTCGGCGGCTCGCTCCGCCTCCACGAGACGGCGCAACCGCTCTACGCGGCGCATCCAGACCGGCTGGCGCTGATGCTCTACGACCACCGCCACGACGTGACCGAGGCCGAGGTCAACGAAGGGGTGCAGTGGCTGCTGCCGTTCTTCGTCACCGCCTTCGAGGAAAACGAATCGGTTGCGTAGCAGCGGAAGCTTAAGGCTTGCTTAGCAATCGCTGAGAGAAGGCCTAGAACCATTCCATTCCGGCGGCGGACGTGTCATCCTGTACTCAGGCAAATGCGCCAATCCATCTGGGTACGACGGCGCATCACTACATGGCCAATACGGCAAAAAGCCTGAAAGCGAGAATGATACGTCATGCGAAAGAAAGTGCTTCTTGGCGTGGCTGGCGGAGTTTTGCTGGTCGTCGGCGTGCTGGCGGGGATGATTTTCGGCGACAATATTCGCGCGCTGGCCGCCGGGAACACCAACGCGACGGCGCAGGCGACGCCGGGCAATCGCGCCAGCTACTGCCAGTTGTATATGCAGACGCTCGCCAGCGATCTGGGTACAACCACCGATAAGCTGAAGAGCGCGAATCAGGATGCCGCGCAGAAGGTCATCAATCAACTGGCCAGCGACGGCAAGATTACCGCGGCGCAGAAGGCCGAGCTGACTCAGGCGCTGCAAAAGTATGGCAGCAATCCGTGCGCCTTCGTGAATCTGCACGACGCGGGCAAGGGTCTGCGCCAGGGGTTGCCGGGCGTCCAGCGGGCGCTTGGCCCGGCGCGCGCCGCCATCGAGTCAGCGGTTGCGGGCGCGTTGAAGATCTCCACCAGCACGCTCGAGAGCGATCTGGCCGCTGGTCAGACGATTCCACAGATCGCGACGGCGCAGAAGGTGAACTTGAGCGACGTCAACACCGCCTATCTCAACGCCGTCAAGTCGCAGCTCAGCAGCGCGGTCAGCGCTGGCACGATCACCCAGGCGCAGTCGGATGCGGCCTATAGCAAGGTGCAGCAGGCGGTGCAGAGCGGCAACTATCCGCTGCTGGGCATGCGCGGCCACAAGAGCCCACCAGCTCAGCCCGCGCAGTAGCCCACTGACCTCTCTCCCGGCCCATACCCGACGCCTGGGGGGAGCCGGGAGCCAGAAGCCCGTATACTAGACGGCCCCCTCGCGACTTGCTCCGCTCGGCCACTCTCCCCCAGCGTCCGCTAGGGGAGAGGGACTGGGTGTCCAGTTGTACGGTAGCGCCAGAGGGCGACGGCTGTGGGGGTTCCGGTCCCCCTCCTGTTAGAGGGAGAGCTGTGCCGAACGGGCTCACCGTGGGAGCACGTCTGCAAAGCCCCTCTCCCTTTAGGGGAAGGGGTCGGGGAGGGGGCGGTAGCCCAGCGACAACGTCCCAGGCGAAGCCAGTATTACCTCTTCTTCTATCCCCTCCAAGCCATGGAGAAAGGGAGACGGGGATGGCCTTGTCGAGAGATTATCGCTTGATTACCGTTCGCGCGCTTTCGACACATTCAGCCCCACGGCCTCGAGAATCAGCGCCTTGAACGCGGCCTCATCTATTGCGTCACCGTCATGGAAGTCGATGGCGCGAACGCCCTTGCTATCCAGGCGTGTATTGAAGAGCTTCTGTGGATCTTTCATCTGAGCGCCTTTGAGGAACGTCAATCTCACGGCTTTCTTCAGCGTATCGGCGACGCACAGCATGCCGTCATGAGACCAGACGGGGACACCCTCTGGTCGCGAAGGCTTCTTCCACTTCACGTCTTCGACCACGACAGGGTCGGCTTCCTTGATGAGCGCGCGCAGTTGTGCGAGCTTCTCGCCCCGCCAGTCGCCCGATTGCCTGATGATGTCGTCTATCTGCTGAGCGGCAGACCCGGCTTCCATGTAGTAGTCCTCCTACTAAGACAGGGTGGAGCAATTTCGAGCGTTTGCTATTCTATCTTAGTCTCCCTTGAAAATCCACTGAACACCGAATTTGTCGTAAAACTGTCCGTAGGTTCCAAACGGCATTTTGTGCAACTCTTGCAGTCTTGTATTGTTGTCTCCATCCCTGAGCTTGTCGAAAATGGGTTTCAATTCATCGTAGGTATTGCCAATAACGAAGATGGCGTATGTATTACCTTGCACAGGATCAAATTCAGGAGAAGCCATCCAGTCTGTCGCTGACAGCTCGATATCGCCGCTCTTGAGGTGTGCATTGATAAGCCTGTTGTGCTTCTCTGGCGGAAACTGGTCCTTCATGGGGGTATCGCCGAGCCTGGTGAGCGTAAGTTCACCACCCAGACACTCATGGTAAAAGGTCATTGCTTCGGCGCAGTTACCGTCAAACAACAAGAACGGGGTAGTACGTAGCATCGGTACCAATCTCCTTTTCCATGGCGTCTATATGTTCTATGTTCTATGTCCCAGTGTTCTCCCTGAACATAGTAACACCTGCTGGGATATGGTACCCGCGTCGGATGAGGAAACGACAAGGACCTGAAGTACAGCAGTGTTAGTAATATTTCTCGATGCCGCCGTACCCGACCTGCTTGCCTTTCTCCAGGCTCGCGATCAGGCTCTGGAGGCGCTTGGCGAATTCATCGGGTCGGCTTCTGGCGCCATCCACAAACGCGACGCGAAGTCGCTGATAGGCTGGCGAGAACCGTTGGAAATTGTGATACGCCTGCGGGTTTGCCTTGATCGCCCGCATGATGTCATCGGGAAAGATGAACTCCTTCTCAAGCTCAGGTTTCACCGCCTCCAGCACATGCGGTAGCAGCTGATTCGTCTGTGCGAGATACCGCAGCCGCTCGATGTTGGGTTGGGAATAGTGACCCTTGACCTTGCGCGGCGTAAACCGTTGCACGGTGCTGTCATCCCCAAAGGGTTTCTGGATGCTATCGATCCAGCCGAAGCAGAGCGCCTGTTCAACCGAGTCATTATAGGAGATTCTTGGCTTACCAGATGATTGCTTGGGAAGGACCAGCCAGATTTCCGACTTCGTATCCCAATTCTTGGCAAGCCACGCCCGCCACTCTTGTGGGTCAGCGGTGTAGAAGGTTTCCGTGATCTCTGGCATGGCAACATTCTCTTCAATACGTCGCTGACCTGCACACTCCTTGCTACTGGCGCGGGTGTGACGGCGGCGCGGGGATGTTCGCCGCGCTATCCTGGGCGGCGGGCAGCGCCAGCGGGGTATCGCCACCAGCTGGAGCCTCGCTGGCGCCGTTGCTGTTATTAGGCTGCACCGGTGGCAGGTCGCGTTCGACGCGCAGCTTGGTGATGCGCCGCCCCTTCGTGCCGAGCACGGTGAACGCCATATCCTCGTAACGGGTCGTATCGTTCACGCTCGGTATCTTGTCCAGTTGCGAGATAACGAAGCCGCCGACGGTCTCATAGCCATCCTCTGGCAGCTCCCGCTCGACCAGCTCCTCGAACTCATCGAGGCTCACCTTGGCGTCTAGGATGAAGTCGTTCTCGCCGAGCTTCTCGAAAAGCTGCTCCTCGACGTCGTACTCATCCTGAATGTCGCCAATGATCTCTTCCACCAGGTCTTCAATCGTGACGAGACCCGCGACCGAGCCGTACTCATCCACCACGATGGCGATGTGGACGCGCTGGCTCTGCATCTCGCGCAGCAGGTCGTCCAGCCGTTTGGATTCGGGGACGAAGAACGGCGGGCGCACCATCTCGCGTATCGTCGCCTGCTGGTCCTGGGCGTAGATGCGCAGCAGATCCTTGGCGTAGAGCACGCCGATAATGTTGTCTATCGAATCTTCGTAGACAGGGATGCGCGACTGGCCGCCCTGAAGGATGAGTTGGGTGGCCTCGCGAATATCGTCATCCGCCTCGACCGTCACCATATCAATGCGCGGCACCATGATCTCGCGCACGGCGGTATCCGAGAGCTCGAAGACATTGTCTATCATCTCGCGCTCTTCCTCTTCGAGCACGCCCTCTTCCTCGCCCACCTCCACCAGCAGCCGCAGCTCATCTTCGGTGACGAACTGGGTGCTGTAGTGACTGCCACGCCCGCCGAAGAGCCGCACCATACCCGATGTCACCCAGGTCAGGGCAATCACCAGCGGCCGCAGCACGAACATGATCGTCTCGACCGGCCGGACCAGCCAGCGCGCCCAGCGTTCCGGCGCCAGCACGGCGATGCTCTTGGGGGTGATCTCACAGAAAATCAGCACGATCAGCGAGAGCAGCACAGTGGAGATGATCTCGGCGCCATTGAAATCGAGGTCTACCGCGATGATGGTGGCGAGCGTCGAGCCGGTGATGACCGCGACGTTGCTGACGACCAGAATCGTCGTCAAAAAGCTCTGCGGCTTCTGGAGCAGTTTGGTGATGCGCCGGGCTTTGGCGTCGCCCTCCTCCGCCAGATTGCGGATGCGCAGCCGATTGACCGAGGTGAGCGCGGTCTCAGCGCCAGCGGAGATCGCCGCGACAATCAACGCGAGAAGCAGAAAAAATAGCAAAACCCAGTCATGCGGCTGAAAACCTCTCGTCCCAGCCGCCGCAAGTGTGAACAGACCCGCTAAGCCTGTACTGTCACTCTCCACGTTCGTGTATTACTCCTTCACATCGCGTTCCGTGGCAGGCGATGCCCCGCCGCGTGACGATGTGGCGTCGGTATCCGCCGAATCCGCCGTGATTGCTGTGTTGCCCTCGGCAGAATCCGTGCCGGATGGCGCAGCCGTTGACTGCGCATCATTTTTGGCGCGTCGTATCCGGGCGGGCATGCCGACGGCCAGGCCGCCGGGTGGCACGTCCCGCGTCACGACGGAGCCCGCGCCTGTTCTGGCTCCGTCCCCCAATGTTACCGGCGCGATGAGCATCGTATCGCTGCCGATAAAAACATCATCTCCTACTTCAGTATGATACTTCTTGCCGTCAGGCTCAAAATTGCACGTGATGACTCCCGCCGCCACATTCGTACGCGCGCCAATCGTGGCGTTGCCGACGTAGCTGAAGTGGTGCATCTGCACATCATCACCCAGCGTCGCGCTTTTTACCTCGGCAAAATTACCGATATGCGCGCCGGAGCCGATCTCCGCGCCGGGCCGCAGCCGACTCATCGGGCCGACGCGCGCGCCGCTCTGCATACGGGCGCCTTCGAGCCACGAGCCGTGGACCCGGCAATCATCGGCGATAACGCTATCCTGAATGACGCTGTAGGGGCCAATCTCGCAGCGCTCGCCGATCACCGTCCCGCCGCGAATGGTCGTGCCATGGCGCAGAATCGTATCCTGGCCGACGCGCACGCCTGCCTCGATGTACGTCGTCGCCGGGTCTTCGATGGTGACGCCGCTCAGCATCAGCTCGCGCAGCACCCGCTGGCGCAGAATTGCCTCGGCCTCGGCAAGCTGGATGCGGTCGTTGACCCCGGCGGCCTCCTCGATGCTGGCCTGCTGGGTGGCGACGGCCATCCCCTCGTCCAGCGCCAGCGCGACCAGATCGGTCAGATAATACTCGCCGTTGTCGTGCGCGGTCAGTCGTGGCAGATGCTCCGCCAGCCATGCCGTCTGGAAGCAGTAGATACCCGAGTTGACCTCGCGAATCGCCAGTTCCGCGGCGGTGGCGTGCTTTGCCTCGACGATGCCGCGTACCTGCCCGCTCTCATCGCGCAGCACCCGGCCATACTCGCCCGGCTCGTCGGTAAATCCGGTGAGGAAGGTGAGCGTCGCGCCGTTCCGGTGGTGTTCGGCCAGCAGGGCGCGCAGGGTCTCCGGGCGCATCAGCGGCGTATCGCCATAGAGGACGAGCATCGTCTCGGGCAGGTTCTCGTCCTCGAAGCCCGTCAGGCCGATGCGGGCGGCGTCGCCGGTGCCGCATTGTGGCTCCTGGACGACGAATTGCAGGTCGCCATGCGCTGGCTGCCAGTGGAGGCTGGCGCGGACGGCGTCGCGTTCGTGGCCGGTGACGACGACGTAACGTGGCGCGCTGGTGGCCGCCTCCCCGTCGGTAGGCGTGAAGGCGCTATCGGCGGCGCGCAGCACGTGTTCGAGCAGGGGGCGACCGGCGACATGGTGGGCGACTTTGGGTGTGCGCGAGCGCATACGGGTTCCCTTGCCCGCGGCCAGGAGGAGAACCCCGACAGGCCTCATACGAATTGCGACCACTCCCTTATATGCGGCGGATCACGGTTGATCGCCGCGTTGCCAGTACTTGCTCAGTACGTATTGGCACATCCTGAATTGTTGCTGATGGCGGGCGCGAACCGCCAGCGCGCGTCGTTGCGCATGCGAGACAAATTGGCTCCGGCGCCAGGATTCGAACCTGGGATCGTGGATCCAAAGTCCACTGCCTTACCGCTTGGCCACGCCGGAATAGAAGCGCTTGAATTCGGCTTTCGCATCAAGCAAGCATTACCACTATTGCGCAATGTCCACTGCCCAACCGCCCCATATCCACTGCCGAAGCGACGCCGGTTCGGCGGAAGATATTCGCCATATGGGCAGGAAACATGCATGTGTCATTTTACCCCATGCAGCAGGCATTGTCCATTGACAGCCACATGACTGCCGCGGGCGTATCCTGCTGCAACGCGATGCGCATACGATTCCGAGTAGCGCGCATGTTGCACATTGTGCCAGCCCGGTTGGGCTATTGGCGCAAGAAGTGCTGCCGTAAGAGTGCGCAGCCCGTCTGGTAGACAAGGAGGTTGCTGCCATGGAGAATCAGACACCTACCGTACCCAATCCAAAATTGGCGCCGGAGGCAACCATCAATACGCTATTTCAATCGCAGGTGGTGACGGCCAGCTGCAGCTTGCTATTTGCCGCCGCCTTACTAGGCACGAGTGTAGTACTGCTGGCGACACTGGTAAGTTTGCCGCGACTCGACACACCATTGTCGTGGGCCACGAATGCATTTGCAGTTGCCCTGCCGTGTCTGGCGGTTGCCTTCAGCATCAGCACCTATCGCTTCTTCTCGCCTGACCCGGCGACAACAGCCCTCGCGCTGACCATGCTGATTGCCGATGGCATCGGTGGATTTGCCGCACTCGTTGGCGTTCTCTTGGTGTTGGCCCATCTCAGCGTAGTCACCGCGCTGATTGCAGTGTTGACGCTGTTCGCACTGATGGCGCTATTCGTCGTCAGCAGCATTATAATGACGCGTAGCGTGAACCAGCGAGGTACTCTTCCCCAGCAAGGGCAATGATGGACGCGCGATACGACACTCCACACTGCCCGATTGACGTTATAGCCAATCAGGCGTAGAGTATCGTCATGTCACAATGCCAACGCCGTGAGTGGAAGGTGCGTCACCATGCAGCCGCCACAGGCGCCGCCTCCGCACCAGCAATATACCGTTCCGGTGCCTGTCTTTGTGGGCGCGGTGCTGGTGCTAGTGCTGGTATTCATCTGCGGGTTAGGCGCTATCGGCGTAATTCCCTCGATTCGCGGGCTGAGGCCACCCAACCCCACGGCGACTATCCCACCGCCACCGCAGGCAAAGGCTACGCTTGGCGGCACTGTCAATGACTTTGTGCAGCGGTATGGCACGCCCCTGGATACTAGCGGGCTGATGTACGCCACGACGATTGCGGGGCAGCGGACGCTTATCATCCTGACGCTGGATACCCCGCGCCAGAGTCAGGATGGGAAGTGGCGCGTCATCGCGATTGATGTGCAGGTGCCGAGTGACGCGCTTGGCGTTGAGAGTTGGGATGCTACCACGGCAGACACTATCGCCCACACCTTCCTGCCTGCCGATGCGCAGTTCCAGCGCACCGTCACGACAGACGGCGTGACGAACTCCTTCTACCATAGCGACCTGCTAGCGGCGACTATTCTACCCGGCCAATACACGAATATGCCTGGTAGCCTCAACTATGCCTGCCATCCGTGGCCGCCCGCTGTCACCCCGGCAGCCAGTGGCAGCGCCAATGGGGATAGCCACAGTGGTGTCTACGGGCAGTGCCACATCGGCATTGGCAACACGTAGCGAGTAGTGTAGTCGCCACGTTGACGCAACACCCAATCAGGCGTACAGTAGACGCACAATACTGAATGCTGGCACATGACACCGGGAAGGACGCGCTTCGATGGCGTAGACGAAGAAGCGGAGTAGCGCGAGGGAGGGAAGCCAGATGAAGAAGTGGGAGTAATTCATTGAAGTCAAGGCCAAACCTCTACCAAACGCACGGCTTGGGTAGCACTTCTCACATTCTTTCGGTTGGGCTTTTTGCGGTGGCCGTTGCACTTGGTGGTGTTACCACCCTTATGGGCAACGAAGTCCTTCTGCTCGGAGCGTACGTCGTGGAGGCAACATTGGCAGCGATTGCCTGGTATAGGAACTTCCGGTGGAAGCAGATGCTGTGGGCAGTCGGTATGATGCTCGCCGCACTCAGTACTGCAGCCATGGCGCTGACTGGGCAATACTGGTTGACAGCCGGTGCATTCGTTGTCTTCCTGACGATTCTCATCTACCCGCCAATTGCCAAGCAGACGCATGAGGAAGTGCGAAAGAAGCGGGAACAGAATCGGCAGTGAGATGGCAGTGGGTGTACCGAATCTCCAAGTCACAAGCCGTAAGCAGCGCCAGGAATTGAGGGAAGGCTGATTGATGGCAGATGAATGGCATTACCACGTCTCCCGTATTACCTGGAATCCCAGGAAGCGTCTATTTCAGACACTCGGCCCTGACGGCCAGCAACGTGACGATAGCGACATTAGTGTCTTGCTAAGTGACTTGGGTGCTGAGGGCTGGGAGTTAGTCAGCGTGGCAGTCGAACGGTATGGCCTCGACGTTGGATGGATTAGCGGTACGCTCGTTGTGGCGGTGCAGTATCGTGCCTTCTTCAAGCGCCGCAAGCAGTCGTAGCTAGCCCTCCGATACAACGCACCACAACCATGCGGGACGGGCAGCAGCGATGAGGCGAGAGGGAGAGGCAGGAAACCCTCTTACCACACCCCGCGATCCGGCCCGTCTGCGTCACTACTGGCGGTGCATCGCCACGGCTCGACGCTCAACCCTGGCTTGCCACTCCTCGGTCTCTCGCCGCTCGAATTGCACACCAAAGAGGTAATGCATCGTCAAGCCGATCCCCCACCCGATGAGCGGGAACAAGAACCATAGGAATCCCGGCACGAACATCAGGTTGATGACAATCAGCAGGATGTTGACCAGCACATAGATCGTCGCGTGAACGACGAAACTGATGCGTCCCTCCTGCGCGCGTACCTGCGCCTCGGCTTTCTCGTAGTCGGCAAGGGTGATGGCATCAATCATGGTTCTCACCTCCTTCCTCATTTCAAGGAGCGCACACTAGCCTCACAGGGCCGACACGGAGCCAAGGGCCGTTCGCACAACAGAGTCACAACCATCCAAGCGAGTGGCATTGGTGGCTGGGCGATGGGCGATGCGACTTTCCACAGAGAGCTAGGGGCAGGCAAGAGGAAGTCGCCGAAGATCGTAGCTGCTCTGCCAGTGTGCGGGCCGAGGAGCAGACACAGGCACATGGATCGGATATGCCCTTTGTCGGTCATCTGCTCGCTCCCTATACCTCACTGCCAGACCTTACTTCAGGCAGAGGTTTTGTGTGGTCTGATCGCCGAAACAGTTGCCCTGCACGTTAAGAATGACCACCTTCTTGATCGTGGCGAACTGCAGCAGGGTGGCCCGTAGATTGGCGAGTACCCGCGCGTCGGCGCCTATGCCCGGCGAGAGCGTGGCACGGCAAAACTTGAGCGTCGCAGTACCTTGTTCGGCAGTAGTCCCTTTTGAGTTCAAGGTCAGCGTGAAGTCCGGGCCGCCCACAGGGCCGAGGCTGGGACACTGCGACGGGCCGCTGAACAGGGAGTTGAGTTCCGAGTAGTAGCCCGCCGTGCGCTCCTCTGGGGTTGGCCCGGCAATGAGCAGTTGCACGGAGTAGATCTCCACCTGGGACGTGGGCGACACTCGGTTGACCGGGAAGGCAGCGTTGAACGAATTCTCGGAGTCGGGCGTCTTGGAGAAGTACACCTTGACGGGGTAACCTGTCAGCGTAGCTGTCGGGGATGTGGCCGGGGTTGCTGTAGCTAGTGCTGTTGGCGATACTCCTCCTGTCGAGGACGAGGAGCCACAGGCCGCAAGCACCAGCAGCGCGGTGAAGATGCTTCCCAGCATCACGTGCCTACTATACCTAATGTGCCTAATGTGCCTGAGACGGGCTTGCCGTATACGGATCTGCATCATAGTGGGCGCCTCATTCGTGGTAATGTAGTGCCGTTGCAGCGCGTTCTATGCGTTTCGGCATCTGGTCGCCGCAACATGCGGTGTCTAATAACCAATGCGCCCGCGCACGTGCGCATACTACCTCGACCATTTCCCTGAGAAGAGACGTCGTCGTGGCGACGAGCCGCTACGAGCAACTCATTGCCTGACATCGCCTGTCGCCAGCATAGGCCAGGCAACTCACGGGCCACTCACAGTCCAAGCGAGCGCCATCACGGTATCATCTCAGCGCCGCCCCACTGCTGCTTGCTCCGGCTTGCCTGCTGCACTGGCGGTCGGCAAGCCGTAGGCGATCACAACCGTGGCAACCCTCCGCCGATACCTCAGCAACACCACACATTGACCCCCGATTGATCTGGCATGTGTTGGACATTGGCGCACTGCTTTTCCGCCTCTGCGCCATGCTGGTGTATGTACTGTTTCAGCACCAGGCACGCCTTCTCTACACCCAAGCTATACACGACTGCGCATATGTTGCGCATCGCTGATTGCTACTCTAGGGTAAATGGTTGGAATATGCCCTTCGCCAGACATGCTTCTGGCGCGTGTCTGGCGTGTTCGAAAATACAGTCACGACAAGCGGGCGATATGGTGTTGGAGAGGTGTGTGTTATGGGGTCGCAAAAGATGGCGCCGCGCGTGCGCCAGACAGTTCGAGGCTCGTTTGCGGGGTGGCAACGCGTTGCCTTGCTCTGTATCCTGGTTTTCGCCGGGCTTGGCCTAAGCATCGGCAGCGCATTTGTATCCGGCGTGCCACGCGCGGCGGCGGCATCTAACCCAATCCAGGTCGAGAACAGTTTGCCGGGCGACTCCACGTGGGGCGACTTCAGCGCGAACCTCAGCCCGACAGCTCTCTCAGGCTACTCTTCGCCAATAAGCGTCAATCATGGCCAGACGGTGCATTTCTACGTCACCACCACATCCGCCAATGTGACGATTGATATCTACCGCATGGGCTGGTACGGCGGCACCGGCGCGCGCCACATCGAAACACTGGGCACATTCGCCGGGCAGCAACAGGCGATTCCCAATCCCGATCCGGTCACCGGCATCGTCGTCTGCAACTGGCAACAGACCGCCTCGCTGACGGTATCCCCCACATGGGTGACCGGTGTCTATCTCGCCAGGTTGACCGGTTCCAGCGGCGATAAAAGCTTCATCTTCTTCAACGTGCGCAACGATGGTGGCCACGAGGACTTCGTCTTCCAGACCAGTGTCACCACATACGAAGCCTATAACACCTACGGCGGCACCAGCCTCTACAATAACAACACCAATGGCTCCTCATATTCGTATGCACATGCGACCAAAGTGTCGTTTGACCGTCCCTTCAATCCCGGCGATAGCAACGGCGCGGGCCATTTCCTCTGGTATGAGTATCCAATGTTGCGCTGGGCCGAGAAAAACGGCTTTGACTTGACCTACACGACTGACATCGATACCGACCTCAACACCAACCCACTCACCAACCACAAGGCGTTCTTCTCTGTCGGCCACGACGAATACTGGTCGAAGGCGATGCGCGACAACGTGGAGGCCGCCCGCGATGCGGGAGTGAACCTCGGATTCTTCAGCGCCAACGCTGCCTACTGGCAGGTTCGCTTCGAGCCCAATGCGGCGGGCGTGCCCGACCGCATCATGGTGGGCTATAAGGACTTCGCGACCATCAACCAGGCGCCCGGACCTGATCCCATGTATGGGGTCAACAATGCGGTCGTCACGACGCTCTGGCGCGATCCGGTGGTCAACCGGCCAGAAAACGCCATGATTGGCGTGATGTATATTGACCAGAACAAGACCGTCGAGCGGCCCTATGTGGTCACCAACGCATCAAGCTGGGTCTTTGCCAATACTGGCTTTGTCAACGGCACATCGGTGAACGGCATTGTCGGTTACGAGTATGACCAGGTCTTCAACAACGGTTTTAGCCCTTCGGGTCTCACGGTCCTCTCCGTCTCTCCCGTTGACGGCAATAACGGAGTTTCGAACGCCAACTCGACCATCTATACTGCCAGCAGCGGCGCGCGGGTCTTCGCCGCTGGCAGTATCGAGTGGAGCTGGGGCCTGGACAACTACGGCGGACGCAGCTACGCCAATGCGGGCATTCAGCAGGCGACCGCGAACATCTTCTACAACTTCAATGGCGGTACGCCGCCGCCGCCGCCACCGCCACCGCCACCTGGCACCTATCTCCAAGATAACTTCGAGTCGGGCAACCTGACAAAATGGACTGGCCCGTTCGGCACCGGGTCGGCAGGCGTTATCACGGGCGCGAGCGTCCATAATGGCACGTACTCGGCAGCCCTGGTGGATCCGAGCGGCACTGGTAACTATGTGACGCTCTCGCAGAATCTGGTCAATAGCCCTGGCGCAGACACCTATACTCGCTTTTACTTCCAGCTCAGCAACGCCAGCGCGTCTCCGACACTCGCCGCGGCGACCGACAGCAGTGGCAATAACCGCTGGGCAGCGCTCTACGATGGCGGCGGCCACGCTCTGAATATCTACTTCTGGAATGGAGCAGGGACCCGCTTCGAATTCGATAGCGCCGCCAACCTGATCCAGGCGAATACCTGGTACGCGCTGCAGATTGAGCTCAATGAGGCCACCAGCGGTGTGGGCAAGGTATGGCTTAATGGGACGTTGCTCGGCAGTGTGACTGGCAATCTCTCGGCCTCCACGCCGATCAACAGTCTCACCCTGTGGGATGACGCCTCCGGCACGACCACCTACTTCGACGATGTGATTGTCTCCAATAATGACAACGGCACCGTCAGTAGCGGTGGCTCTTCCCTCACCTTCAACCCAACCAATCTTACGTTCAGCAGCCAGGCGGTTGGCACGACTAGCGCCGCCCAGAGTGTGACGCTGACCAACTCGAGCGCCTCGACGGTCCATATCTCCGCTGTCGGCCTCACCGGCAACAACACCGCTGACTTCGCCATCAGCGCGGACACCTGCACCGGGGCGGCGGTCGCGGCCAATGGCACCTGTAGCGTCAGTGTGACGTTCAGCCCGACCGCGGTTGGCAACCGCACCGCCACGCTCAGCTTTACCGACGATGGCGCTGGCAGCCCGCAGAGTGTCGCGCTCAGTGGCACCGCCATCAGCGTGGGTCCGGCGGTCAGCTTCAACCCGACCAGCCTGAGCTTCGGTAACCAGAATACCGGAACGACCAGCGCGGCGAAGTCCGTTACCGTCACCAACAATGGCAATGCCGACCTGCATATCACCTCGGTGACGCTCACTGGCACCAATCCTGGCGACTTTGCCATCACGGCTAACACATGCACTGGCGCCACCGTTGCTCCCAATGCGACCTGCAGCGTCAGCGCAACCTTCGCGCCAACCAATACCGGCAATCGTAGCGCCTCGCTCAGCTTCGCGGACGACGCCACTGGGAGCCCACAGGGTCTTGCCCTGAGCGGCACGGGCGTGGTCCCAGGAATTAGCTTCAATCCCACGAGCCTGACCTTTGCCAGTCAGGGCGTCGGCAGCACCAGTGCGGCGCAGACCATCACCGTCACCAATAACGGCACGGCCAGCCTGCATATCACCTCGATAACATTCACCGGGACGAATGCGAGCGACTTCGCCAAGAGCGCGGATACCTGCACTGGGGCGACGGTCAACCTCACCGGGGCATGTACCGTCAGTGTGACGTTCACGCCGACCGCCACCGGCAGTCGCAGCGCCTCGATCTCGTTTACCGATGACGCGCCGAGCAGCCCGCAGACCGTCGCCCTGAGTGGGACAGGTGTTGCGCTGGCTCCAGGGACGAGCTTCAACCCGACCAGCCTGAGCTTCGGCAACCAGGGGACGGGAACCACCAGCCCGGCCCAGACCGTGACCGTGACGAATAACGGCAATACCAGCCTGCATATCACTTCAGTAGGCTTCACCGGGACCAATAACGGCGACTTCGCCAAGAGCGCGGATACCTGCACGGGAGCCACCGTTGCGGTCAACGCCACCTGCACGGTCAGCGTCACCTTCACGCCGACGGCCACAGGCGCCCGCAGCGCGTCCCTTTCCTTCACCGACGACGCGCCGAGCAGCCCGCAGAGTGTCGTGCTCTCCGGCACCGGCATGCAGGTGGGTGTCTACCTGCAAGATGGCTTCGAGAGCGGCAACCTCAGCCAGTGGACCGGGCCGGCGGGCACGGGGTCGGCTACGGCTGAAACCACGGTGGCCAATAGCGGGTCGTACGGCCTGGCGATGACCAACGGCGCCAACCAGTATGTGATTCTCTCGCAGAACCTGATCGGCGGCGCGCAGGCGCACACCTTCACCCGCCTCTACTTCCGCATCACCAACGCCAGCGCGACGGCGACCATGGCTACCGCCACCGACAGCAGTGGCAACAATCTCTGGGCGGTAATCTACGACGCGGGCAGCCATGGGCTGGATGTCTACTTCTGGAACGGGTCACGCACCCGCTTCGATTTCTACACGAACGCCAACCTGATCAGCGCCAACACCTGGTATTCCCTGGAGATCGAGCTGAACGAGGCGACGGCTGGCGCGGGCAATGTCTGGTTCAACGGGAACCTGCTCAGTGGGGTGACGGGCAACCTCTCGGCCACCAACACTGTCAGTCGGCTCTACCTCTGGAACGACGCCTCCAGCGCTACCGTCTACTACGATGACCTGGTGATCTCCAACGTATACAACGGGCCGCTGGGCAGCGTTCCTGCTGTCGGCTTCACGCCTTCGAGTGTAAGCTTCGGCAACCAGGCTGTCGGAACCACTAGCACGGCCCAGACTGTGACCGTCAAGAATACGGGGACGGCCAGTCTGCACGTGACCAGCGCATCCCTCACCGGGACAAATGCCGCTGACTTCGCTATCACCGCCAACACCTGTAATGGCGCGACGGTGGCGCCGAACGCGACCTGCACGATCAGTGTGACGTTCACGCCGGGAGCGGCGGGAAATCGTACGGCCGCGCTCGCGGTGAGCGATGACGCGCCCGCCAGCCCGCAGTCGGCTCCTCTGACTGGAACTGGCGCCACGTCGGGGGTCAGCTTCAATCCGACGAGCGTCAATTTTGGCAACCAGACGTTATCCACCACCAGCGCGGCGCAGACCATCACCGTGACGAATAATGGCGGGGCCAGTCTGCACATCACCTCGGTGACGCCGACCGGGACCAATAACGGCGACTTCGCCAAGACCGCCGATACCTGCACGGGAGCCTCCGTTGCGGCCAACGCGACCTGCACGGTCAGCCTGACGTTCACTCCCGGTGCGATCGGCGCCCGCAGCGCCTCGCTTTCCTTCGTGGACGACGCGCCGAATAGCCCACAGACCGTCGCACTGACAGGCACAGGCGCTGCCGCGGCTCCGGTGGTCAGCTTCAACCCCACCAGCCTGAGCTTCGGTAACCAGAATGTCGGGACGACCAGCGCGGCGAAGAGTGTCACGGTGACCAACACCGGAACGGCGGCGCTGCACGTCACCATCGTCGCCCTGGCTGGCACGAACTCCAGCGACTTCATCATCAGCGCGGATACCTGCACCGGGGCGTCGGTCGCGGTGAATGCGACGTGCAGCGCCAGTGTGACGTTCACTCCGAGCGCAACGGGCGCCCGCAGCGCCACGCTGACCTTTACCGACGACGCGGGCGGCAGCCCACAGACGGTCGCGCTCTCGGGCACAGGGGCCGCCGCAGGCATTTCCTTCAACCCGACCAGCCTGAGCTTTGGCAACCAGGGGACGGGTTCAACGAGCCCGGCCCAGTCGGTGACGGTGACCAATAACGGCACGGCGGCCCTGCACGTGACCTCGGTGACGCTGACTGGAACCAACGCGGGCGACTTCGGCAAGAGCGCGGATACCTGCTCCGGGCAGGCAATTGCGGTCAACGCTACCTGCACGGTCAGCGTCACCTTCACGCCAACGGCCACCGGCGCCCGCAGCGCCTCGCTCTCCTTTGCTGACGATGCGCCCAGCAGCCCGCAAACGGTGGCTGTGAGTGGCACAGGCACCCAGATCGGCGTTTACCTGCAGGATGGCTTCGAGAGCGGCAACCTCAGCCAGTGGACCGGACCGGCGGGAACAGGGACGGCCACCGTTGAGAACACCGTCGTCAATCGCGGCTCGAATGCACTGGCGATGACCAACGGCGCCAACCAGTATGTGATTCTCTCGCAGAACCTGACTGGCGGCGCGCAGGCGCACACCTTCACCCGCCTCTACTTCCGCATCACCAACGCCAGTGTCTCCTTCAGTCTCGCCTCCGCGACCGATAGCGCGGGCAACAATCTCTGGGCGGTGGTCTACGACGCGGGCAGCCATGGGCTGGATGTCTACTTCTGGAATGGGTCGCGCACTCGCTTCGACTTCTACTCGACGACCAACCTGATTACCGCTAACACCTGGTATTCCCTGGAGATCGAGCTGAACGAGGCGACGACGGGGGCAGGCAATGTCTGGCTCAACGGGAACCTGCTCGGTGGGGTGACGGGCAACCTCTCGGCCACCAGCAACCTGAGTCGCATCTACCTGTGGAACGACGCTTCTAGCACGACGACCTACTTCGACGACATCATCGTCTCGAACCAGTACAACGGTGTCCTGCCGTAAACGCTGGCGCGAGACCTAGCGCGGGCCGTCAGGGGGCAACTCCTGACGGCCGTTTTCTTCTGGAGACGACATGATGATCTAATGCTTGAGGCAGACAATCTGCATCTGCACAAAGATTGAGCCGGAACTGTTGTCGTTCCATGCCTCCGAGCGCGTCGTGCTTGTGCTGATCGGCGCGTTCCACATCAGCGTAAAGTTGCTATAGCCGCTGTTTGGTCCGCTGCCCGCCACCAGATAGCCCGACGGGCATGATGCGTCGGTGATAGGCGAATTAGAACCCGAGCTGACACTGCCCAGAGACTTAGTGATGATCTGGCTATGCAGCCCTGAAACGGCCAGGCACACGACCTGTACGTCTACATTGATCGCGCTGGAACCGTCGTTATATGCCTCGGCCTTCCATGTGGTTGTATTGAGCGGCGCGTTCCACATCATGGTGAAGTTGCTATAGCCGCTCTTCGGCCCACCGCCAGCTATCAGATAGCCCGACGGGCAGGCGATGTCAATGATAGACGAGTTGGTATGCGAGTTGATGCTGCCCAGCGTTTTGGTGATGACCTGGCTATGTAGGCCAGCAACGGCCAGGCACACGATCTGCATATCCACATTGATCGCGCCCGTGCCGTCGTTATTGGCTTCCGCGCGCCAGGTGGTCGTGTTGAGCGGCGCGTTCCACATCATGGTGAAGTTGCTGTAGCCGCTCTTGGGTCCGCCGCCCGCCACCAGATAGCCCGATGGGCAGGAAATATCGGTAATGGCAGAGTTGGCACCTGGGTTGATGCTGCCCAGGGATTTGGTGATGATCTGGCTCTTGAGCGGCGGAATCGGTGTGGGCGTCGAAGGCACAGTAGTCGGCGTTGGCGCCGCTGGTGTGTCGGTGGCGGAGGCGGGCGCTGCCGTGGCAGTCGCGGTCGCACTTGGGGGCGGCCCGGCAGAGGTGTCGGCGCTCGGGCCGAATCCGCAGGCCATCATAACGGCGGCGAGAACCGCAAGAAGCGCGAGCGAACCATAGAGCCGCTTTGGCTGTGTAGCGCGAGATATGTTCAATCTACGTGGAGAAAGATGAGTCATGGATGTAAGTCCTCCCCGATGAGCGCGTACGTGTGACATCGAGATGCCACAGATTCCCAGAATGTTTGAATGGACTACACTCGGCGTCCTTTGAGGGAGCCTGCGTAGCAACAAGTCCCCAGGGAACTAGCATGTTGTCTACATTTCCATAACCTCCCTCTCATGCACCGTATGGTTGCTATTGAGCCGTGCGGGTCATGAGGACATATGGCCGCCGCCCGCTTTTTGAGCAGGGGCAGAGGCGGCTGACACTTACTAAGAGGCAACAAACAGGCAAACGAGGAATGTGCGGGCAGCGGGTGGATCGTGCGAGAGAGAGCTGCCTTTGCGTTGAGCCAGTTGATCGTGGCAGACGCCCAGAACATCAGCCTTCCGCTGCTTAGACGCTAATATACAGGGGAACGTCAACCCATACAATGGCGCAATGCACAAATGATGTGCGGTGAGACAACTTTGTGATACATGCGAGATGATAGATGCGCACAGGGAATCTCGCCCCCTATTTCAAGCGAGAAGGGGACGAGAGAAGAGGCTACTATTCACCCCTCGGCGCGGGCAGTCACAATGTCGTTGCGCGCCGCCCAGAGGGCTAGGTCGCGCTTCTGGATTGTCGCGGCCATCAGGTCGGGGAAGAGATCGGGCGTGCAGGCGAACGACGGGATGCCCATACCCGCGAGCGTCGCCGCGTTGCGCTGGTCGAAGGTGGGCGCGCCCTTATCGCTGAGCGCCAGCAGGCAGACCATCTGCGCGCCACTCGCCGCGATCTCGCCCGCTCGCCGCAGCATCTCCTGCTCGTTGCCGCCCTCGTAGAGGTCGGTTATCAGCACCAGAATCGTCTGGGCCGGGCGCGTGATGATCTGCTGGCAGTAGGCGAGCGCGCGGTTGATATCGGTGCCACCGCCTAGCTGCGTGCCGAAGAGCAGGTCCACGGGATCCTGCAAGTCCTCGGTGAGATCCACGACCGATGTATCGAAGACGACCATCCGCGTGCTGACGGCGCGAATCGAGGCCAGCACCGCGCCGAAGATGCCCGCGTAGACCACCGACGACGCCATCGAGCCGCTCTGGTCGACGCAGAGCACGATGTCGCGCAGGGTCGAGCGCTTGTGGCCGTAGCCGACGAGCTTCTCGGCGATGATCGTGCCGCGGTCGGGCTGGTAGTTCTTCAGGTTGGCGCGGATGGTGCGGTGCCAGTCGATCTCGCTGGCGCGGGGACGATACGAGCGGGTGGCGCGGTTCAGGCTGCCGCGAATCGCCTGCTGCATTGGGCTGGCCAGCTTGCGCTCCAGCTCCTCGACCACCTTGCGCACGACCGCGCGGGCGGTATCCTTGGTCTTGTCGGGGATGACGCGGCTGAGCGAGAGCAGCGTCGCCACCAGATGCACGTCGGCGTCCACCTGCTCCAGCATCTCTGGCTGGAGTAGCATCTGCGTCAGGTTGAGCCGCTCCAGCGCGTCCTGCTGCATCACGCGCACCGCCGTCGAGGGGAAATAGGTGCGGATGTCGCCCAGCCAGCGCGTGACGTTCGGCGACGAGCCGCCCAGGCCAGCTGAGCGCTCGCCATCGTAGAGCGCGGAAAGCACATCGTCCATGCCACGGTCCGTGCCCGCCAGCGCGCCAGTGCCCAGCCCTTCCTGCGCCGGGCCGCCGAGCACCAGCCGCCAGCGCCGCAGCCGCTCTATCTCTATCGGATCAGTGATTGGTGTCGTCATACGTCACTCCCAGCACCTGCGCCAGCACCGGCAAGACCCGGCGCGCGCGCTCCTCGGCCACCGTGCCGCCTGCGGCCTCGGTAGCCATAGCGGCAGTAGCGGCATGGTGGAGATTCTTCACTTTCTCGCCCATCGTACGGCGGGCGGGCACCTCGAAATCGGCGAAGGCGCGCCGCAACAGCGGCAAGAGCGCCACGAACGTCTCGCCATCGAGCGCGGCCAGCCAGCCATCCAGCGCCAGCCAGAGGCCATCCTGCACCATCATCATCTGCGCGCCGCCACGCAAGACGCCCACCACCCAGGCGGCGGCCTCCGGCGCGGGCACGGCAGGCGAGAGCGTTAGCCCGGCCAGCCGGCGTAGCTCCTCCTCGTCCATCGCGCCTTTTTCCAGCAGAAGTCGGCAGCAGCGGCCACGCACCAGCCCGTGCGCGCCATCGCGCTCCATCACGGCGCGCAGCGCCCCCTGCCACGCCAGGCGCAGGTCGTCGCGCTGCAACATATCCATCGCCTGCTGCGCGCGCTCGATGCTCTCGACCATCTCACTGGCGGCGTCGTCATCCAGCGAGGCGCAGGCCAGCGGCAGGCCGACGACGATGCGGGCGTAGAGATTATCGACCACCGGGAGCACCCGTTCGGCCCGCGCGCCGCGCACGTCACCATAGCGCGCCACCCTGGCCAGCGGCGGCATCGCGTCCATCAGGCGGCGCACGTCGGCGGAGACCGCTGCCCGCGCCTGAATATGTACGAGCATGTCATCCACCGCGCCGGGCAGATCGGCTAGCATCGCGCGGTCCAGCAGCTCGGTCAACTCGGCGAGGTGGTCTGCTTTGGCGGCGGCATCACGCACGGCGGCGGTCGCGGCGGTCTCGATGGTGTTGCCCCAGACGTTCGCCTCGATGATGGCGACGGCAAACTCAGGCTGCCACTGTAACCGCCAGACCTCGTGGAAGGTGCCGAGCGCTCTCCCGGTATGTTCCTGCTCGCCCCAGGGGATATTCAGCAACCGTAGCGCGTGCAATAGCTTGCTGCGCGCGCGGTCATTGTCATTGCGCAAATCCAGATCGTAATCTTTGTAGTCGGCTGAGGCGGGCATGCGCAGCCGTCGCTGGCGGGCCTCGAGGTCGCGCTGGAGGGGGACGGCGGGCGTCTCTGGCGGCACCTCGCCCATGTGCTCGCCGATCTCCAGCTTCTCGCGGATCAGCGTCATCGGCGCCTCATCGCCGTTGCAGAGCACGGTGAGCGTAGCCTCGTGCATCTCGTCCAGCCCCGGCATCGGCAGGTCGCGCAATGCGGCAAGCGCCTCGGTCAGCCGCACCGCCTCGATCACGCTGGCCGAAGAGACATCCAGCCCCTCGCTCCGTAGCAGCTGGGCTGCCCGCGACATCCAGCGCGTGCCCATGCGGTCGGTCGTTGTCCAGAGGTGCTCGTACCAGCCAGGCGAGCCGACGCCCGCGCCGTAGCCACTGCGCCAGGAGAGCCGCGAGTTCGTCCAGGGAATCCAGGTCGCGGAAACTTTGGTGCGCGGCAGCTTGCTCAGCAGCGCGGCGTCGCCCTTCGCGTCGTCCCGTTGCGCCAGCGCGGGAGTATGCCACGCGCCACAGACGACGGCGATCCGCGCATATCCCTCGCCCTCCGCCGCGCGGATGCCCTGGCGCATATGGGCTTCGCGCAGCGCCTCTTCCTCATCTTTCGGCGTCAGGTCGGCGCGCAGGGCGGTCATCGCCTCCAGGATGCCGTCGAAGAGGTCGTTGGCGTTCTGGCGCTGCTCGATCTGGCGCTCCCACCACAGTTCGTGATCGCTGTAGCCCGCCGCCTCCGCCAGCATCGCCAGCGGATCATCGCGGACGGCGGGCGCATCTGTTGATGGCGTCCCAGGCGTGGCCTCGGCGACGGCATCCGCCGCCGGGAGCATCTCCGGCCCAGCCTTCACTTCCGCCGCGACCGGCATCTCGGATGTTTCATCCTTCGAAGCTGTCATCTCCTGCGCCAGCCGCACCGTCTGCGGCAGATCGATGAAGCGCGCCGGAATGTTACGGGTCAGCGCGTAGCTCATCGCCTGCCATTCGGGCGAGAAGGTGGTGAAGGGATAGTAGACGGCGTGGGCGGGCGCGTCGGGCGCGTAGATCAGCAGCGCGACTGGCGGCTTCATCGCGGGATCAGTCAGCAGCGGCAGCACGCTATGCGCGTCGGGCGGTCCCTCCACCAGCACGATATCCGGTTCGAGCCGCTCAAGCGCCTCACGCAGCGCCCGCGCGCAGCCCGGCCCATGATGGCGAATGCCAAAGATGTGAGTAGTCACGGTGGCACGTCCTCAGATTATTTCGTGGCAGGCCCGATAGAAGTCTTTCCACCCGTTACGGTCCTTGACCACCGTTTGCAGATACTCCATCCAGACGATACGGTCCTGCACCGGGTCTTTGATGACCGCGCCGGTCAGCCCGGCGGCGAGATCGCCCGCATGCAGTGCGCCATCGCCATAGTAGGCGGCCATCGCCAGCCCATTGGTCATCACCGAGATCGCCTCGGCGGTCGAAAGCGTGCCGGAGGGCGTCTTCAGCTTCGTCTTGCCGTCCGCCGTCACGCCGTCGCGCAGCTCGCGGAAGACCGTCACCACCCGGCGGATCTCTTCGAGCGCGGGCTTCTCGGCGGGCAGCTCCAGCGCGCGGCCAAGCTGCGCCACACGGCGGTCCACGATCTCCACCTCTTCGTCCATCGTCGCGGGCAACGGCAGCACGACCGTGTTGAAGCGGCGCATCAGCGCGCTCGATAGCTCGTTGACGCCCTTATCGCGGTTGTTGGCCGTCGCGATGACGTTGAAGCCCTTCTGCGCCTGCACCTCCATGTTCAGTTCCGGCACGGGTAACGTCTTCTCGGAGAGGATGGTTATCAGGGTATCCTGCACCTCGGCGGGGATGCGTGTCAACTCCTCGATCCGCGCCAGTTTGCCATCGCGCATCGCCCGCATCATTGGACTGACGACCAGCGCCTCCGCCGATGGTCCCTCCACCAGCAACCGCGCATAGTTCCAGCCGTAGCGAATGGTGGACTCATCGGTGCCTGCGGTTCCCTGGATCAGCAGCGTCGAGTCGCCCGTGATGGCGGCAGCGATATGCTCGCTCACCCAGCTCTTGGCGGTCCCCGGGAGCCCATAGAGCAGCAGGGCGCGGTCGGTGGCGAGGGTGGCGACGGCAATCTCGATCAGGCGGGCATTGCCGATGTATTTGGGCGAGATAACGAAGCCGCTATCCAGTTTGCCGCCCAGCAGGTAGGTGCGCACGGCCCAGGGCGAGAGCGTCCAGTTGGGCGGGCGCTGGCGGTCATCCACGCGGATAAGCTCGGCCAGCTCTTCGGCGAATTGCTGTTCGGCGTGCTGGCGCAGGACGGATTCGTTGACGATGTTCCCAGAGATATCGTTGGCCATGATGATTCAATCTCCTCACATCAATTACGCGCGGGTTTACTCATGGGCGGGATGGGTAACTGGCTACCTTCTCGTAGGGCAAGGTGGGTGGTTGGCCACCTTCGCGGCATGAATGCCGCGGCTAATCCTGACCCAACCGTACTCTTTCGATGGCGAATGTACTCGCTACGGTGCGCTCGCGCCTGGAATCTCGTCGCGGATGCGCTGGCGCTGGCGCACCGCCTTGAGAAAGCGTTCGTGTTGCTCGCGCCAGGAGTTCGCCTGCCACCGGTTGTTGGCATACTCGTCCATCTCCCAGGGCGAGAGCGCCTCATCCAGACATTCCGCTGGCAGCAGCGTCGCATGCTCCTCCGAACAGTCGCGCCAGTCGGGGGCATAACTCTTCAACGACGCCAGCTCGTCGCGGGCGAAGGCGCGCAGACTAGCAAGCCACTCGCGCGCCAGCTCAGCGCTCCACGGACGGGGCAGCGCCGCCACCAGCGTCTCCCAGGCGATATCCTGCTTCGATTCGCCGTGCCGCAAAATCTTCAGCGCCATCGCCTCCAGCGCGGGCAGGGGCAGCTTCGGCAACAGCAACTCGCACATTTCCAGCGGAGCCACGCCACCGCTGGCCCGCTTGCCAAGCCGTTTGCTCCAGGCCTCCACCAGCGGCTGGATCCAGTCACTCGCGTCATAGAGCACGGCGGCGCGCGACCAGCCCTCCAATAGCTCGGCGCCATGCTCGTCGGTCGCGGCGGCGATCAAATCGGCGGGTGGGATGCCGAACCGCTCGACCCAGTGCGCGGGCGGCGTCACCGCGACGATCTGCATCAGCCACCACGAGCGCTCGCCCATCCCCTGCCGCGGCTTCGCCACGATGCCATCGCGTTCCCAGCTTTTCTCATGCGCCTCGGGCAGCGCCGTCGCCAGCTTTTTCTTGCCCATCGTCAAGAATGTATCGGCGCGGGCAATGGCGCGGGCGCGATATGCCGAGCCAGGAATGCGCGCCAGCAGCCGCTGCGCCACGGCGCGCACATTGCCGCTGCGGTCGTCCAGTGCCGTTTCGAGCAGCGCCTCGTCATCGCTGGAGAGCGTATCGGCGAGCGCCTCGACCATCCCGACACGAAAATCAGCCTTCTCCTGCCGCCAGACCGCCGCGATCTCGTCGCGCGCCTTCGCTGGATCGGCGGCCCGCCAGCGCTCCAGCACCTGCAAGCGGTCGGCGGATGTGCCTTCCTGCCAGATGGTATCGGCATCGGAAGGCATCTCATCCAGCGAATGCGCCAGGGATTCGCGCACCCACGACCAGGCGCTATTGAAGCTGCCCAGCCACGCGCCCCGCTCGCCCGCCACCTGTGCCACCAAGGGCCGCTGCGCCACCGTCGCGCTGCCCAGGGCCAGCGGCAACATCTCCGGCGGCAGGACCAGCCTGGCGGCGATCATCCGCCCCAGCGCCTCCTGGAGCAGATTGCTCTCCCGCGCGATCAGCAGTTGGTGAATCAGGTCGGCGACATTTGCCAGGCAGACCGCTTTCGTCTCGGCGGGCGCAGGTTCCAGTGGCGCATCCAGCCGTTCTGGGGTGTAGCCAGCCATGCGATAAATGGCGCGCACTCCGGCGGCCAGCAGTAGCCGCTGTTCGGGATTAGTTTCGGCTAGCGAGCCAACCAGCGCCCCTTCGGGTGTGGCAGGTGGCAGCGCGTCATCGGTGGCAGCGCGGGCGGAGCCGATCAGCGCGGCGTTCGTGACACGATCCAGCGTGCCCATTACTCGGCCTCCCCCAGCGGATGGTAAACGCCATTGCCAAGCACCCCTAGCGGACGCAGCAGGCGTCCATCCCACTCGCCTGCCATCTCCACCGGCTGCCCGCCAGAGATCGCCAGCAGCAGCCAGTGGTCGCCGGAGGTCAGCGGCAGCGCCGCGCCCTCGGAGTCGCGCACGCACCAGACGCCCGTAGCGGTGTCGTAGTATGGCGTCACCGGCGCGAGCACTGCCAGAAAGCGCTCCTGCCACGGCTGTCGCGCCAGTGATTCGGCGACACTGGCGAGAAACGGCTCGATGACGCACGCGCCAGGCAGCGGGCCGCTTAGCGAGCGGACGTCACCCAGACGGGTCATTAGCGAGGCCCGTTGCGGGCTGGCGCCGGGCCAGAATCCCAGCTCCGCCCGCTGGCTCACGCCGGGCATCAGCAACTCGGCAAATGGCTTGGCGAACATGACAAACTGCACAATCAGGGCGGTCCGTCCGGTGGAGTAGCCGCGCAGCCAGGTATATTGGTTTTGGCCCCGTACTGGGCCGCGATCCAGCGTCTCGACCCACTGGCCGAGGAACGCCCAGTCATCGCTGATGCGCTCGCCCTGTGTCTCCAGTTCAGCGGCGCTGTACGTCCAGCCGACGAGATGGCGCACATCCTCATGCAGCGCCGGGTCGAGCTCATTCAGCCGGGCAAACGCCTTCGTCATCAGCGCGACGCGGCCCAGGTCGCCGAGCAGCTTATCCGGCCAATCTGGCCCGGAGCCGGGAAGCGTCGCCATCGTCCGCAGCCGTCCGGCGATGCCTGGAGCCTGCGCGTCGGTCATGCGCGCCGCCTGAATCTCCCAGAAGCTCTCTGGCTGGGTTTCTACGGCGGCCAGTCCATTGCGCATCAGGTCGTCGAGCCAAAGATTCAGACCTTCGATGCCGTCGGCGACCAGCTTCTCGCGCTTCCCAGCACGCTTGGCTTTCTCCTTTTCTCGCGCCTGCTCTTTGGCGGCGGCCTCTTCGGGTGAGAGCGTCGTCTCGGCGGCGTGCTTTTCTTCGCGGGTGTGGCGCTTGGCCAGCCAGTCGGCTACCCAGGATGGCGGCTCCGCCTCGGCGACATCGCTCGCCTTGGCGGCGAAGATCAGCATCAGGCCAAGCCCATGCTTGCATGGGAACTTGCGGCTGGGACAGCTACATTTGACGCTGAGCGTCGCCAGGTCTACCTCGACCTTATACGGGTCTTTACCGCTGCCCTGGCACTCGCCCCAGAGGGCATCGGGATTGCGGCCAAGTGACTTCCACTGGCGGGTATTGGCGAGCTTGCGTCCCGCGGCGGCGGATGCGCTATCTGGTGCGAGGGCAAGCGCCTGTTCGCTGGTAAATGGCATTGTCTCCTCCTCCCCGCTGCCGCCAGAGGCATATTTCGGATCACCTGTCTATTCCGAAACAGCCAGCCAGAAGCGGTCAGCGCTCCCCACATGGAGACATGACGAACCCGGCCCTTCCTCTGCCCGTTTCCTACGGGTCGCAGGGGTAAGGTCGAGCGTCAATCGCCCTATGATATCGCCCCGACGGACAATGCGCAACGAGCAAAAAGCGAGCACGCCCTGAACTCGGCAATATCGCTGCTCGGGCGTGCTGGTGGGTCGGTACTGGTGCGGGCGCTGGCGAGCAGGTGGTAGGCCGCCGTCACGGCATGAATGCCGCGGCTAGGGACCTCACTGCGTTCGGCCACGAGGACCGCCTTTGGGCCGCTGCCCCTCCGCGCGACTGTCCTGCGCGGGCTAGCCAGACTATGCCGCTAGCCATCCCTTTGCATTACTCGCCCGGTCCCTCCCCTTCTAAGGGAGGGTGGCCGAAGGCCGGGAGAGGTCCGCCCGCGCACCTACAGTGTCGTCAGAATCTCGGGGCCGTTGTCGGTGATGGCGAGGGTATGCTCGAACTGCGCCGAGCGCTTACCGTCGGCGGTGCTGACGACCCAGCCATCCTCGCCCAGCCTGGTCTCAGGGCCGCCTTCGTTGAGCATCGGCTCGATGGTGAAGACCATGCCAGGGCGAATCTCTGGGCCAGTGCCTATCTTGCCGACGTGGGTGACGAATGGGTCTTCGTGCAGCGAGCGCCCAACGCCATGGCCGCCATATTCGCGCACGACGCCATACCCCTCGCCCTCGGCATACTTCTGGATGGCCGCGCCAATATCGCCGATGCGTCCGCCTGGCTGCGCCGCCGCAATGCCAAGCTCCAGGCTGCGCTTCGTCGCGGCGAGCAGACGCTCTGCCTTCTCATCTGCCTGGCCGACGGCGAAGGTGACGCAGGAATCGCCGACCCAGCCGCGATAGATGACGCCGATATCAATGCCGACGATGTCGCCGTCCTGGAGTATCTGGTGCGTGCTGGGGATGCCGTGGCAGATGACATCGTTGATGGCGACGCAGATGGTGGCCGGAAATGCGGGACGCACCAGCCGCCCGCGATTGCTGATCGCGCCGTAGCCCTTGTAGATGGGCAGCGCGCCGTGGCCGCGGATGAACTTCTCGGCGATGCTATCCAGCTCGCCAGTGGAGACGCCGGGCTTGACGTGCGGGCGCAGCTCTTCATACGTTTCGGCGACGAGACGGCCCGCCGCGCGCAATTTCTCGATCTGGTCAGGGGATTTGAGCAAAATAGCCATATGACAGTCGCCTTTGTAGACTCGTTTGTTGACGTGATTTTGACGATGCGTTGTCGTTCATGGCAATGCATTGATTCAGTATACAATTTTCGCTGGGCGGCGGACCTCTCCCGGCCTTCGGGCCGCTGCCGCTCCGCGCGCTTCGAGCCTATCGGCTCGCGCGTCCGCCCCCTACGAGGGGAGGGACCAGGCGAACATAGCGGCGAATGGGGATGGTTCTGGCTCCCCTCTCCTGTAGGAGAGGGGCTGGGGGTGAGGTTCGTCCGAGTACTCACACCGTGGCCTGAAGACCACGGCTAATCCTGCCCGTTCGGTACCTCTACTTAAATGGTGAGCGGGTACAGTGTGGAGAGGATTAGCCGCGGCATTCATGCCGCGATGGTGGATTACTACGAACCTTCCCCTACCGCCTCAGCGCCTGCTTCACCAGGTCGGGAATGTCGAAGATCGTCTCAGCCACCGGCACATGTGCCGCCTGAAGCGCCTCGACCTTGCCCTGCGCCGTCCCCGTCTTGCCGGAGATGATCGCGCCCGCGTGGCCCATACGCTTGCCCGGAGGCGCGGTGCGTCCCGAGATGAAGCCGATGACCGGCTTGCTCATCGTCGCCGCGTAGGCCGCCGCGTCCTCCTCGTCGCTGCCGCCGATCTCACCGCACATCACCACCGCCGCCGTCTTCGGGTCGGCCTCGAAGAGCCGCAGGCAGTCGATGAACGTCGTGCCGATGATGGGGTCGCCGCCGATGCCAATGCACGACGACTGGCCAAGCTCCGCCTGGGTCAGCAGCGCCACCACCTCGTAGGTCAACGTGCCGGAACGCGAGACGAAGCCGATATCGCCCTCCCGGAAAATGTGGTACGGCATGATGCCAACCTTGCCCGCGCCGGGGGTCGCCAATCCGGGGCAGTTCGGCCCGATCAGCCGCGTCGGGTACTCTTTAAGGAAGGCAGCGACGCGCGTCATGTCGTTGACCGGGATATTCTCGGTGATGCAGACGACCAGCTCCATCCCGGCGGCGGCGCACTCCATGATCGATTCAGCGGCGCCCAGCGGCGGGACGAAGATGCAGGCGACGGTCGCGCCCGTCTTCGCCCTCGCCTCCTCGACCGTATCGAAGACCGGCTTCTCCTCGACGGTCTGGCCGCCCTTGCCGGGGGTGACGCCGCCGACCACCTGCGTGCCGGAGGCGAGCATGCCCTTGGTGTGATACAGCCCCTCGTGGCCGGTGATGCCCGTCACGATGACGCGCGAGTCCTTGTCAAACAAAATGCTCATGGTGCTCTCTTAGCTCCTGGCCTTGATCTCGGCAACGATCTTCTGCGCGGCGTCGCGCATGTCAGCGCCCCAGGTGAGGCCAGCGTCGGCCAGCAGCGCGCGGCCCTCTTCCTCACCCGTGCCAGCGAGGCGAGCGACGATAGGCATGCCCTTGGGAAGCTCCTGCTGGGCCATGATGATGCCCCTGGCGACCTCTTCACCGCGAGTGATGCCGCCGAAGATGTTGACCAGAATGCCGCGCACCTGGGGGTCGCGGGCGACGAAGAGCAGTGCCTTCTTCATCACCTCGGCCTTGGCGCCGCCGCCGATATCGAGGAAGTTGGCGGGCTTGCCACCGGATCGGGCGACCATATCGAGCGTCGTCATGACGAGGCCCGCGCCGTTGCCGATGATGCCGACATCGCCGTCGAGCTTGACGTAGGTTAGCCCCTCGGTCTTCGCCTCATACTCCAGTGGGTTCGCCTCTTCCGGCTCGGCCCAGCCCGCGTACTCTTTCTGGCGTGGCAAGGCAGCGTCGTCGATCAGGATTTTGCCGTCGGCGGCGAGTACCTGGCCGTCGGCGGTGAGGGCGAGGGGATAGATCTCGGCGAGGGTGGCGTCGCTGCCTTCGTATGCGCGGGCCAGCGCGGCGAGGATCGCGCCGCCCTTCGCGACGACGTTGGAGGGCATGCCCGCCCGGGCCAGTAGCTCGCGCGCCTGCCACGAGGGCAGCCCCCAGCGTACGTCGATGGTGTGCTTGATGATCTTTTCGGGCGCCGTCTCGGCGACCTCTTCGATATCGACGCCGCCCGCCGCGCTGACCATGACGACCGGAGCCTGGCTGGCGCGGTCGAGGACGATGCCAACGTAGTATTCGTCGCTGATGGCGATCTTGGGCGTGACGAGGACTTTCTCGACGGTCAGCCCTTTGATATCCATCCCAAGCACACGGCTCGCGGCGTCGCGCGCCTGTTCGGGCGTATCGCCAAACTGGATGCCGCCCGCCTTGCCACGTCCGCCGACGTAGACCTGCGCCTTGATGACGACCGGCTCACCAAACTCGCGGGCGATCTCCTCGGCCTGTTCGGGCGTGGTGGCGATCTTGCCCGGCTGCACGGGGATGCCGTACCGGCGCATGATTTCTTTCGCCTGGTACTCGTGAATCTTCAAGTTGTCAGCTCCCTGATGTTACTGGAGTCTGCGGCAGTCGATTCATTCACACGGCACCGTCGCCGTGCTACACTGTCCTGCCAAAATAGCTCTACTCAGAGATTTTACCACGAGGTATAGCGGTCGACCGCTGGCCGCTGGCAGCTTACATCTGTTGTCCACGCTCAATCATGCAATACTCAAGACATATCGTAGCCTTTTGACTGGACAAGAGAGAGATTAGCGAATAAGCAGTGATGCGGGCCAGCCTTTCTTATGATGGTGTCTACAAACGAATACCTATCGGCATTGTGCTCATC
>Ga0207674_10000096_pt1 | contig 98870 bp, 95 predicted proteins | sample KBSCornC72_FD_184303 | JGI IMG/M metagenome (GOLD analysis project Ga0207674, IMG submission 184303) | Corn rhizosphere microbial communities from Kellogg Biological Station, Michigan, USA - KBS Corn C7-2 (SPAdes) (version 2) | ecosystem: Host-associated > Plants > Roots > Rhizosphere > Soil ...
CGCGCCGTGATTGGGCTCTCTATCGGGACGCTCTGCTGAACTACCTGACACAGGGGCGCGGAGAGCGCACGGGCGCAGAGGAGCGCCGAAGGCGCTCAACACACCTCGCACCAGGAGCCCGGACGAACTCTTCTTTGGAACTGCGTTCGGGACACTAACGCGAGGCGTCCCGAGCGTCGTTCAAAAGATATTTCGGCTCGCGGCGCGCGGAGCCGAGACCGCGAAACGGAGCTCCTCTGCGCCTCTGCGCCCTCTGCGCCTCTGCGTCAAGTAGTTCAGCAGAGCGTCCCGATAGAGAGCCCCAGCCCAGCCACAACCGCGAAGAACGATCACCCTCGCTGTGTGTAACTCTCGAATCGCGTGTACTGCTTGTGGAAGAACAGATTCACCAGCCCCGTCGGTCCGTTACGCTGTTTGCCGACGATCACCTCGGCCTTCCCCTCGAGCGAATTCCCGTCCTTGTCCGTCGGCCCGTCGTAGAACTCCTGACGGTAGAGGAACATGATGAGATCCGCGTCCTGCTCGATGGCACCGGACTCGCGGAGGTCGGAGAGCTGTGGACGCTTGTTGTCGCCGGTGCGTTGCTCGGGTGCGCGTGAGAGCTGCGACAGCGCGACCACCGGCACGGCCAGCTCCTTGGCGAGCGCCTTCAGTCCACGCGAGATCTGACTGACCTCCTGCTGGCGGCTCTCGGAGTTGGCGGGACCTTGCATCAGCTGCAAGTAGTCCACGATCACCATGCCGACGCCTGCTTCGGCGCGCAGACGACGCGCCTTCGAGCGCATCTCGAGCAGCGTGATGCCGGGCGTGTCGTCGATCCAGACGGGTGCCGAGGCGAGGATCCCGGCGGCGCGGGCGAGCCGGGGGAAGTCGTCGTCGCGCAGCATACCCTTGCGCAGCCGCTGCGCGTCGACGCGAGCTTCCGACGTCAGCATTCGCTGGACGAGCGATTCTTTGCTCATTTCCAGCGAGAAGAACGCGATGGGCGTGTTGTGCTCGATCGCCGCGTGCTGCGCGATATTCAGCGTGAACGCCGTCTTTCCCATCGACGGTCGCGCCGCGACGATGATCAGGTCCGACGGCTGGAAGCCCGACGTCATTTCGTCGAGATCCTTGAAGCCGGTCGCCACGCCGGTGACCGTGCTGCCCTTCCCCTGCAGCGCTTCGATGCGCTCCATCGTCGGCCAGATCAGTTCCTTGACGCGTGTGAAGCCGTCCTTGGTCTGTTCCTGGCTGACCTGGAAGATCCGCGATTCGGCGTCGTCGAGCAGCTCGCGCGCCGTGACCTTTCCCTCGAAGGCCTCGGCGACGATCGTCGTCGAGACCTCGATGAGTCGCCGCAGGATCGCCTTCTCGCGAACGATCTGCGCGTGGTACTCGATGTTCGCGGCCGTCGGCACCGCGTCGACGAGGAAACCGATGTACTCCTTGCCGCCCGACGCATCGAGCTCGCCGCGGCGCCCGAGCTCCTCCGAGAGCGTCAGCGGATCGACGACCGCGCCTCGCTCGGCGATCGCCACCATCGCGCGGAAAATCCGGCGATGGCGCTCCGCGTAGAAACTGCCGTCGTCTACATACTCGACCGCGCGGAGGACCGCGTCCTGGTCGATGAGCATCGCCGACAACACCGCTTGTTCGGCGTCTTCCGAATACGGAGGCCGCCGATCGCGGTACGGATCACGCGCCGGTAGATGGGGGTGAGGCGCTATCGAGTATTCGACGGGCGAGCTGGACATCTTCCCAAGTCGGGCGTTTCCAACCGGGGTTCCGGAGAAGCGCGGCGGGGTGATACGTCACTACGAGAGGCACACCGTAATACCGGTGCACCTGCCCGCGCAACTTGCCGATCGACAGCTTCGTGTCCAGTAGCGTTTGCGCCGCAAATGTGCCGAGCGCCAGAATCACTTTCGGTCGGATCAGGTCGATCTGGCGAATGAGATACGGGCTGCATGCCGTGACCTCTTCCGGCCGCGGATTCCGGTTACCCGGCGGACGGTGCTTGAGGACGTTGCAGATGAATACGTCTTCGCGCTTGAGATCGATCGCCCCGAGAATTTTCGTGAGCAGCTGGCCGGCCGCGCCGACGAATGGTCGTCCGGTCTCGTCTTCCGTGGCGCCCGGAGCCTCGCCGACGCACATGAAGCCGGCGTTGGGGTTTCCTTCGCCGGGCACGGGGTTCGTGGCCGTCGAGTAGAGCGGGCAGCGCGTACACGACGCGACGTGCGCGGCGATCTTGTCGATCGAATCGAGCAGCGCCATCGGACCGCTGAACAACTCGACACTCGGAGTTCCAACGGTTAGCCCCGAAGGTGTGGCATCGGCCGGCGGCTCAAGCGCCGCGGCCTTCGTCGGTTTTGCGGCCATGAGATCATCCGGTGCGGCTCCCGCCGCGCGCAGCGCCTCGCGCCAGTCGGCCGAGGCGCCGACCGGAGCCTCGCGCTCGATCGTCGGCGACAGGGACGACGATTCCTGTCTTTCGGCTCTTCGCGCCGACGTCGCGGAGGCTGCGCCGACGATGCGTAACGCTTCGTCGACCGTGAGTCCGTCGAGCACGAGCTCTGTTTCACCCATGTCACGCCGCTGCTCGAGGTAGCGCTTGAGCTGTTCCCTAGCGTCCACGCAACAATACCTCCACGCGATCGAGGATCGCGTCGGCGACGTCAGGCTTGCTCATGAGTGGTAAACGCTCCTCGCTGCCGTCGCGCGCGATGATGCTCACGCGGTTCGTATCCACGCCGAATCCGGCGCCCGCTTCCGTGGCGTCGTTGACGACGATGAAGTCCAGCTCTTTCGACGCGAGCTTCACACGCGCACGCGCGACGACGTCATCCGTCTCGAGCGCGAAGCCGATGATGACCGAGCCATTCGATCGCGCCGATTTGGTCGTCGCGAGGATATCGGGCGTCGCGCTCAGAGCGATCGCGTCAGGCGCCTTGTCCTTCTTGATCTTCGAGGTGGCTTGCGACGACGGCCGGAAATCAGCCGGTGCGGCGGCCATCACCAGAACGTCGGTCCGCGGCAGGCGACTGCCGACGGCATCCGCCATGTCTTGCGTCGACTCGACGCGGTGCACATCGACGCCGATCGGCGCGCTCACGCTGAGTGGTCCAGCAACGAGATCAACCGTGGCCCCGCGACGCCACGCCGCCGCGGCAAGCGCGACGCCCATCTTGCCGCTGCTGTGATTGGAGATGAAGCGCACCGGGTCGATCGGTTCGCGCGTCGGACCGGCCGTGACGAGCACGTGCTTCCCGGCGAGTGCCCCGCTCTTTTCGAGGAGACGTCCCGCGTGCGCGAAAATGGTCTCGGGTTCGGGCATTCGCCCCGGTCCACTGCCCTCGCCGGCGGCGAGCGTGCCCTCGTCCGGCGGAAGCAACGTGTAGCCGATCTCGCGCAGATGGTCGGCGTTTCGGCGAGTCTGTGGATGCGCCCACATGTGGTCGTTCATCGCCGGAACGAGTAGGACGGGACATGCGGCCGCGAGAAGGCACGCGGTAAGGAGGTCACCCGCCTGACCTGTCGCGGCGCGAGCCATGAAGTCCGCGGTCGCCGGCGCGATGACGAAGACGTCGGCCTCACGCGCGAGCTTGATGTGGTCGAGTGCGCGTCCGGGATCGAAGAGACCCGTGTGGACCGGACGGCCGGTGAGTGCTTCGAACGTGACCGGCCCCACGAACTCGGTCGCGGCGGGCGTCATCACCACGTCGACCTGCGCGCCTGCTTTCGTGAGCAGTCGCGCGAGCCACGCCGCTTTGTAACTCGCGATGCCGCCGGAAATGCCGAGCAGCACGCGACGATTCGCGTACGGCCGCATACTGGCTACCGCCTCTCAGGGGGGAGGGTGAGCGGCGCAGCCGGCGGCAACGGAGCGTTTACTCCGCGCGTCGGCGCGGAACGACGTGATATTCGATTTCGCCCTTCGCCAGCTCTTCCAACGCGCGCGTCGTGAGCTTCTTCTCGCGCGACGACGAGCGGTCGCGCGGGAACTCGTTCAACACGCGCGCGTACTTCGCGGCGACGAGAACTCCGAGGTACTTGTTGGCGGCGTGGTTGGCGATTTCGCCGGGCGTGAAAACTCGCATGTATCAGCTCGATGAATGAGAATCGATTTCAGCTTGCAGACGATGGATGAGCGCTTCGACCTGAAGCCGTAAGCCGAGCACCCGCTCGCGGCTAACGACCTCGGCATCGACGATTGACCCGACACGGCGAACCGCGTCGTCCAAATCGTCGTTCACGACCACGTACTCGTACTCTTCAACCGCCTGAAGCTCGTGCAGAGCGGAATTTAACCGGGCCACAAGCTGTTGGGGGGATTCAGTTTTCCGGTGCTTGAGACGCTCCAGGAGGACCTCCGCGGACGGGGGGAGGACGAAGATCGTCACCGCGTCCGGAAAGGCCTCCCGCATCTGCCGGGCTCCCTGGACGTCAATGTCCATGACGACGTGGCGGCCGCCCGCCAGAACCCTGGCGATTTCCTCCTTGAGCGTCCCGTAGAGATTGCCATGCACCTCCGCCGACTCGGCGAAATCGCCGGCGGCCCGTCTGCCGGAGAACTGCTCGCGCGTCAGGAAGTGATAATCGACCCCGTCGCGCTCCCCCGGACGAGGCTGACGCGTCGTGCAGGACACCGAGTAGCCGACGTCGTTCCGCCGATCGAGCAGGTGTCTCGCGATGGTGGTCTTGCCGCCGCCGCTTGGCGCCGACAGGATGATCGGAAACGGATTGCCCGTTACCTGTGTGCTCACTCGAGGTTTTCCACCTGCTCGCGGATGCGCTCGAGCTCCTCCTTGATCAGGATGACGTCACGCACGATCGCTGCGTCGTTCGCTTTGCTCCCCGTCGTATTCGCCTCGCGAAGGAGCTCTTGCAACAAAAAGCCGAGGCGCTTTCCCACGCCGTCCGCCGGCGGTGACGACAGCGTCGACGCGACGGCGCCGAGGTGGGCGTGGAAGCGGCTGATCTCCTCGGAGACGTCGAGACGGTCGGCGAGGATTGCTACTTCCTGGGCGAGGCGCTGATCGTCGACCGTGACGCCGGTCGCTATCTCCTGCACGGCGGTGCGAAGTCGATCGCGCTGCTCGACGAGCCGCTGGGGCGCCCGCTCGGAGATTCGCTCCACAGCCTCCGCGATGATGGCGAGACGTGCCTCGATGTACTTCGCGAGCTTCGCACCTTCGGCGAGCCGCATGCGGTCCAGCCCATCAACCGCGCGACCCACGATCGCCACGAACTCTTCGGCCGTGCCTGACGCCTCTTCCGCCTCGCTCGCGATGACGTCCGGCAGGCGGAGAATGGTCGCCGCGTCGATCGGCGAGGCGAGCCCGAATCGTTCCTGCAGCTCCCGTATCTGCTCGACGTACCGGCCGAAGCGGTCCGCGTCGATGCGCGCTTCGTTCGCGCTGTGTCGTTCGACGCGCGCCGTGAGCGTGACGTGTCCGCGGGTGACGCCGCGGCGCAGCGCTTCGCGGACCTCGGCTTCCCATCGGCTCAGCTCGTTCGGGAGCTTGATGGACGGGTTGAAGAAACGATGATTGACCGCGCGGATCTCCACGGAGACCCGCGTCGGCCCAACGGTCCCGTCGGCGGCGCCGAACCCCGTCATGCTCTTTATCATATTGCGCGAGCCAACCTACGGAGTGACAAGGAGATTTGTCAATTGGAGAAGAACCAGCGCACTCCGTAAAAGTTCGTCTGCCGCGGCATCGCGAACCCGGGGAATTGCTGGTACCGCTCGCCGAGGACGTTCCGGAATTGCCACGTGAGCGTCGCGCTCAGGATCCGGATTTCGAGCAACGTCGAGATCGTGCGGTACCCGACCGTCTTCGACACGGCGGTCGTGCTCTCCTCCGACGGAAAAAACTCGGCCGAGCGGTACTCATGAGTGACACCCGCGTTGAGGCCGAAATCACCCGTGGGGAATCGCTTGAGAAGGTTCGTCCGCACGAACAACTCGCTGCGCGTCTCGTAGCGAGGGCGATAGAGGCCCGCGGTATCGTTCCAGCGGACTGCCCACACGTCGGCCTCAATAAAGCGCCACAGGTGCCCGCGAATCGCGGCGGTGAATCCGGTTGCCGGCTTGTCGTGCGCCAGCGGAAGCGTCGTGTCGAAGAAGATTCTTGGATGTCCGATGAGCGCGCTGTCGCGCCTCACGACGCCGCCGAGAAACCACAACCCGTGCACGCGTAGCCCTGCCTCGCCGCGCAGCCAATTGACGTTCGACGTCTGGTGATCGGAAAACAGCTGCGAGGTGCGACCCGCGCCGCCGAGGACGGAGACGAATGACAGAGGAGTGAGTCGCGCCGTAACCTCGACGCGACTGGTCGAATCGAAGCCGCGTCCTTCCGCGGCGCCGATCACGCTCAGCAGGTTGGTTTGGTACACGACCCGCCCGCCCGGCGCGAAGGTCGAGTGTCGGGCAAAATAGCTTTTGCGCACCGAGCCGCTCAGCATGAAGGGCCCGCGCGTCGACCCCACCGACACGATGTACTGCGACCGGAACCTGCTGCTGTCGAGTGACGCCCTCGCCAGCGAGGAATCGAACGGCGTCTGCGGGTTATTGATGAGGAGTGTGCGGATCCCGGTGTAGTCGTAGTCGGATCCGACCGCCATTGCCTGCACCCAGAACGGGTCGAGGTCCGGATCCCGATAACCGATGCGAAAGTACGAATCGGTGCGCGACGATTCGACTTGAGGTATCGAATCACCAGTCACATTGAAGGCCGTTTGGCCGAGGATGACGCCGCGATGTCGCGTAACGCGAACCCCGAACGCATCGACGCTCCAGTCGCCGCGGGCCCATCCCACGCGGCCCAGCACCGACGTCTGGTCGCTGGCCGAGCCGAAGAGCGTCGGTGGCGTCGTGCCGTACTGCTGCGCGCCAAACTGGAACGCCGCGCCATTCCGAAAACGGCGGCCGTAGAAACCGCGGTACATGTTCGTCTGCTGGTCCCCGGTGTTTACGTCGGTGCGCGTCTCAGGATTGGTGGTGCGCACTCGCCAGCTGCGCAAATAGACGCGAACCTCGTCGGGCGCTTGCTCGACGACGGCATCCTCGGCTGACCACAAGCTCACTTGTGTCAGATCGAGCACGTTGCCGGCGCGCGGATCCAGCGCCGGCATCTCGAAGCCATCGTAGAACACGCGGACGCGTCGTGCGTCGCCGAGGTACGCGCCGGCGGCCGGCGATGCGATCCATCCGCCGCGAGTGGTGGTCGCTCCCGGCACCCGGTCCACGAGATCCGTGACGGTGATCGCGCCCGTACCGAGCAACGAGTCACGCGACCAGGACATTCGTCGCCCGATGGAGAGCTCCGCACCCGGCGGCGCGTGGGCGAGCGGTGATCTGATCGTGTCCGCGCGAATGCGCTCGCGCAAAATCGAATCACGCTTCGCCAGACTGTCGCGCAGCAGCGAATCGGCGAGCGTCGGGGCGGTTGGAATCCTGATCGTGTCTTTCTTGGGAAGCGTGTCGCGGACTTGCGCGCGCAACGGAGTCTGCAAAAAGGCCCCGGCCAACAGGCCGAGGCCGAGCATCGACCAACAGCGACCTTTTCCCCCGGCGAGGCGTCGCGCGATCAGCGCACCCGCCCGCGCACGAATTCGACGAACGTCCCCACGGGTACTCCCGTCGGGCCGCGCGGCACGGTGCCGAGATCCGATTCGGTGTACGCCGTTCCCGCGATGTCCAGATGCACCCATGGATAGCCTTCAGCAAACTCCTTGAGGAACAGCGCCGCGGTGATCGTCCCCGCGGGACGCCCACCCGAATTCTTCACGTCGGCGATGTCCGACTTGATCAGCTCTTTGTAGTCGTCCCACAAGGGAAGCGGCCAACCGGGCTCACCCGATTTTTTCCCCGCTTCCAGCACTTCCTGCACCAACCCTTCGTCATTGCCCATCACGCCGGTCGCCGTGTGGCCGAGCGCGATGACGCAAGCGCCGGTGAGCGTGGCAGCGTCGACGACGGCCGCCGGTGAGAAACGCTTGGCGAACGCCAACACGTCGGCAAGAACGAGCCGGCCTTCCGCGTCGGTGTTGATGATCTCGATGTACTTCCCATTTGACGCCTGCACGACGTCGCCCGGCTTTACTGCTTCGCCGGAGGGCATGTTCGTCGTCGAGCCAATCAGACCCACGACGTTGATCGGAAGTTCCAAGCGGCCGATTGCTTCCATGGCGCCGAGGACGCCGGCAGCGCCGCACATGTCGAACTTCATCCATTCCATGCCCTGTGCCGGCTTGATCGAGATGCCGCCGGAGTCGAAGCACAGCCCCTTCCCGACGAGGGCGACGGGTGGCGCGTCTTTCGGGCCACGCCGATATTCGAGCGCGATCAGCTTCGGGTCCTGAGACGTTCCCTGCGCGACGGACAGGAACGATCCCATCTTCTCGCGCGCCATCGCCTCTCGCCCCAACGTCGTCACGACCATGCCGAGTCGCTTGGCGATGTCGCGCGCCGTGTCGGCGAGATAGTCCGGCGTGCACACGTTGCCGGGCAACATACCGAGACGTCGCGCCAGCGCATGGCCTTCGGCGATCGCCCGCGCGGCGCGCACGCCGGCTTCGGCCGCCGCGCCGTCGGCGAGAATCGTCGCGTCGGTCAGCGGAGCGCGCTGCTCGTCGGTCGGCGGGGCGGTTTTGAGTTCTTTAAAGTCCCACGATCCGGCCGCGAGGCCGAGCGCCGCGGCTTCCGCCTCGGCGTCGGTGAGCGGCCCGGCGAAGAACGCGAGCTTCCCGACGCCGAGCCGATTCGCCTGACGGGCGGCGATCGCGCCGGCGCGCCGCAGCGCCCCCGCACGATCCGTCGCGCTGCCGATGCCGACGAGCAGGACGCGTTGAATTCCCCGCTCTCCGCCCGCGAGATGCAGCGTTTCGTCGCGAGCGCCACGAAAGTCGCGACGGGCGACCACGCGCCCGATCGCGCCACCGAGTGCCGAATCGGCCGCGGCCAGCGCGTCGCCTACGGTCGGCGGGCTCGCAAGGGCGACGACGAGCAGCGGCGTGTCGAGCGACCCGAAATTTGGCGAGGCAGCGTTGAGGGTTAGCGTCATGACGGAGGTTGCGGTTGTGGAGCCGGCGTCGGCACGCGAGATCAGCTCGTCATGCCCTTGATGATCTGGTCGCCGAACGCGGTCGTGGATACCTCCGTCGCGCCCGGCATCTGGCGCGCGAGGTCGTACGTGACGCGTTTCGACTTGATCGCGTTCTCGAGACCGCGCACGACGAGGGCCGCGGCCTCGGTCCATCCGAGATACTCGAACATCATGACACCCGAGAGGACGACGCTCCCCGGATTGATCTTGTCCTGATTGGCGTACTTTGGCGCCGTACCGTGCGTCGCCTCGAACACGGCGACGCCGTCGCCGACGTTGCCGCCCGGCGCGATGCCCAACCCGCCGACTTGCGCCGCCGCGGCGTCGGAGACGTAGTCGCCATTCAGGTTCGGCGTCGCGATCACAGAATACTCATCGGGGCGCAGCAGCAGTTGCTGGAACATCGAATCGGCGATGCGGTCCTTGATGAGGACCGCGTCGGCGCGCGCTCCCGTGCCGCCCTTCGCAAGATCCGCTTCGGCGACGACCGACTCGCCAAAACGGTCGCGCGCCAGCTCGTATCCCCAATCGCGAAACGCGCCTTCGGTGAACTTCATGATGTTGCCCTTGTGCATCAGCGTCACCGATGGCAGGCAGTGCTTGAGGGCATAGCGAATCGCCATCTCGATGAGCCGCTTGGAGCCGAACTCCGACATCGGCTTGATGCCGATCGCCGAGCCGGGGCGAATCGACTTGCCCAGCTCGCGTTCGATGAAGCCGCGCACCGCCTCGGCCTCCGGCGACCCCGCGCGCCATTCGATGCCGGCGTATACGTCCTCCGTGTTCTCGCGGAAGACGACGATGTTGAGCTTCTCCGGCTCCTTCATCGGACTGCCGACGCCCTCGAAGTACCGCACCGGACGAATGCACGCGTAGAGATCGAGGACCTGGCGAAGGGTCACGTTCAGCGAGCGAATGCCCCCGCCTACCGGCGTCGTCAACGGCCCCTTGATCGAGACGCGGAATTCCTGCATCGCGTCCACCGTCTCTTGCGGCAGCCAGTCCTTGAACTGGGTGAAGGCTTTTTCGCCGGCGAATACTTCCATCCACGACACGCGCCGCTCGCCGCCATACGCCTTCTCGATCGCCGCGTCGAACACGCGCACTGACGCGCGCCAGATATCCGCCCCGGTACCATCACCCTCCACGAACGGGATGATCGGATTGCTCGGGACGTTGAGAACGCCGTTGTCGTAGCTGATTCGCTCACCGTTTGTCGGAACGGTCGCGAGCTTGTAGCCGGCCATGAATTCAGGGGCGGTTAGAGGCCCTTTTGCACTTTCTGAACGAAACTTCGAAAGGTACGAGCGACGAGAAACCCGATCAAGCCGACGAAGAACACGAAAAAGCCGTCGCACGCGGCGACGGCTGACCGAAACGTAAGCGAAAATGCCCGAGGCGAGACTCGAACTCGCAAGGCCCGAAGGCCGGGGGATTTTGAGTCCCCTGCGTCTACCAATTCCGCCACCCGGGCCAGACCTAACAACTTAGCGCCCGGGCGACGCGCGCGCTCAATCGAGCGGCGGTGGCGGCTCGACCGGGCCGCGCCCGCCAGGCTGCGCGAGCTCCTGCATGCGTCGGTTGAGACGCTCCTTCATCGCGAAATACTTCGCGCGCTGCAGCGGATTCAGGAAGCCCGCGAGCTCCTTTTGTTCGCCCTCCAACAAGTCGGCGCGCGTCCGTTGGGCTTTCACGAGCTGCGACAAATATCCTTCCACTTTGGCCTGGTCGACGCTGGCTGAGTCGTCCATCGCCACTTTGAGCCCGAGCCGTGCCTGGCGCTCGTCGCGCAGAAGCGCCACCCGCTCTCGCTCGAACTTGAGATCGACGCTTTGCAGCTTGCGCATCTGGTCGTCGCTCAGATTGAGCTGCCGCTTGACGGCCTTGGCGAACGCCTGTCGCACCTGCCGCTGCAGCAACTGTCGCTCGGCCGGCGGTGCTCCCCGGGCGCCGCGCAACCCGCCACGGCCGCCGGGCCGCAATGGCGGACCGCTATCCGACCGCTGTCCCTCGGCGCCTGAGGCGAGCATACCGAGCATCAGCACGACAGCCGACGTCCGCAGGAGCATCAGAGACCCTCCGGGCTCGTCGTCGAGCCCTTCGTGTCGACGCGAATCGTGACCGGATCCGGCTCGGTGATAGGCGTCGCCTGAAGCTGATCGATTTCCGTAAGAAGTGCCTTGAGCTGCTTCTCGTTCAGATCACCCAGCCGGCTCGCGCCCAGTCCGGACATTTCCGTCGCGACCGGCGCGCCATCGGCAAGCACCGTTTCCGCTTGCTGGCTCCGCGTCGGCGTTGCGGGACTCTCGGCGCGCTGCGTCGGTGCGGCGGGATTCCCCGCCGTCGGCGCTACGGCCTGTGCCACGAGCGAATCAGGCGTCACGACCCCGCTGTGCCGACCGAGCACCGAATACGAGCTGGCGCCCGCGACGAGCACCACAGCGGCGGCGGCGATTCGCCAATCGGTCCACATCGGACGCCGCGACACGGAAAGGGGCCGCGCGCGCGGCGCCGTTTTGGGAAGAGCCTCGACGATGAAGTTCAGATCGACGCGCGGCGTCGCCTTAATCAGCGTACCATGTGCGACCCGGAGAAGCGCGAGCTCGTCGCGGCAATCGACGCATCCGTCCAGGTGCGCGATCACCACCGATCGCTCTGTTGCGCCCAGACGCTCATGGAGCAAATCCGGCAGCTGGTCGCGCATCTCCGCGTTTTGACAATCATTCATCGAGAAACTCCTTCACCGCGCGCATGGCGTTGTGGTAGTGCACCCGCGCCGCCCCTTCAGTCGTTCCAACCGCATCGGCAATTTCCTTGTACGACAATCCTTCGGCCACCCGAAGGGTGAAGACCTCGCGCTGCGTCGGTGACAATTGCTTCACCGCTTCCCGCATCCGTCGCTGCGTTTCATCCGCGAGCACCGAGTCGAGCGCGTCGTACTCGGTGGCCGCATCGTCTTCCTGAATCTCGAGCCGGTCGCGTCGTCGCTTTTCGGCCCGCCGCCGGTCGAGGAGCAGCCGGCGTTCGATCGTGAAGAGCCACGTCCGAAAAGAGCTGTCGCCCCGAAACCCATCCAGCGAATTGAAGGCTCTGACAAACGTGTCCTGAACCAGCTCGTCGACTTCGTTCCGTTCCCCCGAAGCGACCGCAAATCGAGCGAGCGCCGCGGCATGCCGTTCGACAAGCGCGCTTGCCGCGCGTTGATCGCCAGCCTTCCACTGCGCGATGAGCTCGAGGTCCCGCTGGTCATCTCCCCCCCCCCGGCCTCCCGCTGGTCCCCCGCCCGACCCACTCCCTTGCGGCGCATCGGTCATTCGGTACAAATGGTAGACGTCACCGGAACTAAGCCGTTAAGGTGATGTACCTCCGTCAGATGGCGAGCGACCGACCGTTCGCCGCGCGGCAATATACCACTCGAGGGCTGTTTGAGGGCCGTCCGGACCGTGGAGCGAATCGCCCATAGGGGCGCTAAGCGGGAGTTTCCCGAAAACACCCTTTCCTCCTTCCAACGGGCCTTCGAGCTCGGGGCGGACGCGGTCGAGCTCGACGTCCACGCTACCCGGGATGGAGTCGTGGTCGTCCATCACGACCCGACCCTGGGGCACCACGGACCCGCCATCCGCGACCTGAGCTGGCCCGAGGTCACGACGCGCACAAAGGCCGCGGTCCCACGTCTGCACGACGTGCTCGAGGCGATTCCCGCCTCGGCGACCGTGTACGTCGAGATCAAGGCACTCGGGATCGAGAAGGCCGTCAGCGAGGCGCTCGCCAAGGTCCCCGTGCGATGCGCAGTTCACTCGTTCGACCACGCGACGATTGTGCGCATGCGCGAGGTGGCCCCCAAAGTGGCGCGGGGCGTGTTGTTCGACGGATCAATCACGGCGCTCAACGACGTGCTTTCTCGAAGCGCCGCGCGCGATGTTTGGCCGCAGTGGGAGCTCATCGACCAGGCGCTGGTCAACCGCGTCCACGCGCAGGGCTGTCGCGTGATTGCCTGGACGGTGAACACCCGAGAGGAGGCGCGACGGCTCGCCGCGCTCGGCGTCGACGGGATCTGCTCCGACGACGTTCGCCTCCTCGAGGAACTCTAGAGGGTCGCGCCGGTCTCGCCGGCGGGCGGCTGTGTCGGCGGCGCCTTGTCGCCCGACTCACCCTTTTGGGCCTGGGCGATGAGCGTCTCCAAACGCGTGACCTCGGCCTCGGCCGCCGTGAGGTTGTTCATATGCGCCGTGTACTCTTCCGCCGGCAGATCGGCGCCGGCCTTTTTCGCCCGGAACACCGCGTAACCGAAGCGCTGAGCAAACTTGTCCACGGACTGGCGGGCGCGAAACACGTCGAGTCTCAGCCGCCCCTCGTCCAGCGCACGTTGCGCCGAGCGACCAGCACGATCCAGTTCCTGACGCAACTTGTCGAGCAGTGCCATGAGTCGTTTCCCCGTGGTTCGTACCTGAACCTACGCGATCCCGGGCTACCCGGTTGCAGGCAACGTTCCGGAAACTAGAACGGCTCCCGGGTTTCCCGGGAGCCGTTGCACCGCGACAGGATGTTCAGGCCGCGGACGTCGCTTCGGCCTCGGCGGCCGGAGCGGGATACACGCTGACCTTGTATCGGCTGCGGCTCTTGTGCTCGAACTTCACGACGCCGTCGATCAGGGCGAAAATCGTGTAATCGGTCCCCAGCCCGACGTTGCTACCGGGATGCCACTTCGTGCCGCACTGGCGCACGATGATGTTCCCGGCGACGACGCGCTCGCCACCGTACTTCTTCACGCCGCGGTATTTCGGATTGGAATCTCGGCCGTTACGAGACGAGCCGACGCCTTTTTTATGAGCCATTGCGACCTCGATCAGCCGAGGGAGATGTCGTTGATGCGGACTTCAGTGAAGCCCTGCCGATGCCCGCGCTTCCGCGCGTAGTTCTTACGCCGCTTCTGCTTGAAGACGATGATCTTCTCGCCGCGCCCGTGACGGACGATCTCGCCGGTGACGCTGGCGCCTTTGAGGGCAGGAATGCCCGTCTTGACGTTCTTCCCATCATTGCCGAGGAGGACGTCGTTGAACTCGATCTTGCCCCCCTCTTCGCCGACAACCGAGGGGATCTTGTATGTGCGGCCGGGCTCGACACGGAACTGCTTGCCGCCGGTTTTGATGATCGCGTAGGACATTGGAAGCTACAGGTTGGTGCGGGGTTAGCCTGTAAAGCTAGGTAATACGGTGGGTTGTGTCAACTAGCTCTGTCGGTCTCAGGTCTCTGGTCTGAGGTCTCAGGTGGAATTTCGGGACGGCCGGTTGCCGCCGAATTTGCTACTGACCGGCTGAGGCTGAAGAGCATTCTTGCCATTTCGTCGGTCCGTTCGCACAGAACTACGTACGTCTCGCGCTTCACGTACCCGACTCGATGGGCGATCAAGAGGAGCGTTTCTAGCTCGCGCAGTGAACCGCGGGCGTGGGAAAGAGCGTTGAGGTAATACCCGCTACCGCTCTTTCCCCATCCTTCCGCGATGTTGGACGGAATCGAGACAGCGGCCCGTCGAATTTGGTCCACCATCGCGTAGCGCTCTTCCGGCGGGAACCGCCGCGTCAAGCCGTACAGCTCAACCGCCAACTCAATGCCTTTCCGCCAAACATCCAGGTCCTTATACGACTGTATTCGCTGCCGCATCGAAGTCTCCAGGTGTGCAGTTCACCTGAGACCTGGGACCAGGGACCTGAGACCTCACCACCATTTCCTTTCACCCAGCCGCGATTAAGCCACAGCGAACTGTCCCGTGACATCACGGCCCGCGCTCTTCACGACGAGTTTAAACTCGTCCGGCCGGAGCAACGGATCGTCCCTGAACTCGAGTCCGAAGCCAACCGCCTTCTCCAACTTCTTTAGCAGATCCTTCTCGTTCTCCAAGACATACATCGCCACATCGGGATGCAGCCGAACCACGAGAGGATCCTTGCGACCTTCGAGTCCCGCGCGCTTCACCGAGCGTTCGATGCGGCGGGCGATGGTTTCGGCGGTGAAAACGCGGCCGGTTCCGTGGCAGGTCTGGCACGCCTCCGTCATGTTCTGCAAATGGCTCTGGCGAACGCGCTGCCGGGTCATCTCGATCAGGCCAAGGTCGCTCACCGCGAATGCCTTGGTGCGGGCGCGGTCACGGCCGAGGTGCGTGCGGAGCTCCTGCAGCACCTTGTCGCGGTTCGCCTTCGTCTCCATGTCGATGAAGTCGCAGACGATGATGCCGCCGAGATCGCGAAGGCGCGCTTGGCGGGCGACCTCGCGGGCCGCTTCGGTGTTGGTGCGAAGGATGGTCTTTTCCGGATCCTTCTTGCCGGTGTAGCGCCCCGAGTTGACGTCGATCGAAACCAGCGCCTCGGTCGGCTCGATGATCAGATAGCCGCCCGAGGGTAGATCGCAGCGCCGCTTGAAGAGGTCGCGGATCTCCGGCTCGATCTCCGCCTTATCAAACAGCGGTGTCACGTCCTCATAGAGCTTCACTCGGTCTATGAGCTCCGGTGCGATGCCCTTGAGATACTCGAGGATCTCGTTGTGGACTTGTTTCGAGTCCACCGTGACCTGCTCGACCTTGGTGCTGAATACGTCGCGCATCAGGCCGCGAGTCAGACTCGTCTCGCGGTGGATCAGCGAGGGGGCGCGCACGAAATGCGTCTTCCGTTTGATGCGCTTCCACTGGCCGATCAGCGTGGTGAGCTCGCGCTCGAGCGTCTCCTGCGTCACGTCCTCGCCGACGGTGCGGACGATGACGCCACCGGAATTCTTCGGCAGAACCTCCTCCACCTGTGCCCGCAGACGCTTTCGCACCTCGCGTTCGCCAATCTTCCGGCTGACGCCAACGCGCTCGGCGAACGGCATGTAGACGAGGAAGCGGCCGGCGAGCGACACCTGCGCGGTGACGCGCGGACCCTTCGTGGAGATCGGCTCTTTGGAGACCTGGACGATGAGGTCCTGGCCACGCTTTACGACGTCCTGAATGGCCGGAGCCTTCGCGCGCCGACTTCGTCCGCGCTCGGAGTCGTCGTCATCGGCGTCTTCGTCCTCGTCGGCTTCTCCGTCGCCTTCGTCATACACGACATCCGACGCGTGGAGGAACGCGCTCTTCTCGGTGCCGATGTTGACGAACGCCGCCTGAATGCCTGGAAGGACTGCTTCTACTTTGCCCAGATAAATGTCGCCGACCATACGGCGAGCATCGGGGCGGTCGACCAGAAGTTCAACGAGCTGGTCGTCCTCGATAATGGCGACCCGCGTCTCGCGCGGGTTCGCGTTGATCAGAATCTCTCGTTTCATCGATGTCCGCCATCCAACCCGCGCCCGGCGACTCGGCGGACACGGCGTGGCGGAAGAATAGAAGGTTGTGAGTGGGTCGCGGCCGTTGTTTTTGGCCGGCGACATCACGCGTAATGGTTGTCCGGCGTTCCGGCGTGATCGTCCACACCGGCTCCGGCTGATCGCGATGCGCCGTCTCTTCCCCCTGCGGAAGATCGGACGCCACGCGCAGCGTGGAACGGAGCGGTGTGCGATCGGCCTGAGCCATCAGGCCTCGCACCAGGAACAGGACGAACGCCCGGACGACAGCGAGAACCGCATCGACCGTCGGTGGGCGCATGGCGCTCTCATCCCGCGACGAGTCGCCGCGCGCAGATGGAGCGAGAGAAAACGTTAGAAGGCTCACTACAGGATAAATAATTGTCGAACGCTGAGATTGCCAACCTGGCAGCTCAATCGCTCAGCTCTTTCAACAGATGCCTGGCGATCACGATCCGCTGTATCTCGGACGTTCCTTCCCCGATTTCGCAAATCTTGGCGTCGCGCATGAAGCGCTCGACCGGGTAGTCCTTGGTGTACCCGTAGCCGCCGTGGAGCTGAACGGCGCCGATTGTCGCCCGCATGGCGAGCTCGGAGCAGAACAGCTTTGCCATCGCCGCCTCTTTCGAGAACGGCCGTCCGTTCTGCGCCAACCAGGCCGCATGGTACATCAGGTGCTTGCCCGCCTCGATCTCCGTTGCCATGTCGGACAAGCGGAACTGAACCCCCTGAAAGTTCGCGACCGGCTGGCCGAATTGCTTTCGCACGCTCGTGTACTGGAGCGCCTGTTCGAACGCGCCTTCGGCAATTCCAAGCGACAGCGCCGCGATTCCGACGCGGCCGTTGTCGAGCGTCTTCATGAAATTCTTGAACCCCTCGCCCTCACCGCCGAGCATGTTCTCGGCTGGCACCTCGACATCCTCCATGATCAACTCGGCGGTGTCGGACGCCCGCCAGCCGAGCTTGTCCTCCTTCTTGCCGGCGCGGAATCCCTTCATCGCCGGTAGCGAAGGCTCGTGGCCGACCCCAACGGCGCGAGTGGCCTCGAGATCGTTCGTCGGCTTCGTGAGAATGAAAGAACTGATGCCCTTCGTCCCCTGTGATCGATCGGTGACCGCCGTGACAACGAAGATCTCGCCGACGCTGCCGTGCGTGATGAAGCGTTTCACGCCGTTGATGACGTAGCACCCGTTGCGACGGACGGCCGTCGTCCGCGTGCCACCCGCATCGCTGCCAGCCTCGGGCTCCGTAAGCCCGAAACCGCCCATCACGCGTCCCGTCGCGAGATAGGGCACGTAGCGCTTCTTCTGTTCGGGCGTTCCGAATCGAACGATCGGCGACGTGCCGAGCGTGGTGTGCGCGGAAATGGTGAGCGCGTGGGACGCGTCAACTTTGCCGAGCTCGTGAATCACGATCATGTAGCTGATCAAGTCGAGCCCGGCGCCGCCCAACTCCTCGGGCCACGGAACGCCGAGGAGTCCGAGATCTCCCATCTTCCGGATGCTCTCCCACGGGAACGTGGCTTCGGCGTCGTACTTGGCAGCGACCGGCGCGACCTCGTCGCGCGCGAACTGGCGAACCATCTCGCGCGTCGCGAGATGCTGTTCAGAAAAATAAAGCGCGTCGTCCATTGATATCTCGTCTAGGCGGCTTCCGTCTCGTCCACGGAACGAAGGACCTCGAGGAAGCGCTCACCATATTTGTCGAGCTTGACTGGCCCTACCCCACGAATCTTACCGAGTGACGCAGCGTTCGTGGGCTTTTTGACGGCCATCTCCGCGAGCGTTCTGTCGGGAAACACGACGTAGGCCGGCACCTGATCCTCGCGCGCGATGTTCCGTCGAAGGTCGCGAAGCCGTGCGAGGAGCGCTTCGTCCGCACCCGAAAGCACCGGCATGTCCTCGGGCGCGATCTCACGCTTTGGTGTTGCCCCACGCTTGGACTTGGACTGCCCGCGCAACGACGGCGCCGCTCCCGCTTCGACGTCCACGCGGACGTCCAAACAGTTGTCGCACCCGCCGCACGTGGTTCTCGCCGCGGGGTCGCCGAAATAACGAAGCACGAATCCGCGCCGACACCCTTTCGTGTACGCATACTGCTGCATCGACTCGAGCTTCTGCATGTCGGCGCGACGACGCCGGTCGATCGCCGTCCAATCGATCTTGAACGCGGTGAGCGGCTTTTTGGGTGCGGTGAGCGACGCGCCCGCGCCGGCACGCTTCCATTGGACGAACTGTCGCGACTGCAGCGTATCGAGGAGTCGCAGCTTGCTCGCCGATCCGCCAAGACCCGGCGGTAATCCTTCGAGATCGATCGCCGCACCGTCGTTGAGCGCATCGCCGGCGACGCGCCACATGGCGCGCAGCAGCCCGAGCTCGAGCGAATCCTGGCCGCCGAATTCGCGCTTGATTCGTTCCGGCGTGGCGAGAAGGCGCACTTCCACTCGCGCGCTTCCTTCCTGATCTACGCTGTACGCCCCGCCTTGTTTCAAGATGCGTAGCGCGGACTCGACGTCCCGGCCTCCAGCTTTCGTCTTGAGGCGAGTCGCGATGTCGTCCGGTGACAGCGACACGCCGCCGGCCTTGTCGGTGTTCCGCCGGAGAACGTCGTATACCTCTTCGACGAGCTGGCGCTCCGGATACGCGCCCTTGATGAAGAATTCGTGCGTGAAGCGGTCGGGAAATGCGTGCAGGAGATAGCACACCGCGGGGAGTCCGTCGCGACCCGCGCGGCCGGCTTCCTGGTAATACGCCTCGAGCGTGCCCGGCATCGCGTAGTGAATGACCAGACGAACATTCGGCTTGTCGATTCCCATGCCAAACGCGTTGGTCGCCACGATGGCACGCACGTCTTCGCGCATGAACGCGTCCTGGACGCGATGACGATGCTCGTCGTCCAGGCCCGCGTGATACGCCGCGGCCGGGATCCGGGCCTGCTCGAGCAGCATCGAGATGCGCTCGACCGCGCGCCGCGTCGACGCATACACGACAGCCAGCCCCTCGTTCTTGCGCAATAGGTGCACGAGCGCATCGTCTTTGTCGCGGTCCGTCTTCGTCGGAACGACGTGGTAGCTCAGGTTCTTGCGATCGAACCCGGTGATGATCGTCGTCGGGTTGTCGAGCTTGAGCTGCGCGACGATGTCGGTGCGGACGTGCGGCGTCGCCGTCGCGGTCAGGGCAACAGTCGGCGGCCAACCGAGTCGCTCGCGAACAGTCGCGATGCGCAAATAGCTCGGCCGGAAATCGTGGCCCCACTCGCTGATGCAATGGGCTTCGTCCACGGCGAGCAGCGAGACACCGGCGTCGCGCAGCCGCTCGGCGGTCGTTCCGAAGTCGAAGCGCTCGGGCGCGACGTAGAGCAGTTTCACGTCGCCGCGAACGGCGCGCGACAACCGGTCGGACACCTGCGACGGCGTCAGCGTGCTGTTCACGAAGGTCGCCGGCAAGCCGCGCGCCTCGAGCGCGTCGACCTGATCTTTCATGAGCGAAATGAGCGGCGAGATGACGACGGTGAGCTTCGGCAGGATGAGCGCCGGAACCTGGTAGCAAAGCGATTTTCCGCCGCCCGTGGGAAGGACGACGAGTGTGTCGCGGCTCGCCAGAACCGATTCAACCGCCGCTTCCTGTCCCGGACGAAACGCCGGGTATCCGAAATGTTGCTTGAGCGCCGCTCGCGCCTGCTCGATGGTAGTCGTCGTTGTCATGCGACTAGCGTGCTGACCATCGGGGGCGACCGCGTCATCGACTCGATGCATCGCGGCGCATTACACCGCACGTGCGAAATGACCGCGTGTGAACTCGGAGCCAAAGAGTGACCGCACCGATGCGACGTCGGGCGTTGCGCCGTTCGCCAGTGCGTCGAGCGCGGCTCGATATCGCGCGACGATGTCGGCGACATCATCCTGCGGAACGTTGAACAGCAGGTGGAATCCGCGAATTCCCGAGCTCCATAACGAAGGCAGGAATTCCGACCCATCGATCGGACGCGAGTGCAGCAACCGATTGCGGCACGCGGCATCCGTCGCGACCGGGAAGGTGTACCCGGCCGGATCCGTCAGCTCGACGTTGGTGTGCTTCTGCACGCAGAGATCACGGCAGGTGGTCACCTCACGATCGAAGGCCGCTGAAAGCGTGCAGTGTTCGATCGTCATTCCTTCGGGGCGGCCGTAGAGCAGAACGTCGAACCCGTCACCGTGCCACGGCTCGACGAGCGCCGCGATCTCGTTGGTCGTCAGTTCCACCGATGCGACGATGCGTGAGGCCCCGAGGCGGAAGAGCTGCGCCGCCGTGTGCGCGTTGAACACGTTCGTCGCGTAGTCCGCGATGACGTCGCGTTGCCCCGCGTCGCGCGACAGCTCGGCGACGAGCCCGAGATGACCGGACAGGATCGGCAAACCCAAATCGAACCATTTGTCCAGCGAGCGACGCTCCTCCGGACGCACGATCGTCGGCGTGCGAAGACGCAGGGTGATTCCATGCTCGGCCAACCGAGCCCGCAACGCGCGTACACGCGAAAGCGGCGGCGCGGGATGGCGAAGAAACGGATCGAAACAGATCTCCGTCGCTCCCGCGTCTGCCGCCGCGTCGGCGTCCTCGAGGCGATAGACCTGCGCAGTCAGCCGAAACGCGCTGTCACCATTGGCGTTCGTGCGGAAAGCTCCGACATCCGGTGAGTCCGCGGCCGTCCGAACGAGCATCTCCCGCTCGGCGAGCGTCGCGTGCTTTGCCCAATCGCGCTTCATCATCAGCTGCTCCACCGCTTGCTGGCGCAGGTGATTCTGGTCGCTCATGGGAAGAAAAAGGCCGGGCGCGAGGCCATCGACGTCGAGCGAACCGAGCACGAACGGCGTTTCGCCGAGACGCGAAAGCTGCTCCCGCAATACCGCGACGTCGAGCGCGCGTTTCGTTGCCGGCGCAAGCGTGAGCTCGGTGCGAACCGTGACCGACTCGCCGTCCGCCGTGAAGACGCCCTTGAGCGGCGTGCCCGGCGCGCCGAACAGTCGAACGTCCAAACGGCTCTTCCGCGCACGGATGCCGCTCGGAAGCTTGGCGTAGCTCGCGCGCGCGCGTTCCAGTAGCTGCGCCTGCGACGTTCGCACGACGCGCCAGCCCGGCTGGACGCGTGTCCGAGTTTCGATCGCCTGCCGAACGATGCCGCGCGACGCGAGCGTCCGAACCGCGCTGACGGAGAATCCAACCGTTGGTCCGCCGACGCTCTCCGGCGCCTCGAAGCCGAGTCCATCGCCGACTTGCAGCGGTTGCGAGACCTCGACGATCAGCGCGCCACGCTCGTATCCCACGACGGTTCCGAGCACGGTGCCGCGATTGTCCGGCTGGGTGCGTGTCACATAGTCCCGACCCTGCCGTCCGCCGTACATGCCGCCGGTAAACCCGCGACTGTAGATCTGCACCAGCGGTTGAACTTCCTGCTCGCTTGGTGCGGCGTCTTCACCACGTTCGACGCGGTCGAGCAGGTCACGATACGTCTTGGTAACCGTCGCGACGTACTCCGGCCGCTTCTTTCTCCCTTCGACCTTGAGACAGACGATGCCCACGTCGGCGATCGCCGGCAGATGTTCGTACGCGCCAAGATCCTTAGCCGAGATCAGGTAGCCACGATCGAGCTCTTCGCCGGACGCGGCGTCCGTCAGCACGTAATCCTTCCGGCAGGACTGCGCGCACGAGCCACGGTTGGCGCTGCGCTCGGAGATCATCCCCGACATGAAGCACTGCCCCGAGTACGAGATGCACAGCGCGCCGTGCACGAAGCTCTCGAGTCCAAGCTGCGGCACGGCCGCGCGAATCTCGCGGATGTCGTCGAGGGTGTTCTCACGCGCCAGCACCACTCGATGCACGCCGAGCGACTCGACAACTGCCGCGCCGGCCCCGTCGTGCACGGTCATCTGCGTCGAGCCGTGAACCTCGAGCGATGGGTAGAGTTTACGGATCAGTGTGATCAGGCCGATGTCCTGGACGATCACCGCGTCGATGCCGAGATCGACGGCTTCGCCGAGGAACATGAGCGCGTCGACGACTTCGTTCGGCTTGATGAGAACGTTGAGCGTCAGGTAGATGCGGCGGCCGCGCTCATGCGCGATGCGACAGGCTTCGCCGAGCTCCTCGAGGCTCAACTGGGCGCCTTCGTCGCGCGCGTTGAACCGCGAAGCGCCGAGATACACGGCGTCCGCGCCATTTGCCACCGCGGCGCGAACCGCGTCCAACGAGCCAGCCGGGGCGAGGAGCTCCGGTATCCGATGCCGCACCATAAGCCTTGAAATATAACGGCTTACGGCACTCGATTGGAGTCGCCGTCTAGGGATTATTCGATTGGATCTCGATCGTTCTCCTGTACGGGTGGCTTCTTGAGGAGTCGCAAAACGGTCGCTGCCGCGAAGAAGCCCAAGCCGATCCAGGTCAGGCGCGAGTCGTCGGTGCGTTGGCCGTAGCCCCACACGATCAACCCGATGACCAAGAGCGCGAGCTGGATCTCCGTGCGATGCGTCATTCCTTGGGCGAGCGCTGATACGACGGCCACTGCTTCGAGCCGGGGAGCTTCAATGCCTTGGCTTCGTCTTCGGGAATGTCCAGGACCATTCGAAGCATGGCGGTCGAGAAGACTTTTCCCTGAGCGTCGGTCTTGAGCGACAGCGTCCCACCGCCATCCAAGGCGCCGTGGAGGAGAAAGTTGAGCGCCTTGAGGTTCGGCAGCTCGTATCGCTCGACCGGCCCGTCGATGATGCCGTGAAAGTGCGCCGCGACGCGCTCGCGAGTCACGTAGCGTTCGAGCACCGGATACCACACCGGCTCGATCGCGATGAGGCCGACGTTGGCGGTGTCGCCTTTGTCTCCGGATCGCGCGTGCGCGATGTCGAGCAGGCGGACTTTCATCCGAGCACCTCCACCCGCGTTTGAACCACGCGCTTGTCGACGAGAGCCGGCCAGTACGCTACGATCTCTTCCACCTTCGGCCGTCCACCGGCGAAGCCCGTCACGCTCGGCGGACCGTTGAGGACGAGCGGCGCGATCTCGCGCGTGAATCGCTCCACGGCAGCCTTGTCCTCACCGCGCACGCCGAACCGAAGCTGAACTTCCGGCGGATCACCCGGGTCGCCGGCCAACGGCCCGTGCGTCGCGGACGCACCGACAAACTCGCTCAGCACCTTGTCGAACCGAAGACCGAGGTTGTCGAGTCGCTCGCGCAGGACGCGATCCGCAAGCTGCGCCTTGGGCAGCGCGTCCGGCCACGAATAGACCAGCGTTCCCACCGCCTTGAAGCCGGCCCGGTACGCGATCGACACCTTGAGCTTGTCCGTCGGCGGGCGGCCCTTGATGCCGAAGACGCGAACACGATTCTCGCCCGCGTCTTCCAAATGAATCGTCGTGAAATCCGCGACCACGTCGGGCGTGATGTACGAGTGCGGATCACCCATCTCGTACACGAGCTGCTCCGTCACCGAGCGAATCGAGATTCTTCCACCGGTGTTCGGATGCTTGGCGACGACGAACGTGCCGTCCGCCGAGCCTTCGACGATGGGATACCCGACATTCGCGAGATCGGGGATGTTCTGCCAATCGTACAGGCAATTGCCGCCCGAGCACTGCGCGCCGCACTCGATGATGTGACCGGCGATGATTCCCGCGGCGAGGCGGTCCCAGTCTTCGGCGCCCCAACCGAACTCGAAGCGGAGCGGCGCCATGGTGAGCGCGGTGTCCGTCGACCGGCCGGTGATGACGATGTTCGCCTTCTGCGACAGCGCTTCGACGATCGGCGTCGAGCCGATGTAGGCATTCGCCGACAGCACGCGGTCGCGAACCGTGGAGAGCGGCTCCCCCGTTTCCATGTTGGCGAGGGCGTGCCCACCGGCGATCAGCTCGTCGAGTCGTGGCAGCAGATCGTCGCCGGTCACGACGCCGATGCGTACGGACTTGGACACGCCCGCGCGCTCGGCAGACTGGCGCACCGCCTCGGCACACGCCGGCGGATTCACCCCGCCGGCATTGGCGATGACCCGTACGCCGCGTTCGGCGATCGCCGGCCAGATGCTCTCCACCGCGCCGATGAAGTCACGCGCGTATCCCATTTTCGGGTCGCGCTCCTTCTGCTTTTGCAGAATGCTCATCGTGACTTCGGCGAGGTAATCGAGCATCAGGTAGTCGATCTGCCCGCCCTCGGCTTGTCGGCGTGGGGCCTCGAGCCAGTCGCCCCAGAATCCTTGCCCGGCCGCGACGCGTACGATGCGGCCGGATTGATTGGTTGAGCTCATGCGTCGTCGAAATGCGCGGGGAGTACGAATGGTCCGAGATGCGGACCGTGATTCTGCAGCGCCGCCGTCAACGCGACGTGCAGCACATCGCGCGTGTCCTCAGGATACACGATCGCGTCGATGAACCCGCGCGCGCCGGCAAAACGCGCGTCGAGCTGGTGCTCGTAGTCGGCGCGCATCTCCTCGACCGCCGTGGCGACCTCCGCCGGCAGCGGCTGTTTCTTCGTTTTCGCGGCGTCCATCGCCGGTCCATGAACGGCCTGCACGGCGGACTCGCCTTCCATCACGGCCATGCGTCCGGTAGGCCAGCTGAAGATGAAATCAGGGTCGAAGCCCTGACCGGCCATCGCGTAGTAGCCGGCGCCGGACGCGTGATTCACCGTCAGCACGATCTTGGGGACACGCGCCGTCGCCATCGCTTCGACGAATCGCGCGCCGGCGCGAATGATCCCTTCGTGCTCCGCTTCCGGCCCGACCATGAAGCCCGAGACGTCCTGCACGAAGAGCAGCGGGATGCGCTCTCGATCGCAGCGGTCGATGAAGTACGCGACCTTGTCGGCGCTCTCGGCGTACACGATGCCGCCGAATCGCGGCTTCTCGCCCGCGCGGCCCTTGATCAGCCCACGCTGGTTGGCGATCACACCGACGGGAATGCCCATGATCCGCGCGTCGCCGCAGATCATCTCGCGCGCCAGGTTCGCTTGGAATTCATCGACGGCACCGTCATCCACGATCGCGCGGAGCAGCTCGTGCATGTCGTACGACATGCGGTGATCGGCGGGCAAGAGATCGTACAATCGATTCCCGCCGCTGCCCGCGTCTCCTCCCCCGTTCGACGCGGCTGGCGAGGATTGCGCCTGCGCCGGCAGTCGAGCGATCAGATCGCGCAGCTTGGCGAGACAGGCTTCGTCGTTGTCCGCCGCGTAGTGCGCGACTCCACTTATCTCGGTGTGCGTCACGGCGCCGCCGAGCGTCTCGGCGTCGATGCTCTGGCCGGTCGCGCCCTTCACGAGATTCGGCCCGCCGAGTCCCATGAACGACGTTCCCTTCACCATCACGATGATGTCCGAAAGTGCCGGGAGATACGCGCCTCCCGCGATGCACGGACCCATCACCGCGGCCAGCTGCGGAATTCGCAGATAACGACGCATGATCGAGTTGTAGTAGAAGAGCCGGCTCGCGCCGTACTGCCCGGGAAACACGCCGCCCTGATACGGCAGGTTCACGCCGGCCGAGTCCACCAGGTAGATGATCGGGATGTGACAGCGCATCGCGATCTCCTGGGCGCGCAGCATCTTCTTGATCGTTTCCGGCCACCACGAGCCGGCTTTCACCGTCGCATCGTTCGCGACGACGACCACGCGGCGGCCTTCGACGGTCGCAATGCCCGTGACGACGCCGGCGGCGGGTGCCTGACCGTCGTACTCGTCATAGGCGACGAGCAGTCCGATCTCGAGAAAGCGCGTGCCGGCATCACAGAGCAGCGCGATGCGCTCGCGCGCCGTCAGCTTTCCCTGTTTGTGCTGCCGCGCAATCTTGTCGCCGCCGCCGCCCTGCTTCAGTTGTGCCTCGAGCTGTCGGACTTCGTCGCTTAGCTCGCGAAGCCGGCTGCTCACGCTTCCTGCCGCTCGCGCTCGGCGAACCAGTCGCGGATGTATTCAATCAGGTCAGTGGTGCGCGTGCCTGGACCAAATAAAAGGCCGATGCCCTGCCCGCGCAGCGCATCCATGTCTTCCTTCGGGATGATGCCGCCGCCGGTGATGAGGATGTCGTCGCGCCCCTGTTGATGCAGCAGCTCGCGGACGCGAGGAAAGAGCGTCATGTGCGCGCCGCTCAGGATCGAAAGGCCGACGACATCGACGTCTTCCTGCACGGCGGCGGCGGCGATCATTTCGGGCGTCTGGTGCAGCCCAGTGTATATCACTTCCATCCCGGCATCGCGGAGCGCGGCGGCAACGACTTTCGCGCCGCGGTCATGGCCGTCGAGACCGGGTTTGGCAACGAGCACACGAATTGGACGCATAGCGCTCACAAGCTAGCGGGATCGCCGCGAGCCGGGCAACGGAGTTGTCTTCCGCGCGACGAGCATCATCTCTCCCGCTCTGCGTGAGAGCGGCTTGTCGCTGAACCCCTCATACGCCTGCTCGACGACGAGTCCGGCGCCGGCGCAGAGCTCGGCCAGGTGCGTCGGCGAATACAGCCGAATGCGATGCTCGCGCGACCCCATTCCCCGCGGTCCGCGCCACACCGTCTCCACCGTCAGCTGACCGGATAACGGATCGAACGTTCGCTCTTGCGCGACCAACGTCCTATTGCGCGTCGTCCACCAGTCGCGTCCCAAGAACCTCGCCATGACGCCGTCACGATTGGCGCCGTGCCATACGAGGACGCCGCCCGGTCGGAGGACGCGAGCGAACTCGCGGATGACGGCGCGGTCGTCCCGCGGGTCGACGAAAAAGCCGAATGACGTGAACAAGTTGACCACCGCATCGAACCGGCCGCGCCATTCTGCCGGCAGTCTCCGCATGTCGCCGCGCCGGTAGCGAAGGCGTGGCCCGGTTCCGCGCGCGCGCGCCTTGGCGAGCAGCTCAGCCGAATAATCGAGGCCGGCGACATGGAAACCCGCTTCGGCAAGCAAATGAGCGTGTCGCCCCTGACCGCACGGGACATCGAGCACCCGGCTCCCCGAGGGAAGCCCGAGGACGTCGAGAAGCCGCGCCACCTCCACACGATCGCGCTCGAGCGAGAACAACGGCTCGTACTCGAGGAGGTACTGCGCGTCGAAGTACGTCGTCCACCACTCCGTCGGTTGCGAACGCTTCGGCATGCGATGAAGATAAAAGCTGTCGGCCCACCCACCCGTTTCCTGGAGCTCACGTGTCGAACGATCCCTCCATCAGCCGTCGCGACGCGCTCAAGCTCGGACTTGGCGCCGGCGCGCTGTTGACGCTCTCGCGATCGAACACGTTCGCCCTTCCCTCGCCGTGGAGTTACGGCGAACAGGCGGGCGCGCTCATTCAACGGCCCATTCCGTCGAGCGGTGAGAAGCTGCCGATCATCGGCATCGGCACCGCCGTCATCTATCAGAATCCCAAGCCCGAGGAGATGCCGCCGCTTCGCGACACGCTGCGCACCTTCCCGGAGCTCGGCGGTCGCATCATCGACACGGCGCCGTCGTACGGTCGCGCGGAATCGGTCGTCGGCGACCTGCTCTCGGAGCTCAAGAACCGCGACAAGTACTTCATCGCCACCAAGGTCTCGGTGCGCGGCGGCGGCGATCGTGCGGCCGCTACGGCGCAGATGGAGAATTCCTTCAAGGCGCTCAAGACGGACAAGATCGACTTGATGCAGATCTGGAACGTCTCCAATCCCGAGCTGCTCGCTCCGGTGCTCGAGGAGATGAAGAAAGCGGGTCGGATTCGTTACACGGGCATCACGAGCAGCTTCAAGGGCCAGTACTCCGACCTCGAGGCCGCGATGAAGAAGTTCAAGTACGACCTCGTGCAAATCGACCTGGCGATCGACAACCGCAGCGCCGAGGAGCGCATCATTCCGCTCGCCAAGGACCTCGGCATGGGGGTACTGGTGAACAGCCCCTTCGGCCGGAATCGCGTGCTCTCGAAGGTGATGAGCAAGCCTCTGCCGGAGTGGGCCAAGGAGTTCGACGCCGCGACCTGGCCGCAGTTCTGCCTGAAGTGGATCGTGTCGAATACGACAGTGACGGCCGCGATCCCCGGCGTCGGCCGAGTGGACTATCTGACGGACGACATGGCCGCGGCCAAGGCGCGATTGCCGGATGAGAAGATGCGCGGCCGCATGGCCGCCTATGTGGAGGGGCTGAGCTAATCGTGGAGCTGCCAGCTATCAGCTCATAGCTAAAGCTACCAGCAAAAAGGAACGCGGCAGCCTTTGGCTGCCGCGTTTCGTACAGATTCGCTGACAGCTTTAGCTATGAGCTGTCTAGCTGTTAGCTCGCATCTAGAAAAACACAGGTTCGCGGTACGCCCCGAACACGCTCTCCAACGCAGCCCGGATCTCATACAGCGTGCAATAACGGCGCGCCGCTTCGAGGATGAACGGAAATACGTTCTCCTCGCCGCGAGCGGCTTCCTTCAAGCGCTCCAGCGCCACGTCACATGCCGGCTGATCACGCTCGGCACGAAGCTTCGCGAGGCGCGCGCGCTGTGATTCTTCGGCGTCCTGGCCGACCCTGAGGATCGGGATCGTGAGCTCCGGCTCGTCGGTGACGAACTCGTTGACGCCGACGATCACGCGGCGATGCTGCTCGATCTCCCACTGCTGTCGCGCGGCGGACTCGGCGATTTTTCGCTGCAGCCAGCCGGTTTCGAGCCCGCGCACCACGCCGCCGACGCCTTCGATCTCCTCGAACAACGCCTCCGCGTCCCGCTCGAGCTGGTCCGTCAACGCTTCGATGTAGTACGCGCCACCGAGTGGGTCGATCACGTTCGGAATTCCCGTCTCGTAGGCGAGCACCTGCTGCGTGCGGAGCGCGACCTGCACCGCTTCCTCGGTGGGAAGCGCGAGCGTCTCGTCCATCGAATTCGTGTGGAGAGACTGCGTGCCGCCGAGGACCGCTGCCAGCGCCTGATAGGCTACGCGCACGACGTTGTTCATCGGCTGCTGCGCCGTCAGCGTCACGCCCGCCGTCTGCGAGTGGAAGCGCATGATCCAAGAGCGCGGGCTCTTCGCGCCGTAGCGCTCCTTCATGTGCCGCGCCCAGATGCGACGGGCGGCGCGGAGCTTGGCGATCTCCTCGAAGAAGTCGTTGTGGATGTCCCAGAAGAACGACAGCCGCGGCGCGAAGTCGTCGACGTCGAGACCGCGCGCGATGCCCCGCTCCACGTACGTGAATCCGTCGGCCAACGTGAACGCCAACTCCTGCGCTGCCGTGGACCCCGCCTCGCGAATGTGGTAGCCGGAGATCGAGATCGTATTCCAGAGGGGCGCGTTCTTCGCCCCCCACTCGAAGCAATCGACGATGAGACGCAGCGCGGGCTCGATCGGAAAGCACCACGCGTGCTGCGCCATGTACTCTTTCAGGATGTCGTTCTGGATCGTGCCGCGCAGCTTGTCCGACGACACGCCCTGCTTCTCGGCGGCAGCGATGTAGAACGCCCAGACGATGATCGCCGGCCCGTTGATCGTCATCGACGTCGATACCTCGTCGAGCGGGATGCCGTCGAACAGCACCTCCATGTCGGCGAGGCTCGAGATCGCGACGCCCGTCTTTCCAACCTCACCCTCCGAGCGCGGATGGTCCGAGTCGTAGCCCATCAGCGTCGGGAAATCGAACGCGGTCGACAGTCCCGTCTGGCCTTGCTGAAGCAGGAACTTGAATCGCGCGTTCGTATCGCGGGCGCTGCCGAAGCCCGCGAACTGACGCATCGTCCACAGTTTGCCGCGATAGCCCGTCGGGTGGATGCCGCGCGTGAACGGATACGTTCCCGGCACGCCGAGATTCTCCGCCGTCTGCGGATCGACATCCATCGCCGTATAGAGCGGCTCGACGTCGTTCGCCGAATTGGTGAAGGCGATGTCGCGCAGCTCGCCCTTGGCAAATCGGCGACGCCACTCGGCGACCTCGGCGCGGAGCCGTTCGAGCTCCTCGCGCTGTTCGCCGACGGAGGCCGTGAAATCACGGGTGGAGGTCATTCGTTGGTCCGCGTGATGAGGTTTCTGCTTCGTTCGAGCAAGGCGTCGGCCACGCCGAACGGATTCGTCGTGCCGTCCTCCAACGCCGCGAGCTGATCGTCCAGCCATCGGCCGGTCGCGGCATCCGTCCAGAGACGCTCGCGAACGCGCTGCTCCACCACATCGACGACTCGCTCGCGCCATCTGGCACGACGCCGCCGCTGCAGGGTGCCGCTCTTTTCAAGATAGTGGAAATGACGGTCGAGGGCGGCAACCGTTTCCGGTATTCCCTCTGCCTTAACAGCCACCGTCCGCAACACCGGCGGCGTCCACGTCTCCGAGTTCTCATCTTTGGCCGCCGCGCGGGCCGCGCGGCCGGGATTCATTGCCATTTGTTCGTCGCGCGTCATGGGTCGGCGAAGATCGACGCCGTGATGCGCCGGGACGTTCCTGAGCGTCGCCCCGTTGCGAAGCCCGAGCATGAGCTCGAGCTCATTGCGAAGACGATCGGCGCCGGGCCGGTCCGCCTTGTTCACCGCGAAGATGTCGGCGATCTCCATCAAGCCGGCCTTGAGCGTCTGGATCGAATCGCCCGATTCCGGCACGAGCACGACCAGACTCGTGTCGGCGGTGCGCGCGATGTCCAACTCCGTTTGCCCAACGCCGACGGTCTCGATGAGCACCCGATCCATGCCGAACGCGTCGAGCACGTCAGCGACCTCGCGCGTCGTCGCCGCCAGGCCGCCGAGCGATCCGCGCGTCGCCATCGACCGAATGAATACTCCCGGATCGAGCGCGATCGACTCCATGCGGATGCGATCGCCGAGGAGGGCGCCGCCCGTGAACGGTGAGGTCGGATCGACGGCGACCACCCCGACGGTCAATCCGGCGTCGCGATATGCCCGCGCCAACAGCGTGGTCAACGTGCTCTTTCCCGCGCCCGGCGGCCCGGTGATCCCGATGCGCCGAGCGCGCCCGATGCGCGGCTGCCACCGCGAGAGCAATCGGTCGAACCCGGCGCGATGATTCTCGACGATGCTCACCGCGCGGGCGAGGGCGGCTGGTTTGCCGCTGTCGAAATCCTGCACGAGACGCGTTTCGCGCTCGACAGCGGGCGAGATCGTCGTCACTTCGAGCGCGGGGAGGGGGGTTCGGGCTCGTCGTGCTCGTCGCGAATGTCGCCGACGAGCTCCTCGAGTAGATCCTCGAGCGTGACCAGCCCAAGCGTCTTGCCGTTGTCATCGCGCACGATGGCGATATGAAGTCGCTCGCGAAGCATGCGGAACAATAGCTCGTTGCACGGCGCGCCGGGCGCGGAGAACGTCACGGGATGCAACGCTTCGGGCGTCTCGCCGCGCGCTTTGATGACGTCGAACACGTGCACCATACCGACGATGTTGTCGAGCGTGCTGTGATAAATCGGTACGCGACTGTACCGCGACTGCGCGATCTGGCTCGCCAGCGTATGGGGATCGACGCCGTCGGGCAACGCGAAGATCTCCGACCGCGGCGTCATCACGTCGCGCACGACCTTCTCGCTGAACTCGACGACGCCGCTGATGATCGCGATCTCTTCGCGCTCACCGATTCCTTCCAGCTCTCCTTCGCGCAGCAGATCCTGAATCGCATCGCGGTCCGCCGCAACGACGGTCGGCCGTTTGTCGCGGATGAACATGTGCGCGACCGCCTCGCCGGCGTTGACGATCGGCAGCGTGATGACGTCGACGACGCGAAGCACGGGAAGCACGACGGGCGCCACGCCCGCCGGCCAGCGGCGCGCGATGGCGCGAGGAATCAGTTGTCCGCCGAGCACGATGATCCCCGCGTACGCCAGCGCCGCCCAGACGACGGCGACTCCCGTGGCCGCGAGTCCCACCGACATGCCCGCCAGGAGCAGCGTCAACGCGGTGCCGGCGCTGGCGCCCGTCAACAGTCGATGCGGCCGCTCCAGATACGCGACGGCCGCCGCCGATCCGCGAAGCTGTCGCTCGGCCCAGTGACGCAGCCAGATGCGGCTCACCGACCGCACGGCCATACTGCCCGCGGTCAGCAAGGCGATGATCACGAGCGCGACGATCAGCGGAAGACTCAGCGTCATTCGCGCTCCGGCGTGGGAACCGGCTCCAGGCGCTCGAAGTACACGCGCTCGATGCGACGACGGCGTACCCGCTCGACGACGACACGCACGCCGGCCCGAACCAGTGAGTCTCCCGAGCGCGGGACTCGGCCGAAGAGGGCGTACACCAGGCCGCCGACCGTCGTCACGTCGTCGATGCCAAAATCGACGTTCACGCGCTCGGAAAGCTCATCGATCGTGAGCGAGCCGGAAACCCAAAACCGGGTCAGCCCCTCCTGTTCGATCGGCGGCTCCTCGATGTCGTACTCGTCTCGGATCTCGCCGACGATTTCCTCGAGAATGTCCTCGATCGTGACCAGGCCGGCCGTTCCGCCGTATTCGTCGCTCACGATCGCGATGTGCGTGCGGGTCGCCTGGAATTCGCGAAGCTGGGCGTCGATCCGTTTCGACGTGGGAATGAACGCGGCAGGACGGACGAGCGATAACCAACCCGCCGCCGGCTCCTCCTCGTCGGCGACGATTGCCGGCAGCACGTCCTTCGCATAGAGAATCCCCGTCGCTCCGTCGAGCGTCTCGCGGAACACCGGGAAGCGTGCGTGCTCCGAGCTGCGAATGCGGTCCAGCACCTCGGACCAGGGCGTCGCCGCATCGATGCCGACGATGTCGACGCGCGGCACCATGATCTCCTGGACTTCGGTCTCGCCGAGCGAGAACACGCCGTGAATCAATTCCTCTTCGGCCGACGACACCTCCGCCTCGGCGGCGACCACTTCGCGAAACTGCTCGGCGTGCGTTTCGCGCTCTTCTTCGTCCGGCTCGGTCGGCGGAATGACCAGATGGAGCGCCCGCTCGATCCCGGCGCCGAGCGAAACGGCGGGGCGCAGAATGCGGCTCACGAGCTCGATCACCGGATACAAGCGCGCGTGCATCGCCGCCGGATTCGCGTACCCCACCGCGCGTCCGACACCTTCGGTCGCCACGCAGCCGAGCGCCGCGGCGACGATCATTGCGACGACGCGAGTGGCGTACGGCAGCGAGGTGAGATTCAGCGCCGACGCGAGAGCGGCGCCGGCCGTGACGTACGCCAAAACGCGCGCCATCGAGAGCGCGCGATGTTTTCGCTCGCGGTCCGCGAACGCGGCCTCGGATAGCGGAACCTTCTCCGACGCGTGGAAGGCGAGCAGCGCGCTGTCGGCCGCCGAGAGCACCCCGGCGAGAACCGCGACGACGATCGCCACCAGCCACGCCCCGATCTCGACGATCATCGCGTTCGCTCCCCCTCCAGCGCGCGCCGTATGATCCGCTCCTGTCGCCGCCACATCGGCGAGCGTTCTCGCTCGTTGCCTTCCGGATGGTCGTATCCCAGCACGTGCAACGTGCCGTGGACAACGAGACGGGCGATCTCCTCACGAACCGAGACCTTGGCGTCGCGCGCATTCTCGCGCGCGACGTCGGGCGCGATATAGACGTCGCCGACGACCGGGCCGCCGTACGCGGCGCGACGGAAACCGAACGAGATCACGTCCGTTGGCCCGCGATGACGCAGATGCTCGCGGTTCAGCCGTGCCATCGCGCGCTTGTCGAGAAGCGTGATCGACAAGAGAGCGTGCCGTACCCGTTCCGCCTGCAGCGTCGATCGCGCGACGTCCGCGATCGCCGCCCGTCCGAGCGGCGACCGCACGCCATTCGTCGTGACATCGACGTCGAGGCTCATGCGGACGCGAACTCCGACGTCACACCGCCCGCCGCCGCGGGATAGTCGATGCGATTGTGATACATCCCGACGAGCACCCGCGTGAACTCCGACTTGATCGTCTCGAGCTGGCGCAACGTGAGCGGCGCGTCAGCGAGCTGTCCCTGTTCCACGCGCTGTCGTACGATGTGCTCGATAACGTCGCGAATCTTCTGGGCCGTCGGTTCGTTGAGTACCCGCGTCGCCGCCTCGACGCCGTCGGCCAACATGACGACCGCGGTCTCGGCCGTCTGTGGAAGGGGGCCGGGGTACTCGAATTCCGCCGCGTCGAGAGGGTCCGCCGGACGCTGACGTGCCTTGTCGAGGAAGTACGTGATGGTACCGGTGCCGTGGTGCTCGGTGATGAACGCGCGGAGCGCGCGCGGCAGTTTGTACTCGGCGGCGAGCTCCAGGCCTTCGCGAACGTGATTCCGAATGATCTGTGCACTGGCGCCCGGTTTCAACGCGTCGTGCGGGTTGCGGCCTTTCGGCTGGTTTTCGACGAAATACTGAGGGCGGGCAATCTTCCCGATGTCGTGATAGTACGCGCCCACCCGCGCGAGGAGCGCGTTGGCGCCGATCGCGCGACACGCCGCGTCAGCAAGGTTCGCGATCGCGATGGTGTGGGCGTACGTGCCCGGCGCCTCGAGACTCAATCGCTGCATCAACGGCCGGTTGAGGTCCGACCATTCGAGCAGCGTGAGATCGGTTTCGATACCGGTGAACGCCTCGGCCATTGGAAGCAGAAGGATGCCGAGCAGCACGCAGCCAAGCGCGTTCAGCACACCGAAGCCGGCGGAGACGACAATCACGCGCCATGACTGGTCCAGCGTGAGACCGATGGCGACGGCCGTCGCGACGTATGCCGCCGCGATTGCGGTGATCCACTGGTACGACTGGTTTCGCCGGCGAATCTCGCCCACGATCAACGCCGCCACCGCGCCGCCCACCAGGTTGATGAACAACGCGTTCGTCCCGCGGAAAACACTCTGTCCGGCGACGAGCGTGGTGAGCACCATCGCCGCGATCAGACTGATACGCTGGTCGAAGAGCGCGCTGATGATCACCGCGGCCAGAGCGACCGGGACGAGCTCCGGTCGGAGCGGCTGGAAGCTGGCGACGATCGCGCCACCGACCACGACCAGCGCGGCAGTCGCGGCGACCGCCGCGACCCAACGGAATCGCTGATACATCGCCGGCCGAAAGACGACGATCGCCACGCCGAGCAGCGCGACGAGCAGGAAATCGAACAACACCGATCCGACGACACGCCCCGAGCCCCGCTGTTCTCCGCGATACTTGTCGACCGCGTCGTGCAGCGCGCGCAGCTTCTCGTTCTGTTCGCGTCCGACGACTTCGTTGGCTCCGACGATCTTCTCGCCGGCGAGCACCTCGTACTTTGCCGGCGAGATCGCGCGTCGAACGTCCTCGCGTCGGGCTTCGGTCGCCGCCGGATCCGCGACAACGGTCGGATGGAAGAACGTCGCCAGAAGGCGCATGTACACCGAATCGCCGACCGCCGACCCCGGATCCGGGTGAACGAGCCGCGCGCGACTCACCAACATCGCGAACGTGGCGATGCTGTCCGAGGGAAGGCGCCGCTCCTCGGTGCCGCTGCGAAGAACGATTGCCCCGTGCACCGAATCGAGCACGCCGGTGCTCGTCACACCCGCGCGCAGCCACCGATCGAACACGCGGTCGAGCGTTTGGAACACCGCGTCCCGGCGCCGCGGCACCGCGAGGTAGGCCGCCTGGCTGGCGGTGAGTCGCATTCCCCAGCTCAATGCGGCGCGCTGCACGGCGACGGTCGCCAGGTCCGGCGTCGTGTTCGCGGCTTGCGCCACGGCACCGGCGAAACCGCTCAGCGCCTGTCGCGCGCTGTCGAGCGCGGCGGCCCGGTAGTCGAGCACCGGCTCCACCGCCCGCGCCACGCCGCTCCGCTCGCCGTCCAGTTCCGTTTGTGTCTTGAGAACGCGAAACGCGAACGGCGCGATGACATTGTCGCTCGCTACCGATCCGACTTCATAGATCGGAAAATCGATCGCCGGCGACGACGGAAAGAGCGCGAACGTCAGCACCGCGAGCGCCGCGGCCAGACCGATGCGCGCGGCATGGAACGCCAGGCGGCGGTCCGGCGCATCGACCGGCGATCTCCCGGGCGGGACAGTGGCGGTCACACCGCCTACTCCCCGGCGTCGGCCGCGTATGCACGCACGATGTCGCGCACCAGCCGATGCCGGACTACGTCCGTCTCATTGAAGTAGTGAAAGGCGATACCGTCGATTCCAGGCAAAATGCGCTCGATCTGCATCAGGCCCGAGTCTTCGCGTTTCGGAAGATCGACCTGGGTCTTGTCCCCGGTGATGACCATCCGCGAGTTCACACCGAGGCGCGTCAGCACCATTTTCATTTGCATCGTCGTCGCGTTCTGCGCCTCGTCCACGATGACGAATGCGTCGCCGAGCGTTCGACCGCGCATGAACGCCAGCGGCGCGACCTCGATCACCCGCTGCTCCAGCGCGCGCTGAATGCGCTCGATGGGCATCATGTCGTCGAGCGAGTCGTAGAGCGGTCGCAGATACGGGTCGACCTTGGCCTGCATGTCGCCGGGCAGAAAGCCGAGGTTCTCACCTGCTTCCACCGCCGGTCGCGCGAGCACGATCCGACGCACACGCTTCCGCGTCAGCGCGTCCACCGCGGCTGCGACCGCCAGATATGTTTTGCCGGTACCCGCCGGCCCGATGCCGACGACGATGTCGTTGTCCTGAATTTTCCGGAGATACTCCGCCTGCCCGGGCGTCTTTGCCTGAATGACTTTCCGGATTCCCGGAAGCGCGATGCGCGTGTCCGCGCTGCCGGGCACGCCATTACCGGAGCCGTCGTCCTGATCGTCGACCCCGCGGTCGATGTCGTCGCCCATGCGAAGGACATCGTCCGGCGTCAGATCGCGGCGCTGCTTCGCGGCGTCGATCATTCGCATCGCGATGCCGACCGCCCGCTCGACGAATTCGCTCGAGCCGGTGATCGTCATCGTGTCGCCGCGAAGTGATACCCGAACCCCGCCGAGCCGCGACAGCTCGACCAGGTTCGCATCGTTCACGCCGGCAAGCGTGAGCGGGTCGGCGCCTTCGGTGGACAGCTTCTGCGTGACGGTCGCTTCGCTCACGAAGCCGAGCCGTTCACGGTGATGTGAAGATCCGTCAACTCGTCCGACGGAACGGGAGCCGGCGCCCCCTCGAAGAGAGCACGGGCCGCAGTCGTCTTCGGGAACGCGATCACGTCGCGCAACGAGCCGGCGTTCGCCAGCTGCATCGAGATGCGATCGAATCCGAAGGCGATACCGCCGTGCGGAGGCGCCCCGGCGCGCAACCCTTCGAGCAGGAAGCCGAAGCGTGCGTTCGCCGTCTCCTCGTCGATGCCGAGGAGCGCGAAGATCTTTGCCTGCAGACGCGGATCGCTGATGCGAATGCTGCCGCCCCCGAGCTCATTGCCGTTGAACACACAGTCGTACGCTTGCGCGCGGGCCGCCTCCGGTCGCGACTCGAGGAGGGAGACATCCTCCGGCACCGGCGAGGTGAATGGGTGGTGCACCGCTCCCAGCGCTCCCGTCGCGGCGTCCTTCTCGAAGAGTGGGAAATCCGTGACCCAGAGGAAGCTCGCCGCATTCTCGGGAATGAGGTTGAGCCGGCGCGCGACATCCTGCCTCACGCGATCGAGCGCCGAGCTGGAAATGCGGTCCGGCCCAGCAACAAAGAGGCCGAGATCGCCGTCGCTCAGTTGAAGCCGTGCCGCGGCACCCTCCCCGAGAAACTTTGCGGCCGGCCCTTCGAGCGCCCCGCCGACCAATTTCAGCCGCAGAAGCCCGTGCGCGCCTCCCTTCTTCGCCTCAGCCTCGATCTCGTCGACTTGTTTCCGGGACAGCGTCGCGCCGCCGGGCACGCGAACGCCGCGCACTCGTCCGCCCTGCTCGATGGCCGTCCGGGTGATCCCGAAGTCCGCGTCGCGGAACGCGTCGGTTGCGTCGAAGATCTCGAGCGCGTAACGCATGTCGGGCTTGTCCGAGCCGAACCTCTCCATCGCCTCGGCGTACGGCAGTCGAGGGAACCGCTCCGGCGCCTCGAATCCGGCCTCGCGCCACAGGGCCCCGACCAGCTGCTCGCCCATCGTCATGATGTCGTCGCTCACGACGAACGACGCCTCGATGTCGATCTGCGTGAACTCGGGCTGGCGGTCCTGGCGGAGATCCTCGTCGCGGAAGCAACGCGCGATTTGGAAGTACCGGTCGAACCCGGAGACCATGAGCAATTGCTTATAAAGCTGCGGCGATTGCGGCAGCGCGTAGAACTCACCCGCGTGCACGCGGCTGGGGACGAGATAGTCGCGCGCGCCCTCGGGCGTCGGCTTCGTGAGAATCGGGGTCTCGATCTCGAAAAAGCCGCGCTCACTGAGAAAACGACGCGTCACCTGCATCAGGCGGTGGCGCATCAGGATGTTCGCCTGCAACTCCGGGCGCCGCAAATCGAGAAAGCGGTAGCGCAGCCGCAGCTCTTCCGCCGCGAGGTTCTCGTTTCGCGCCCGCGCGACCGGGATTGCCGGCGGCGTGGCTGGTCCGACGACGCGGACGGACGTCGCCTGCACCTCGACGTCGCCCGTCGCGAGCTCGGAGTTACGCATCGCTTCGGGGCGCGCGACCACCGTTCCCTCGATCAGCACGACCGTCTCGAGGCCGAGGCTCGCGGCGACGGAGCGGACCTCCGCCGGCGTCGAGTCGCCGAACGACACTTGCACGATGCCGGCCCGGTCGCGGAGGTCGAGAAACGTGAGGCCGCCCAGGTCTCGATTACGGTGAACCCAGCCGCCAAGGCAGACATGTTGGCCGACTTCGGTGCGGCGCAGAGCACCGCACAGATGGGTGCGTTGGGATGTGGCGAGGTAGTCGCTGGTCATCAATGGTGGGCGTCTAGGCCCTCGGCGATTTACCGCGCGAACTGGACCAGTATCGCGCGAGGCCGAGTTGGCGGCCCGTCAAAGCGCCGTCGCGTTGCGACGCGCCGAGGGCGGAGTCTCCGGAGAGCGCCGGCTCGGAAGCAGTTTCTGCTTCGGAAGATGGTTCATTCCAGTTCCGGAATGTACGGCCGACGTGTGGTTCGCGGTAGTGATTTGCTTGACCGCGAAGGCGTCCAAGGCTAACCTCAAGTTTATGTCCCGCTTCATCTTCGCCGCCCTCGGCGTATTGTGGGTCCGAGGCGCGGCGGCGCAACAAGTGCCGGCGCGGGACCTGCTCGAGTTTCCTCTCGGACTCGCTGCCGAGGCCGCTGGACTGAGCTCGCGGATGCCCGCGGCCCTCTGGAATCCCGCCGCGACAGCTCTACCCCGCACCATGCGCGCCGAGTTTGGCTTCGCCGGTTTGGCCACTCCGCAGGACCAAGGCGTCCAGCTCGACATGATCGGGGCCGCCTATCGCGTCGGCCACCTCACAACAGCCATGTCGTACGTGCAGGCCTCCGTCAACGACATCATTCGAACGGTGTCCGACCCGCAATCGTTCCCCGGCGAGATCTCATACGGCACGACGATGATCAGCGGCGGAGCGGCAGGCACCTGGGGCGACGTCTCGCTCGGCGCGGCCGCGCGGTACCGGCGCGGGACGCTCGATGCCGGCAATCGTCGCGCGCTGTCGATCGATGGCGGTCTGATCGTCAATCATGTCGCGCACACGCCCGCCCGAATCAGTCTCTCGACGTTCCTCTTCAGTCCGTGGCATAGCCGCGAAGCGACGACGTACCTGATCGCGGCCGACGCCCCGGTCCTGAAGCGCGACTCGACTTTTCAACTGGTCGCCGGATATTCCTGGGCGCAGACCGAAGGTCGTGGACGCGATCAGTACGTTTCGGCGAACGCGACGTACCGGCGCCTGGAAGCCGGACTCGGTGTCCTACAGACGACCGACTTCGGTGAGTCGGCTCGGCGCGTCCGCCTCGGGCTTGGTCTGCACTATGCCGATTACATGCTGAGTCTTGCGCGCGAAGAGGGCGCCGGCGGGTTCGGCGCGAGTTACCAGTTCGTTTTCACCAGATCCGTCAAGTGACCAACACGAGCGAGCGCGTCAACCTTCTCAGCATGACACCGCAAGCGGCGCGCGCCGCGCTCGCCGCGTTTTTTGAGCGGGCGGGACAACCGCGGTATCGTGTCGACCAAGTGCTCCGGCGGCTTTGGCTAAACCCCGCCGCCGATTTCGAGGCGATGACGGAGTTGCCCAAGGCACTGCGAGAAACGCTCGCCGCCACGTTCGAGTTGCCGCGGCTCGATGTGGCCGCGCGACAGAAGTCGGCCGACGGCACCGAGAAGTTCCTCTTTCGCCTGGCCGACGGTGAGGCGATCGAAACAGTTGCCATCCCGGAAGGCGACCGGGTGACGCTCTGCATTTCGTCGCAAGCTGGCTGCGCGCTTCAGTGCGCCTTTTGCGCCACCGGCGCCATGGGCTTCAGCCGCAACCTGACCGCGTTCGAGATCGCCGGACAGGTGCGCGAGATGCGATTGTTCGACCCACCGATTCCCGTCACGAACATCGTGTTCATGGGAATGGGCGAGCCGATGATGAATTGGAAAGCGGTGGATGTCGCGCTCACCATCCTCAACGATCCATCGGGACTCGGCATCGGTGCGCGGCACATCACCATCTCGACCGTCGGTGTGTTGCCCGGAATCGTCGCGCTTGGAAAGCGCCCGGAACAGTTCCGGCTCGCCATCTCCATTCACGCGCCGAATGACCCGCTCCGTCAGGAGCTCATGCCGATCAACACCAAGTATCCGCTCGCCCAGGTGATCGAGGCGGCCAAGGTGTTCGATCGACGCGTGACGTTCGAATACGTGATGCTCGGCGGCGTGAACGACCGCGAAGAGCACGCGCTCCAGCTCGCGCGCCTGGCGAAGGAGTGTCGCGCGTTCGTGAATCTCATCCCGCTGCATCCAGGTGGGGCGCGCGGCTTCACGCCCGCGACGCCCGATCGCATTCGCACGTTCGCGCGCGAGCTTCGCGGCGAAGGGGTGGAAGTGGCCGTGAGAAAGAGTCGCGGCGTCGACATCGCCGCGGCGTGCGGTCAGCTACGGGTAGAACGGCTTGGCCGGCGGGCGCCACGAGGCGCCAAGCACGACGACGACGTCCAGGTAGCGTGAGCTGTCCGGTCGCGCCTGGACGCGCGACGGCGGAAACAGCTTTGCGACGCGGTCGGCCCAATCCGGATGGCCCGACACGTCGAGGACGAGCGTCGTGTCACGCGCGTCGTTGATCGTTCCCGTCTCCACGACGTCGAAGCCCCGATCGCGCAGCAGCATCGTGGCGCGCCGCGCCAAGCCGCGAACCTTCGTTCCGTTCAACACTTGAACGCGCACACGCGCGCTGTCGGGCGCGCGGACCTGGGCCGGAGGCGGCGCCACGATCGGTCGACCGCGCGATCGCCTGGTCATGACGATTCCGAATCCTGCGACAATGATCGCCATCGCCACAACCAACAGGCCGCGTCGCTTCAACGCACGGAGTTCCAGAGCCCGACGGTCTCGGGAAACAGTGTGTATCCCTCGCGCAACGCATACTCGAGTCGCGCTCTCAGCACTTGTCGAAACACACCGTCGAAGTCGTGCGGCACTTGGCTCGCCAGAAACGCGCGGTCGCGACGGGCGAAACTGCGACCGGGCTCGAGGAAGTCCGCCATGTAAAGCGCCTTCCCCGTCCGATCCCAATCAGGCGAGCCGACGGTGTGATACCGAATTGCCAGCAACGCCGGTTCGCTCACATCGCGCGCCGGCCCGGTCGACAGCAGGTTCGCCACGGCTGGTCCGTGCAGCAACTCCTCCTCGCGCACCGGATCCTTCGTCAGGGCGCGAAGCTCCGATTCCGACGCGTCGCGCAGCGCGTCGTGCAACAGTCCCGCGTGCATCCAATCGCGCCGTTCGTCGTCGCTGATCTCGATCTCGTCAGCCCACTGCATCAGCAACGTCGTCACGCGCGCGATGTGCTTCCGACGCTTGTCGGATACCTTCGCCCACTCGGGAAGTACGAGCGGCTGGAGCGCGACCGCGAGCGTCATCTTTTGGCTCCCCCTCCCCGCAGCTCGGCGAGCTCTCGCTGCCAGAACGAACGGTCCCCAAGCCCCGGATGAGGAACCTGCAGATCCGGCTCGTGGACCGACTGATGTTGGTAGCACACGATGTCCAGATCGAGCGTACGCGACGCCCACCGTTCCCGACGCACGCGCCCTTGCCGTGACTCGATCGATTGGAGCTTCCTCAGGAGCTCGTGCGGTGTCAACGACGTCTCGAGCGCCACCATCTGATTGAGATACCACGGCTGATCGAGGCCGCCGAGCGGTTGGGTCTCCTCGACGCTCGATACTCCGACGACCCGCGTCCCCGGTAATTCCGCCAACGCGGCGCGCCCCGCCGCGAGGTGTCCCTGGCGATCGCCGATGTTCGATCCAAGCGCGACGTAGGCCACGTCAATCATGCCGCGTTCGGTCGATCGCGACTTCGGCGTATGCCAGCGGTCCGCCGAGGGCGACCTGTGGTTTGCGCACGGCGACGCGAACCGAAGCGATACGACGGTGGTCCTCGAGCATCCGATTCGCCACGCGGTCGGCGATCTCCTCGAGAAAGTCGATTGGACCGTTGGCGAAGACCGACGCCGTGGCTTCATACAATCGCCGGTAGTCGACGATCCCCTCACCGTCGCCGAGCCGCGCCGTGACGTCGATTTCGATCGGTTGCTCCAACTCGCGTTCGTGCGGCAGGATGCCGACGAGCGCGTGAAAGCGCATGGCGCGCAGCGTGATCTCGTGCGTCGTCATGACCTACGCGTTGTCGATCGCGGCGCGCAACGACGCCGCCAACCGTGTCGCCTCGTCGACGCTGTTGCCCGCCGCGCGAACGATGGCGCTGCCCACGACTACGCCGTCCGCGATCCGCGCCACGGCGGCGGCCTGCTCAGGGCGTGATACGCCGAAGCCGACGCAGACGGGCAGCGTCGTCGCCTCACGAAGCCGCCGCACCGTCGCCGGCAATTCGGCGGCGACGTCATCGCGCATTCCCGTTACGCCGAGTCGGCTGATGAGATACACGAAGCCACTGCCGTGCTCACCGATCTCCTTCATTCGATCTGCCGGAGTCGTCGGAGCCACAAGTCTGATGAAGGCAAGCGGACCATTGGCCAGACGTGCTTCGAGCGCCGGATCCGATCCGACGGGAAGATCCGTCAGCAGAAGTCCGCTGGCCCCGGCCTGCGCGGCGCGAGCGAGCGCGTCGTCACCGGCAGCGAGGACGGGATTGAGATAACTGAACAAGATCAGCGGGATGGACGCGCGAGCACGGGCGACCAGATCGAGCCATCGGTCGAAATTCATCCCTTGTTCGAGCGCCTGCTGAGAGCTGGCCTGGATCACCGGCCCGTCGGCCATCGGATCCGAGAACGGCAGTCCGAGCTCGATCGCGTCGGCCCCCGCGGCTTCCAATCCGGCGATCAGCTCGAGCGTGCGCGCTTCGTCGGGATGACCGGCGGTGATATACGGCACCAGCGCGCGCCGCCCCGCGGCGCGCAACTCGGCGAAGCGACGGGTGACGGCGTCAGACGAAATAGTCGGCGATCCGGATGCCATACCGTTCGGGATTCTCGGTCTTGATGATCGTGCGCACGAACTCCCCGGCGTCATTGCGGTCGGCGAGATCGGCCAAAGCGCCCGGGAACATCACGTTCCCCTGCGCGTCGCTCACGATACGCACGATCGGCCGCGAAATCATGTCCTCGAGCGGATTCGCCGCGTGAACGACGCCGAGCTCGAAGCTGTCCAGCACGACGAACGTTCCGACCGGATAGACGCCGGTCAGATTGATGAATGCCTTGACGACGATCGGGTCCATTCCACGGCGCGGATTGTCGCGCAGCTCCCGCATCACGTCGGCCGGCGAATAGGGCACGGGCTGATACGAGCGCCGCGTGGTGGCTGCGTCAAACCCGTCGGCGACCGCGACGATCTTGCTGAACACTCCCATCTGGCGGTTCCGCAGCGGCCGCGGATATCCGGACAAATCGGCCTTCATGTGATGCTCGTACGCCACGATCATCGCGCGGTATGGGAGCTCCTGCGCGCCGCGCACGTTGAACAGCGCGAGGACGCCGAACCACGGATGCTGGGCGACGATGCGCCACTCCTCTTCGTTCAGTCGATCGGTCTTGTTGATGATCTCAGCGGGTACACGCGATTTGCCGATGTCGTGGAACAGCGCCGCCATGCCGAGGTCGTACAGCTGCACTTTGGACAATCCGAGACGTCGTCCCAGCGCGACCGAGAAGATGCAGACGTTGACGCTGTGCGTGAACGTGTATTCGTCGTAGTCGCGCAGCGTCGTCATCCCGATGAGCGACGTCTCCTCGGTCAGGATCTGGTCGACGATGCTTTGCACGAGACGCTTGATCTTCTTCAGGTTCGCCGAGGCTCCCATGCGCAGAGAGCCCATCAGCTCTTTGGTGGCGGCAACTGATTGATCGTACGTCCGACGCGCGCGCTCCTTCGCTTTCTCCTGCCCGTCCCCCTGCTCCGTCGGCGGCGCCATCGCCAGCGTCGTCACACCAGCGCCGGCGAGTTTGCTTTGCAGCTGCCCGAGCCGCTCCTCCGGATTCTCGCTGGTAGGCGCTTGCAGGAGTGAGAAGAAGATGAGCCAGTCCTTCTCCGACACCGTCGGTCCGATCTGCAGCGTGCCGATGCCGCTGGCCCGGAAGAGCGAGAGCAGATGGCTGAAGCTTGCGAAGTTGTCCAGCTCGAGGCGGAGCCGTACCTGATTGACGAACAGGAATTCGCCCGAGATTCGAAGCTCGAGCTCTCCCTCATTCTTCGCCATGTCGCGCGCCTGCGCCGTGACCTCGGCCAGCGCCTTTTGCACGGCGACATTCTCGACCGGGTAGAGCTTTACCGCGCGCAATGCGCCGTATGCGGAGAGAATGAGTTGTCGTCCGGCGCGGCGGACGTTCGACTCGTCGGCGGAACCGCTGCGCGGCGCGGTCATGTCGCGGCTCCCGGAGTGCGCAGAGCGCGAGTCACGGCATTGCGCACGACGACGTCCTTTTCCGCGCTGGCCTTCCGCAGAGCGTCCAATGCCCGCGTCGTCGCGATGCGGCCGAGCGCGACGGCGGCGCACGCACGGATCTCCGGCTCTTCGCGCCGCCCGAGGAAACCCTTGCCGTTGAGAATCGAATCGCACAGGTCGACACCGCCGTCGCCTGCCAGCGAACCGTACGCCTCGAAGAGCGCCATCTTCTCGGTCAGGTCGGCTTCGCGAATCGCCCGTCCCTTGACCGCCGCTTCGATGCGGGCGAGCGCCGGCCGGTGTCCGCGAGCCCCGAACGCACGTGCGACGGCGATCCGCACTTCGCGATCGACGTCCTCGGTCGCACGTTCCATCGCCTGGAGTGCTCCCGCTGATCCGATCTCCACCAGCGCGTGCACCGCGGCCAGTCGGCGCGCGGCGTCGGGGTCACTCAAAAGCTTGCTGAGCGCGAGCACCGCGGCCTGCGCCTTGAGCGATCCCGCCCGGCGAATCGCCTCGTCCGAGACCGCTCTCTCGGATGACTGAACAAGCCGAACGAGCTCCGAGGTATTCTCCCCCGCCAGACGATCAGCGGCGGCGCCGAGTGCGGGCCGCAGCCGGGTGTTTGACGACGTCCCCAGCCACTGGAAGATTGTTTGGAGAGCCACTGGGCGGAGCTGCGCGAACAGATCGGCGAGCTGGTCCGCCGGCGGAAGCTGTGGCGCCTCGTCCAATGCCTGCAGAAGTTGATTCAGCGCGTCCGGTGCGCTGAGCTGATCCGCGAGGTCCTTGAGCCGACTCTTGTGCGCGTCGGTGATTCCCAGCGTCCGGGAGACAGATGCATGGGCCTCGCGCAGTAAAAATGCAACGCCGCCGAAATGTCCGGCCGCGAGAAGGTGCGGCAGCAGCGTTTGCGCGTGATCCAATATCTCGCCGCGCGCCTCCGCGTCCGCGTGCAACTCGAAGATGTCGAACAGCGCGGCCACCACGTTTCCGCGAAGATCGTGCGCGTATTCCCGTTCGATCTCGCGGTGAAGGTACTCGACCTCCTCGCCGTCGAGGAAATAGAGGGTTGAATCGAAGTCGGCCATGCTGACAAATCCGGACGCCTGCGACTCCTCCACCGCCGCTTGTGTCTCGCGCTGTACTTGTTCCGGCGGCAGCGGCGTGACTTCGGCACCGAGAGTTTCAGTCCCGCCAGGGCCGTCCTGGAGGAGGTCCAGGTGGCGATACGTCAAGAAGGTGAACTCCGCCTCCCACAGCATCGCCACGAGATCGTCGTCGTCCGTCGTCGCTCGGCGCCCGCGCTGCACGATGTCGAGCAGCTTTACGAGCTCCTCGCCCTCAAAGCCCGGCGTCAACGTCAGTTCGCGCACACCGTCTTTGTAGAACAGCCACGCGAGGTTGTCGGCCGATTTTGACCCGGTGGGATCGGTGAGGACCGTCTCGTCTTCCCAACGGATTTCCAGCTCGTCGATCGTCAGCGGCAGAACAGCCGTCTGCTTCCAGACCGGGACAAAGGCGCCGCGAAGCGTTTCGATCGCACCGCGGTAAATGGGGTTGTTGGGCAGGTAGAGCTGGCGCGCCCGCGCCGCCTTCATGAAGGCACGAAGCATCTCCTCGACCGCTGCCTTGGGCGACGTCAACGCGGCCTTTGACGGGCCCCGTGCGCCGCCCAGCGACGGAGATGAGGGAGCTGTCACGCGTCGAGGATGTTCATCGCGCTGACTTGCGCAACGTCCTTGTCTCCCCGGCCGCTCACGCACAGCAGAACCGGCTCGTCCTTCGTCCAGCGCCCACGCTGGGACGCGATCCAGCTGACGGCGTGCGCGGTTTCCAGTGCGGGGATGATCCCTTCCAATCGGCTCAGAAGCTGAAAGCCTCGGAGGGCTTCGCTGTCGGAAATTGCCACGTACTCGGCGCGCCCGCTGTCCTTGAGGAACGAGTGCTCGGGACCGACACCCGGATAATCGAGGCCGGCGGATATCGAATGAGCCGGGTGCACCTGACCGTAATCGTCTTGCAGGAGGTAGCTCAACGACCCATGCAATACGCCCGGCCGTCCTCGCGCCAGCGACGCCGAGTGCTCGCCGCTGTCGAGTCCTTTCCCCGCCGCCTCCACGCCCACCAGCTCCACATCCTTGTCGTCAACGAACGCGTGGAACGCACCCATCGCGTTGCTGCCGCCGCCGACGCACGCCACGACAGTCTTCGGAAGCCGGCCCGCCCGTTCCAGCATCTGTGCCCGCGCCTCTCGGCCGATCACCGCTTGGAAGTCACGCACCATCCGCGGATAGGGCGCCGGCCCGACCACCGAGCCGATGATGTAATAGGTGTCGTTGACGTTCGTGACCCAGTCGCGAATCGCCTCGGTGGTGGCATCCTTGAGCGTTTTCGTTCCGCTCGACACGCCGACGACCTTCGCGCCCATGAGGCGCATCCGGAAGACGTTCAGCGACTGCCGTCGCATGTCTTCCTCGCCCATGTAGACGACGCAGTCCAACCCAAACCGCGCGCAAACCGTCGCCGTCGCGACGCCGTGCTGGCCAGCGCCTGTCTCGGCGATGATGCGGCGCTTGCCCATTCGTCGCGCCAACAAGACTTGTCCGACGGTGTTGTTGATCTTGTGCGCGCCGGTGTGATTCAAATCTTCGCGCTTGAGCCACACGGGCGCGCCTACCAGCTCGGAGAAGCGAGGCGCGTCGCTCAGCGCGGACGGTCTGCCGACGTAGTGCGTGAGCATCTCATTGAGCTCACGCTGAAACGCCGGGTCCAATCGCGCCTCGTCGTACGCCCTCTCCAGCTCATCGATCGCGGGGATGAGCGTTTCGGGTACGTACCTACCTCCAAAAACACCAAACCGGTCCGAATCGAGTGCAATCATGGGGTGGGAATTGATGCTTGGCTGGCGGCGTCGCGGAAGGCCCGCATCTTGTCGTGATCTTTAATGCCGACTTCAATCTCGACGCCTGAGGACACATCTACGACGTCCGGCGCAACTAAGGAAATGGCTCTGGCGACGTTTTCCGGGCGAAGACCGCCGGCAAGGATGAGTCGGGTTGACCGCACAGCCTCGAGCCGGTCGGCTAATTCTTGCCAGGGCAGCGCTACCCCCGTCCCGCCCATCGCCCCCGGAACGTACGCGTCGAGAACGATGCCATCCGCAATGGCGGCAATCGCTTTGGAGTTCTCAGGTAAGAATCCTCTAGAAAGTCGAATCACCGCCCAGACCTCCGCAGACGCCCGTTTACGGACCTCCGCGACTAACGACGGGTCGCCGCCATCATGCAGTTGAACGACGTCCAGCCCTAAAGTCGACACGACGGACGCGATCTCGTCCGGAGCCTGCGCGCCGAAGACCCCGACGCGCTTCACCCGCCGCGGCAGGTCGGCGAGGACAGCCGCCGCCTCTTCGACGGTTCGCTGTCGAGGGCCACCAGCGAAGATGACACCCACATAGCCAGCCCCGAGCTCCGCCGCGAATTGGGCGTCAACCGATCGCGTCAGTCCGCAGAACTTGATCTCAGGAGTCACGCGCGACTCGCTTCACCACCGATAGCTCGCGAACCGCGGCCGTCGGATCTTGCGCCGCTGACACCGCCGAGCCGACCAGCACCGCATCCGCACCCGCTCGCGCCAGGCGCTCGACGTCCGAACGACCGGAGACGCCGCTCTCTCCAATCGCGATCCGATCCGATGGTATCTCGCCGATCAGGCGCTCCGCTGTGGTGGGGTCGATCACCAGCGTTTCGAGGTTCCGGTTGTTCACGCCGATGATGCGCGCGCCCGCTTCGAGCGCGCGATCCAGTTCGATTCGGTCGCGAACCTCGAACAACAGCTCGAGCCCGAGCTCCGTCCCGGCCGCACTGAGCTGCAGGAGCGTATCAGGCGCCAGCGCGCGCACAATAAGGAGGGCAGCTGATGCACCGAGCGCCTTGGCTTCGACGAGCTGAATCGCATCGACGTGGAAGTCCTTCTTCAGCACCGGCACTCGCACGGCCGCCCGAACCGCGGCCAGGTCCTCGTTCGAGCCACCGAAGTGCTCGCGTTCCGTGAGCACGGAGATCGCCGCCGCGCCTCCAAGCTCGTACGAGCGCGCCTGGGCCGCCGCGCCGATCTCAGAGTTGATCCATCCCTTGGACGGCGACCGGCGCTTCACCTCCGCGACGACGCTCACCGTCGATTGCCGGAGAGCGCCTGCGAATGACGGAACCGGCCCCGCTGCCGCGGCGGCGCGCTCCAGCGCGCCACGCTCTTGTCGGAGCGTCGCGGCTCGTTCGTGCGCCTCGTTGACGATGCCACCGAGCGTGCCTGCCGGTGGGGTCCAGGCCGGGGTAGCTTGCACTTCGGTCCTTCTTCGGATATCGTAGTATTCGGGGCCTCTTCGGTGAACGTCGCCCGCCCCTGTCATTCCGATCAACGGGACTCAGCCAATGCCGCTCACCAAGCGCCAGCGCGAAATACTAAACTACCTCACGGCCTATTCGGAGCAAAACGGTTTCGCGCCGAGCTTCGAGGAGATCGCCGAGAACTTCGCCTACAACTCGCTGGCGACGGTGCACGAGCACCTCACCAATCTCGAGCGCAAGGGCTACATCAAGCGGAATTACAACGAGAGCCGCGCGATCGAGATCCTGCCCACCGAGGCCTCGCCGCGCGCGATAGAGCTTCCGCTGCTCGGCAGCGTGGCCGCCGGCATGCCGATCGAAGCCCTCGAACACAACGAAACGCTGTGCGTTCCGGAAACCCTCGTCGGACGGTCAGGCAGCCACTACGTACTGCGTGTCCGGGGCAATTCGATGATCGACGAACAGATCCGGGACGGCGACTTCGTCGTCGTCAACGAGCGCCAGCGCGCCGACAACGGCGAGATGGTCATCGCCCTGCTCAACGGCTCGTCGGCGACGGTCAAGAAGTTCTACCGCGAGCGCGACGGCCGCATCCGGCTTCAGCCGGCGAATGAGACCATGCAGCCGTTGTACGTCCACGAAAACGACATCAGCATCCAGGGGATCGTCGTCGGGGTGCTCCGGCGCTACTAGTTGTCAGCCTGAGCGAGCGTAGCGAGCGAAGGCGGTCCCCGGCTGTCGTGCGCAGCGAAAAAGATTCTTTTCGTTGAACTGCCTCGGGCTGCCAAAAAAAGCAGAACTCTTCCGAAGCACCACCGCCGAGCGATGCGCGCATTGGCGTCCCGATCCGCGTTAGCCCGCGCGTGTCCGCGTTAGCCCGTGATTTCCATCGCCACACCGTCCACGCGGAACCAAGCCAACACAGCCCTCACGTCAGAATGACGGACGGGCGAAAGCAACCCGGAGCCGGTCGAGCGCGACGATCCCCGCCCCGGCGTCGACCGCGGCCTTCGCCTGCTCCACCGCGTCATCATAGGTCACGGCGCGACCCGCGACATACAGCGCCGCCGCTGCATTGAGGACGACCGCGGCCGTAGCGGTCGCGTTCCCCTCCGCGCGCAGCACGCGCATGATCGCGCTCGCGTTTGCCACCGGCGCGCCTCCCGCGACTTCCTCCGCCGAGCCGCTCCCGTAACCGAAGCGCCGCGGATCGATCTCCCAGGAGCGCACGCTCCCGCGCTGCACTTCGACGACCTGCGTCGTCACGAAGGGCGAGATCTCGTCCATTCCCTCGCCGTGAACGACGAGCGCGTGCACCGAGTTCAGTTCGGCCAACGCGCCCGCGATGAGCGGCATTCGTCGGGGATCGGAAACACCCACCACCTGGCGCCCCGCGCGCGCCGGATTGGCCAGAGGACCGACCAGGTTCATGATCGTCTGAACGCCGAGCTCGCGCCGAACCGGCCCGACGTGCCGCATCGCCGGATGCATCAGCGGCGCGAACATGAACACGATTCCCGCGTCGCGCAGCGCCGATTCCATCACCGGCACGGACACATCGATCGACACACCGAGCGCCTCGAGCACGTCGGCGCTGCCGCACTGCGTCGTGAACGACCGATTGCCGTGCTTGGCGACGCGCACCCCAACGCCCGCCACGAGCAACGCCGCCGCCGTCGAGATGTTGAACGTGTTGACCGAGCCGCCGCCGGTGCCGCACGTGTCGACGAGTTCTTCGGGGCGCTCCGCGGAGAGCGAAACCATCGCCTCGCGAAACGATCGCACGACCGCGGCCAGCTCGATAGGCGTCTCGCCCTTTACGCGCAGACCGACGAGCAATCCGGCGACCTGCGCCGGCGTCGCGTCGCCCGCCAGGATGAGGTTGAACGCCGCCGTCAGCTCGTCGGGGGCCGGCGCTTCCCCGAGTGTGAGCCGACGAATTGTTCCGAGCAGCGGATTCGACGCGACGCTAGTGGACACTCAAAGCCTCGACGAGGCGCTCCGGCAACCGTGCCTTGGACGCGACGAGCGAGATCACGAGGCCGAGGAGGCGTACACGGTCGACGTCCTCTTCGCTGAACAGACCTTCCATGGCCCGATTCGCCAGGTTCACCACGCCGACCAGTTCGTCGTGGTAGACGAGCGGAAAGCTGATGAAAGATCCCGTCGTGAAGTACCGGTCCTGCTGGAGGTGTTGGTCGCGCGCCTCCGTCACGTCGCGCACCAACAGCGGCTCGCGCGTCGCCGCGACGCGTCCGGCGATTCCCTGCCCGATCGCCACACGCGCGCCTTCGCTCACTCCCGGCGCGACTCCTTTCACCGCCGCGATGTACAAGGATTCGCCGTCCGGCGTGCGCAGCATCAGCGAACAACGTTGGGCGTGCATGTCGTCACCGACGAGCGACAGAAGACCGTCCGCAAGCTGGCGCGGATCATCCGTCGCCGCGTCCAACGTCAGCACCTTGTCGATGAGGTAGATCGAGCGCGTCTTCTGGCGCAGCGACTCGCTGCGACGGTGCAGCTCGATATGCGCCTTCTCGAGTTGCTCGACCGCGGACGACACCGTCGCATCGACGGCGGCGGCCCGCTTGAGCGCGCGCCGTGCATCTTCGGTCGCCTGCGCGAGCTCCCGTTCGAGCGTGACGATCCGCGTCGAGCCGGAAACGGACTCGGCGCTCGTCGTGTGATTGACCCGTGACTCCAGCTCGGCCAGCCGGCGCCCGTACTCGTCGTGCACGCGCTGGGTCACGTCCTCGAGCGTCCGCACGGCGTCTTCGCGCGCGTGTCGCTCGAGGAACCGGAGGTAGGCCAGCTCGAACAACGCGATCGCCGGCAAGAACCGCTCTGCGGTCCTTGCTCCAAAGAGTTTGCGCGCCTCGTACAGCACGAGCAGCGCGCTGAGTTTTCCTTCGTACGACAGCCCACGCACGTTCAGCCAACCCGCTTCACCGAACGACGGTAGTTGGAACAAACGAGCGAACTCGTCGCCGTTGTCGCCGAAATCAACGAATTGTCCGCCCGCCGTGATCGCGGCGCGCTCACGCGACGGCAGATGGTCGAACGTCGTCTCGAGGCTCATCGCTTCGGGGCGGCCATTCGCGAGCAGCGACCGCTCCGTCAGCATGCCGCGTCGCTCATCGTAACGGATCAACGCGAGTTGAGCGAAACGGTCGACCTCGGCGAGCGCTTCGCCCAGGGCGACGAGCGCCTCATCCGGAGTCGCCGAGACGGTGAGCGCGTGCGCGAGAGAGGCGAGCGTGCGTGGGGGCATCGAGGGCGCAATGTGAGTGCGTACGTCGTGCAATGTCAATCGCTTTCATCACTCAGACGCGCGAGCATGCTTGCTTGACACACCCCCCTGGTCTGGTAGCTTTCCAGCAATGGCCGAACGCACTGTGCAACTCGTATTGCACTATGACGGGGCCCAATTCAGCGGATGGCAACGCCAGCCCGATCAGCGGACCGTACAAGGCGTACTGGAAGAGGCGCTCGAGCGCCTCATCCGCGACCGGATCGCGGCGACAGGGTCGGGACGTACTGATGCCGGCGTGCATGCGAGAGGTCAGGCGGTCGGAGTTCGAGTACCGGAGCGATGGACCGTTCAGAAGTTGCGGCGCGCGCTGAACGCGGTCCTGCCCTCCGACGTATGGGTCGCTTCGGCGGCCGAGATGAAGCACGAGTTTCACGCGCGCTACAGTGCTCTGAGCCGGCGATACAGTTATTACGTCGGTACGGATGATGGAGCACACTCGCCGTTCCGCGGTCGGTATGAGCTGGCCTTCGGGCAGCCCTTGGATCGGGGCGCTCTGGATGCAGCCGCTGCCCACGTCGAGGGCGAACACTGCTTTCACGCGTTTGCTGTGCTCGGAACGGCGCCGCCTGGCGACGACCATCGGTGTCACGTCACGCGTGCCCGATGGGTCGATCGACCTGCCGGGGGGGGCGTGGTGCTCGAGATCGAGGCCAACCGCTTTCTCCATCACATGGTGAGATTTCTCGTTGGAACCATGCTCGACATCGCTAGCAGCCGCCGTCCGGCGCACGACATGCCAAAGCTGTTGACCGCGAACACGAATGACGACACGTCGCCACCCGCGGCGGCGCACGCGTTGTTCCTCGACGCCGTCACTTACCCGCGCGAGTTGTATCTCGAGGACGCATGAAGATCTATCTGGCCTCGGCGAATCTGGAGGACGTCAAGTGGGCAGCGCATCGCCGGCTGATCGACGGCGTGCTGACCACCCACGCGCTCGTCGGCGCGGAAGAGGCCGATGATGTGCGCGAGCATCTCTCGCTGATCTGTCGCGCCAGCACGGGTCCGGTCCTCATTACCGTGCATGCGTTGACGAGCGCCGAGGTGTATCGAGACGCACGCGAGCTCGCGAAGCTCTCCGACAACATCATCGTACAGGTTCCGTTCGTCGAAGACGTCGTCGATTCGATCTATCGCCTCTCCGCGGACGGCGTCCGCGTCGCTGCAACGTTGGTGTTCAGTGCCGCGCAGGCGTTGCTCGCCGCGCGAGCGGGCGCGCGCGCCGTCGTTGTTTCAATGGACGATCTCGATGCCGCCGGACGGGACGCCGGCGCCGTGCTCCGAGAGTTTCGCGGCGTTCTCGACGGCTCCGGCACCGAGGCGGACGTCATCGCGCTCAATCCGCGGACGGCATCGCAATTCGGTGCGTGCGCCGCCGCCGGCGCGGACGCCACGGCGGTCACTCCCGACGTGCTCAGGGACCTGCTGGTGCATCCGCTCACCGACCGCGGCATCGATCGATTCCTCCGTGAGCTCTCCCAGCGTCACGTCACGTGGACGGTCGTGTGAACCGCACGATCGTTCGCTGCGCGCTCATGACCTTGGCCGTGGGTTGCTCCCATGCTCCCGATCGCTCCGCGGCGCAGTCGTCCGGAGCGCGGCCGTCGGCCAACATGCAGGTATCGCAGAGCCGACAGAACGCCATCACGACGGCGGCGGCGCGCGTCGCCCCGTCCGTCGTGACCGTCCAGACGGAAGCGGTCAATCAGTCGCCGATGGACCCGTTCGACCTCCTCTTTGGGGGCCGCGCACAGCCGCGAACGTCGGCGGGACTTGGGACCGGCTTCATCGTGCGCAACGACGGTGTCGTCGTCACCAACTACCACGTCGTCGCCGGTGCAAGCAAAGTCTCGGTCATGATGCGCGACGGCACCGTGTATCCCGCGCGCGTCCTCGGCTCCGACGAGGCGAACGACGTCGCCGTGCTCAAGATCGACGCAAAGGGGCTGCCCGAAGTGAAGCTCGGCAACTCCGGCAGTCTCGTGATCGGCGAATGGGCGATCGCGATCGGCAATCCCTTCGGCTTCTACCTCGGCAACAGCGAGCCAAGCGTGAGCGTCGGCGTGATCAGCGCGACGCAGCGCAATCTCATCGCGCCGAATGAAGGCCAGGCGTCGTACTTCGACATGATCCAGACCGACGCCGCGATCAATCCGGGCAACTCCGGCGGGCCTCTCGTCAATGCGGACGGTGAAGTCGTCGGCGTGAATAGCAGCATCTTCTCGCCGAGCGGCGGCTCGGTCGGTCTCGGTTTCGCGATTCCGATCAACCGCGTGACGCGCGTCGTGGACGATCTCCTGAGCCACGGTTCGATCCGCAGTCCGTGGATTGGAATCACGCTTCGTTCGCGGCAGAGCACGAATCCGCGCGACGTTCTCACCCAGGGCGCGATCATCGCGACGGTGGCTCCGGGCTCGCCGGCCGCCGCCGCTGGTCTGCAGCCCGGCGACGTCATCCTTCGCGAGGGCGGACGCACCATCCACAACCCGTTCGATTGGCAGGCGGCGCTGCTCGATCTTCGCGTCGGCTCGCCTGCCCAGCTTCACATGAAACGCGGCACGCGAGAGTTCGATGTGAACGTCAACATCGCCGACCGCCCCGAAGTCAGCGCGCCGAAGGTTCAAGTGCTGCGCGAGCTCGAGCTGGTCAGCGTGACGCCGGCCATCGCCCAGGAGCGAGGGCTCCGGCGCGCCTACGGAGCGCTTGTCTACCGAACATCTCCCCTCATCGCGGAGCAAACAGGACTTCAGCAAGGCGACGTGATTTTGCAGATCAATAACTCACCGATCCGCGTCGCCGAGGATGTCGCGAAGGCGATCGATCAGTACGCGGCGCGCGGCTATCTGCGTGTCATATTCGAGCGTCAAGGGCAAGTGAGCTGGACGGACTTCGGCATCCGATGACATCGGCCAATCGATATTCGTCGCCGCTCGCTGAGCGCTACGCATCCGCCGCGATGCTCGAGCTTTGGTCGCCCGCCGCGCGGCATGGTCTGTGGCGACGGCTCTGGCTCGCGCTCGCCGAGGCGGAGCGCGAGCTCGGCGTACCGATTCCCGACGAGGCGCTCGCGCAGATGCGCTCGCGTCTCGACGACATCGACTTCGACGTCGTGGCCGCGTACGAACGCCGTTTCCGGCACGACGTCATGGCCCACGTCCATGCCTTCGGCGATGTCGCCCCCGCGGCGCGCGGATTCATCCATTACGGCGCCACGAGCGCGTATGTCACCGACAACGCCGACCTGATCCTCATGCGGCGCGGCCTCGAGCTGCTGCGCGGCAAGATCGTTCGCGTGCTCGGCGCGTTGGCCGCGTTCGCCCGGGAATGGCGCGCCGAGCCGACGCTCGGGTCGACCCACCTCCAGGCGGCGCAGCCGACCACCGTCGGCAAACGGGCGACGCTCTGGATGCAGGACCTCGTGCTCGACCTCGCGGACATCGACCATCGTATCGCCAACGTGCCGTTGCGCGGCGTGAAGGGAACGACGGGCACCCAGGCCAGCTTCCTCGAGATCTTCGGCGGCGATCACGCGAAGGTCCGCGATCTCGAGGCACGCGTCAGCGCGAAGATGGGATTCGCCAGCGCCATTCCGGTATCGGGACAGACCTACACGCGAAAGATCGACGCGCAGGTTCTCGGCGTCGTCGCCGGCGTGGCATCGAGCGCCATGAAGTTCAGCGGCGACGTTCGCATGCTGCAGTCGGTCGGCGAGATCGAGGAGCCGTTCGAAAAGGAGCAAATCGGCTCGTCGGCGATGGCCTACAAGCGAAACCCGATGCGCAGCGAGCGCATCGCGTCGTTGGCGCGCTTCGTCATCACGATCGAGCCGAACGCGAACCTCACCCACGGCGTGCAATTCTTCGAGCGGACGCTCGACGACAGCGCCAACCGCCGGCTCGTCATCCCCGAGTCATTTCTCGCGACGGACGCCATTCTCGTGCTCATGGCGAACGTCGCCGGCGGCCTCGAGGTTCATCCGGCGCGCATCCGGCGCCGCCTCGCCGACGAGCTTCCGTTCATGGCCACCGAAGAGCTGATCGTTCGTGCCGTTCGCGCCGGCGTGGACCGCCAGATCGCGCACGAGCGTATTCGCGTCCACAGCATTGACGCCGCGCGCGCCCTCAAGGACGGCGCCGATCGCAACGACATGCTCGACCGACTGTCGCGCGACGCGGAATTCGGCGTGCGAACAGACGACCTCGCGGACGTCCTCGAGCCGAGCCGCTACGTGGGGCGATCTCCCGAGCAGGTCGACGAGTTCCTGCGCGATGTGATCGATCCGATCATGAGCGGGCACACGCTCAAGCACGACAGCGTCGAGGAAATTCGCGTATGACGATCGCGCAGCTCGAGCCCCTCCCCCTCGCACACCTGCGCCGCGGCAAGGTCCGCGAGGTGTACGTCGTCGACGACGATCGCCTGTTGCTCGTCGCGACCGATCGCGTCAGCGCTTTCGACGTCGTGATGGCCGAGCCGATTCCGTACAAGGGCGCCGTGCTGACGCAGATCACCGCCTGGTGGCTGCAGCAGTTTGGCAATGAAGTGCACAACCATCTACTGTCGTCGGACGCCGACGAGATCATCGAGCTCGTTCCCGCGCTGGGGTCGCGCCGCGCCGACATCGTTGGACGCGCCATGCTCTGCACGCGCACCACCGTCTTTCCGATCGAATGCGTCGTGCGCGGATATCTCTCGGGTTCAGCGTGGAAGGAATACCGCGAGCATGGGACACTGGCGGGCGAGCCGCTCGCCGCGGGCATGCGCGAGAGCGACAGGCTCGATCCGCCGTTGTTCAGTCCCGCGACCAAAGCCGAATCGGGACACGACGAGAACATCACCATCGCCCAAATGACCGGCGTCGTCGGCCGCGACATCGCGCGCGAGCTCGAGCGGTTGAGTCGTTTGGTCTATGAGCGCGGGCGAAGTATCGCCGCGGAACGGGGCATCATCATCGCCGACACGAAATTCGAATTCGGCCGCGATGCCGGCGGCCGGATCACACTGATCGACGAAGTACTTACGCCGGACAGCTCGCGCTTCTGGCCGGCGGAGCACTATCAACCCGGCCGTTCGCAGCCAAGCTTCGACAAGCAGCCGCTTCGCGACTACCTCGATGCCGAGCGTCGAGCCGGCCGCTGGAATGGCGAAGCGCCGCCACCGCCGCTGCCACCGGAAGTGGTGCACGCGACGAGCGCGCGTTATCTCGACGCGTTCCGCCGCATCACCGGCTCGGACCTCGACACGTCGGACCTCTCATGAGCTTCGCGCGCGAAGGACTCAGCTTCATCGTCATCGCGGCGCTCGTCGCCGCCGCCGGATTCGGCGTCGCGATCATGCGGCGGTCCTGGCCGCTCTGGCTCGTCGCCTTCATGCTCACGCTGGTCGCGTTGTGGGTCGCGTATTTCTTTCGCGATCCCGAGCGCATCGGCGAGCGCGGCGAGCGCCTCGTCATCGCGCCGGCCGACGGCAAGGTGGTCATGATCACCGACGTCGACGAGCCGACGTTCATGAAGGAGCGCGCCAAGCGCGTTTCCATTTTCATGAACGTGTTCAACGTTCACGTGAATCGGTACCCGGTGAGCGGCATCGTGCGCCTGGTCGAGCGGAAACCCGGGCGGTTCATGAACGCCGCCGCGGAGGAATCGAGCCTGCAAAACGAGCAGACGTCGATCGGCATCGAGGTCGGTTCGAATCATATTCTGGTCCGGCAGATCGCCGGATTGATCGCGCGCCGCATCGTGACGGACGCCAAGGACGGTGAGCGCGTGCAACAAGGCGCCCGCATGGGGCTGATCCGGTTCGGCTCGCGCGTCGACATCTTTCTGCCGGCAGCGACGCAGCTGCGCGTGAAGGTGGGCGACGCCACGTTCGCGGGGTCCACGGTGATCGCCCAGCTGACGGGCCAATGATCCCTCCGCCCCCACGCGGCCAGCGGCGCCGCAAAGTCGTTCAACGCGCCGTCGTCATGACGCCGAACGGGCTCACGCTCCTCAACCTGTTCTGCGGGTTGTACGCGATCATTCTCGCGATCAAGGGCGAGTTCATGAAGGCGCCGACGTTCATCGTTCTCGGTGGAATCGCCGACGTGCTCGATGGACGCGTCGCGCGCGCCACGGGAACCGGAAGCCGCTTCGGCGAAGAGCTCGATTCGCTCGTCGACGCGATCTCGTTCGGCCTGGCTCCGGCGCTCATCATGTACCTCGAGCTGCCGAATCGCGGCACGCTCGAATGGCTGCTCACGTTCATTTTCACCGCGTGCGCCGTGATGCGGCTGGCGCGCTTCAACGTGGAACAGGCCGGTCGGAAGAAGACGCACTTCCATGGACTGCCCAGTCCTGCCGCCGGCCTGACGCTCGCCAGTTACTACTGGTTCAGCCAGACGCCGCTCTACAACCAAACGGTGATCCTGTTCACCGACAGCAAGACGCTGAGCGACCTGCCGTGGCCGACGATTCTTCGCGGCCTGATGGCCGTGCTCGCGGCGCTCATGTTGAGCGATGTGCCCTATCCGACCGTCCCCTCGGTCGGCTTCAAGAATCTCCGGCAGATCATCGGCACCATCGTCGTCGCGGGATGCGTTACGCTGCTCTTCGTGCGACGCGAAGAGTTCATCTTCCCGGCAATGCTCGCGTACGTCCTCTGGGGCGCCGGCAAGTGGGCCATCCTCGGCTTCCTCGGCCGCTCGGGACGGCCCGACGAGATCTTCTGGGACGGAAAAATGGAGCGCTCGATCGAGCGCCGGACAACGCCCCTGCGCGCCGCCGGCGCAGTCGGTCCACCATCGAGCGACGGCACCGCCACAGCGAGCCGCGACGAATCGCGCGACGAACGTCCATCGCGTGAGGAGCGCCAGTCACTCGAGCGCCGCGAACAGCGACGTGAGCCCAGAGGCGAAGACCAGCGTGGCACTCGACGGCGGCGGCGCCGGCGCGGCGGACGCGGAGGCAGCTCGTCCGGCGGCGGTCCGGCGGCTCCGCCGTCGTCGCAAGCACCGAATCCGCCGCCCAAACCCGGCACACCGCCCCCCCCGCCCCCCACATCCTCCGATTCATCGACATGAGCCGATATCGTATCGCCGTTCACATCACGCCGCGGCGCGGCATTCTCGACCCGCAAGGAAAGACGGTCGCGGAGGCCCTGCACACGCTGGGATTTGCCAGCGTGCGCGACGTCCACGTCGGTCGCCATATCGTCGTCGAGCTCGACGCGCCCGATCGTCCCGTCGCCGAACAATCGACGCGCGAGATGTGCGAGCGATTGCTGGCCAACCCGGTCACGGAAGACTTCGAGATAGAGAGCGTGGAGGCAACATGAAGTTCGGCATCGTCACCTTCCCCGGGTCCAACTGCGATTACGACGCCTATCGCGCCGTGATCGACGGGCTCGGCGAAGAAGCCGTATTCCTCTGGCACAAGGATCACGACCTCCAGCAGAGCGACGTGATCGTGCTGCCCGGCGGATTCAGTTATGGAGACTATCTGCGCCCCGGCGCCATCGCCCGGTTCAGTCCCGTGATGCAGGACGTCGTCGCTTTCGCGCGCCGCGGGGGACCGGTCGTCGCCATCTGCAACGGCTTTCAAATCGCCTGCGAGGCCGGATTGCTTCCCGGCGCTCTGTTGCGAAATGCGAGTCTCAAGTTCGTTTGTGAGGTAGTGCACCTTCGGGTAGAGACGACGGACACGATGTTTACGAACCGCTACGAGCGCGGTTCTGTGCTGCGAATTCCTATTGCACACGGCGACGGCCGTTACACGGCGGACCCTGAAACACTCAATAGACTGGAGAGCGAGGGCCGCGTGGTGTTCCGCTATGTGGGCGGGCCGGGTGACGCCGATGAGTGGTGGAGCCCGAATGGATCCATGCGTGCCATCGCCGGCATCGTCAACGAGGAGGGCAACGTCCTCGGCCTGATGCCCCACCCCGAGCGGGCGATCGATCCGCTGCTCGGATCGGCCGACGGTCTTGGCCTATTCGAGTCGGTGCTCGCCCGCATCACCGTGTGAGGATGGTGCAATGACACCGATGGTTCTGGCCTTTGTGGCCGCGCTTTCGATTCAGTCGCAGGGTCCGGCGACGATCGACCCTGGCATGACGCGCGAGCAGGTTGTCGCCAAGCTCGGCGAGCCATTGTCGGCGCGCAGTTTCGACGGCCACACGTATTTGCTGTATCGGAATGGCTGCGAGAAAAAGTGTGGTATGAACGATCTCGTCGTGCTCGATAGCGGCAAGGTCGTCGACGCCGTGTTCCGTTCGGCCAACCGCAAGTACAGCGGCACCAGCAGCTCGCCGCACATGATCTCGGCGGCCGAGGCGCGCAAGGGAAATGGCGTGCCCGGCGCCCCACTCAAGACGTCAACGAAAAACCCAGGAACGTGAAATCAACTCGAGCGAAGGTCGAGCCGCGGCCCGGTGACCCACTGATCACACCGGCACTCATCGCAGAACATGGATTGACCGCGGACGAGTTTCGGCGACTCGTCGACATGCTGGGCCGCGAGCCGACCTTCACCGAGTTGGGAATCGTGAGTGCACTCTGGAGCGAACACTGCTCCTACAAACACTCACGACCGCTGCTCAAGACACTGCCGACGAAGGCGCCCTTCGTCCTTCAGGGTCCCGGCGAGAACGCCGGCGTCATCGCGATCGGCGACGGACTCGCCGTCGCTTTCAAGATCGAATCGCACAACCATCCGTCGGCGGTCGAGCCCTACCAGGGCGCCGCCACTGGCGTCGGCGGAATTCTCCGCGACGTCTTCACGATGGGCGCGCGGCCGATCGCGATGCTCAATTCGCTCCGATTCGGATCGCTCGACTCGCCCCGTGTGCGCTATCTCTTCGGCGGCGTCGTCAAGGGCATCGGCGATTACGGCAACTGCGTCGGCATCCCCACGGTCGCCGGCGACATCTTCTTCGATCCGGCCTACGAGGGCAATCCGCTCGTCAACGCCATGTGCGTCGGAGTGATGCACGAGAACGAGCTGATTCGCGCGGTCGCTCAGGGTGTCGGCAATCCGATCATCGCCGTCGGCGCGCGAACGGGCCGCGACGGAATTCACGGCGCGTCGTTCGCATCCGAGGATCTCTCCGAGCAGAGTGACGCCAAGCGTCCGCGCGTCCAGGTAGGCGATCCCTTCACCGAAAAGCTGCTGCTCGAAGCCAGCCTCGAGCTGATCAAGAGCGGCGCGATCGTCGCGATCCAGGACATGGGCGCCGCGGGGCTCACCTCGTCGTCCGCCGAGATGGCGGCCCGCGGTGATGTCGGTGTCACGATCGACGTGACGAAGATGCCGGTGCGCGAAGAAGGGATGACCCCCTATGAAATTCTGCTGAGTGAATCTCAGGAGCGGATGCTCGTCGTCGCCAAACGCGGGCGCGAAGACGAGGTCCATGCCATTCTCGCGAAATGGGACCTTACCACCGCCGTCATCGGCGAGGTGATCGCCGAACCGGTCTATCGTGTCACGGAGGGCGAGCGGGTCGTCGCGGAGTTCCCCGGCACACGATTGGTGACCGACTGCCCGACGTACACGCCGGACGCCGCCGAGAGTGCCGACGTCGTGGCCCTCCGCGCACGCGACGTCTCTTCCGTTGCCGAACGACTGGAGGAACGTGATCCGGTCTGGACGCTTACCCAGTTACTGTCGTCGCCGACGATCGCGTCCAAGACGTGGGTCTATCGACAGTACGATACGAGCGTTCGCACGAACACGGTGATCGGCCCCGGCGGCGACGCCGCCGTCGTCCGCGTTCGAGGATCCGACCGCGCGCTCGCGGTGAAGACGGATTGCAACGGGCGATACGTCTATCTCGATCCGCGGATCGGGACGCAGATCGCCGTTTGTGAGGCCGCGCGCAACGTCGCCTGCACCGGCGGCCGGCCGATGGCGATCACGAACAACCTCAATTTCGGGAATCCGCGCCGGCCCGAGGTGTATTATCAGCTCCGCGAGTCGATCCGCGGCATGGCCGAAGCGTGCGAAGCGTTGGGGACGCCGGTCACCGGCGGGAACGTGTCGCTCTACAACGAGAGTCCGCTCAGCGCGGTGTATCCGACGCCCGTGATCGGCATGGTGGGCTTGATCGAGCACACGGCGCACATCACGCGCGCCGGCTTCGAGGACGAAGGCCACACCATCGTTTTGCTCGGCGAGCCCTCGGCGCACATCGGCGCGAGCGAGTACCTGGCCCGCATTCATGGCGTCGTGGCCGGGTCGCCCCCGCCGCTCGACCTCATCGCGGAGCGCGCGCTCATCGACGCGCTGCTCGACGCGATCGCCGCCGGGCTCGTTCATTCCGCGCACGATTGCAGCGACGGCGGGCTGGCCGTCGCGCTCGCCGAATGCTGCATCATGAATCGCGAGCTCGAGCGCGGCGCGACCGTCGATCTTTCGAGCTGGAGTGCCCTGCCGGAGCGATCCCTGCTCTTTGGCGAGGCGCAGGGGCGCGTCATCGTCACGACGACGATGCCTGACACACTGCTTCGCGTCGCCGGCGATCACGAAGTGCCGGCGCGCGTGATCGGACAAGTGGGCGCTATTGGTGCACCGTTGCAGATTACAACGAGTCGGTCGCGCGTTGTCGCGCCGCTCGCCCGTCTCGACGAAGCATATTACGAAGCCATCCCGCGTCTCATGTCGCAACCGGCGACGGCTGCATCTTCGCCCGAGCAGGCGTAATAGTTCGCTCGTCTCGGTCTCACCAAGTCATAACGGTCGCTGAAGCCATGTGTGGTATCGTTGGAGTTCACGGTCATTCGGATGCGACGCACCTCGCGCAGCTAGGGCTTTACGCTCTGCAGCACCGGGGGCAGGAGTCCGTTGGTGTCGTCTCGATCGACGACGCTGGGCGCGCTCGCGCCGTGCGAAGCATGGGCACGCTCAACGACGCGTTCGGCCAGGAGCTCGCCAAGGTGCCCGGCACGTCGGCGGTCGGACACACTCGGTATAGCACCGCCGGCTCCTCGACCATCGAGAACGCCCAACCCGTCATGGCACGGTCGCGCGGCGGCTTCATCACGCTCGCCCACAACGGCAACCTCGTGAATGCCGGTGAGCTCCGCGTGAAGCTCGAGGAGGAAGGCTCGATCTTCGCGTCGAACTCCGACTCCGAGGTCGTCGTCCATCTCCTCGCTCGATCCAGCGACGGGACGCCGGCACAGCGTCTCGCCGAGGCGCTGCGCAACGTGGACGGTGCGTATAGCCTCATCGTCGCGATTGGCGATACGTTGCTCGCGGCGCGCGATCCGCGCGGATGGCGGCCGCTCGCGATGGGGCAGCTCGGCGACGCCGTCGTCTTCGCGTCCGAGACCTGCGCCCTCGACATCATCGGCGCCACGTATCTGCGCGACGTCGAACCGGGCGAGATCGTCTCAGCCAACGGCAACGGCATCACGTCCATGCAGGCCTTCCCGTCGACGGACCTTCGGCGTTGCGTGTTCGAGTACGTCTACTTCGCGCGGCCGGACAGCCGGGTCTTCGGCGGCTCGGTGAATCTCGCGCGACGCGCGCTCGGTCGGAGGCTGGCGCAGGAACATCCTGCTCCGAACGCTGATCTCGTCTTCAGCGTGCCCGACTCATCGAACTCCGCCGCGCTGGGCTTCGCCGAGGAGAGCCACCTGCCCTACGAGCTGGCGCTCATTCGCAATCACTACGTCGGACGCACGTTCATCCAACCGACGCAGGCCGGCCGCGACGCCAAAGTGAAGGTCAAGTACAACCCGGTGCGCGAAGTCCTCGAGGGCAAGAGCGTCGTCATGGTGGACGATTCGATCGTCCGCGGCACGACGACGCGCGGGCTCGTCGCGCTGGTTCGCGCCGCGGGCGCTCGTGAAGTTCACCTGCGTGTGAGCTCCTCGCCCGTCACGGGACCGTGCTATTACGGAATCGATACACCCTCGCGCGAAGAACTGATCGCGGCCACGCATACCATTCCGGAGATCGAAGCGCATCTCGGCGTCGATTCACTGGGCTACTTGAGCCTCGACGGAATGCTGGAATCCGTTCCCTCGGGCCCGCACGGCTTTTGCCATGCTTGTTTCTCAGGCGATTATCCGACAGCACCGCCCACCGATCCGGACAAATTGAGATTCGGCTGCGGCTGTTGACGCCGCGCCGCGGCGAGGGGAAGACAACCAGCTTCCAGCAGCGAGGGCTCGCTTGACCACGATCCCGCAAAGCAGCGATCCGCGTACCGCAGAGCGCGACGAATCGGGACAACAGTCGGCGAAATCCGTGTATTTCTTCGGCGACGGTCGCGCCGAAGGAACGAAGGACATGAAGTCCGTCCTCGGCGGAAAAGGGGCCAACCTCGCCGAGATGACGAATCTCGGAGTCCCCGTTCCTCCCGGATTCACCATCGCGGCGCCGCTTTGCCTGGAGTACTTGAGCGCCAACGCCACGCCGGCGTCGCTTCGGCCCGAGGTTGAAGACGCGCTTCGCCGGCTCGAGCGCGCGACTCAGAAAACGTTCGGCGATCCAGCCAACCCGCTGCTGGTATCGGTGCGGTCCGGCGCGGCGGTGTCGATGCCGGGAATGATGGAGACGATCCTCAACCTCGGTCTCAACGACCGCACCGTCCAGGGACTCGCCCGGGCGAGCGCGAACCCGCGCTTCGCGTTCGATTCCTATCGGCGCTTCATCCAGATGTACAGCGACGTCGTCCTCGGAGTACCGATCGCGCAGTTCGAGCATCTGCTGTCCGCCAAGCGACTCACCGCGGGCGTCGAGTCAGACGCGGAGCTCGATGAAGGGACGCTCCGCAATCTCGTCGAGGAGTACAAGTCGCTCGTTCGCGCGCGAACGGGCGCGGCTTTCCCAATGGAACCGGCGATTCAGCTCTGGGGCGCGATCGAAGCGGTGTGGCGATCCTGGACGCTCAAGAAGGCCGTCGATTATCGGCGCGTGAACAACATCCCCGAGACACTGGGTACCGGGGTCAACGTCGTGTCGATGGTCTTTGGGAATCTTGGCGATGACTCCGGTACCGGCGTGGCGTTCACCCGGAACCCATCCACGGGAGAGCGTCGTTTCTACGGCGAGTTTCTCGTCAACGCCCAGGGCGAGGACGTCGTCGCCGGCATTCGAACGCCGCTCAGCATCGACGAGATGGCGCGGCTGCTTCCGGAGGCGTACAAGGAACTACGCAAGACGGAGGAACGGCTCGAGCGGCACTTCCGCGACATGCAGGACATCGAGTTCACCGTCGAGCGCGGCCGCCTTTTCCTGTTGCAGACGCGAACGGGTAAACGAACCGCCGCGGCCGCGCTGCGTATCGCGACGGATATGGTTGACGAAGGTTTGATCGATCTTCGCACCGCGGTTCAGCGCGTGGCGCCCGAACAGCTCGATCAACTGCTCCACCCGGTGATCGACAGCGGTGTTCGCGCGACGCCCCTCTGCGTCGGGCTCCCGGCGAGTCCTGGCGCGGCCAGCGGAATGGCCGTCTTCGACCCCGATGTCGCGGAGCAACGCGCCGCGGGCGGCGCACGAGTCATCCTCGTCCGAGACGAGACGACACCGGAGGACTTTCACGGCATCGTTGCCGCGCGCGCCGTGCTCACCGCTCGTGGCGGAATGACCAGCCATGCCGCCGTGGTGGCTCGCGGCATGGGGAAATGCGCCATCGTCGGTTGCAAGGATATTCACGTCGACTTGGAGCATCGGCGCTTCCGCGTCGGCGACACGACGGTCGGCGAAGGTGATTGGATCACCCTCGACGGCGGCACCGGACGTGTATACCGCGGTGACCTGCCCACCACGCCGAGCGAAGTGGTGCAGGTCATTCGGGGAACTCGCGCCCCGCAGACGGCACCCACCTACGACGCGTTCGCGCGCCTTCTCTCCTGGGCAGACGAGGTTCGTCACCTCCGCGTTCGCGCGAACGCGGACACTCCGGGAGACGCGCGCATCGCCCGCGCGCTCGGCGCCGAGGGCATTGGCTTGTGCCGCACGGAGCACATGTTCTTCGAGGGCGATCGCATTACGGCGATGCGCGAGATGATCGTCGCCCGTGACGAAAGCGGCCGGCGTCGGGCTCTCGCCAAGCTATTGCCGATGCAGCGGACCGACTTCGAGGGGATCTTCGAGGCGATGAATGGGTTACCTGTAACTATCCGCCTGCTCGATCCGCCCCTCCACGAGTTTCTGCCCCACGGGGGTGAAGAGAGCAAGCTGTTGGCGCGAACCCTCGGAATTGACCGCGCCGAGCTTGGACGCATTGTGGAATCTTTACGCGAAACCAACCCCATGCTTGGCCATCGGGGATGTAGGCTTGGTATCAGCTATCCCGAGATCACCGAAATGCAGGGTCGCGCCATTTTCGAGGCGGCCGTGCGAGCGAAACGCAGAGGAATCGACGTCCGTCCTGAAATCATGGTTCCACTCGTCGCTACTCACACCGAGTTCGAGCACCAGCGCCGCATTCTCGACGACGTCGCGCGGCTCGTTGTCGGCGGCATGGGAGAAGAGATCTCATACACGATCGGGACGATGATCGAGCTCCCGCGCGCGGCTTTGACCGCTGACGAGATCGCTTCAACGGCGGAGTTCTTCTCGTTTGGTACCAATGATTTAACCCAGACCACCTTCGGCCTCAGTAGAGACGATGCTGGCCGATTCCTTCCGAAGTATGTAGATAGTGGTATACTTCCCGACGATCCGTTCCAGGTTTTGGACCGAAACGGTGTTGGCAAGCTGATTGGATTTGCCGTATCTGCCGGTCGGAGCGTTCGCCCGCAGTTGAAGGTCGGGATTTGCGGTGAACATGGTGGCGACCCGCGCTCCGTGAAGTTCTGTCATACGATCGGCCTCGACTACGTCTCCTGTTCCCCATTCAGGGTTCCAATCGCACGCCTCGCCGCAGCCCATGCCGCACTTGAATCCCCCCTCCCTTCCTCTTCAGCGCTCCCGCAAGCGCTCACGACGTAATCACCCCACGCTTCCGCAGCTCCCCGCGCTCGAGTTGTCCTACGACGAGCGACCGCTGCGCATTGCGTTGGTGACCGAGTACTACTATCCGCATCTCGGCGGCGTCTGCGAGCACGTGCATTTCTTCGCGCGCGAAGCTCGTCGTCGCGGGCACCACGTGGACGTCATCACGTCGTACATTCCCGGCGCCGAAGAGCAACCGCACGTCATTCGCCTCGGCCGCAGCCAACCGGTGTACGCCAACGGTTCGCAGGCTCGCGTCACCCTCGGCTGGCACCTTCGCCGCGATTTGCGCCGCGTACTGCGTCAGGGCCGTTACGACATCGTTCACGTGCATTCCCCGCTGACTCCGGTGCTCCCGATCCTCGCGATCGAGGAAGCGGACTGTCCGGTCGTCGGGACGTTCCACACGTATTTCGATCGGTCGATCGGCTACACGGTCGGCCGTCGCTTTTTCCAGAAGCGGCTCGACATGCTGAGCGCGGCGGTCGCCGTATCGCACAGCACGACGGTAGCCCTCGACCGTTACTTCGAGGCCGATTGGCGGATCATCCCGAACGGCATCGACACGGACGTCTTTCACCCGAGCGCGCCGCCGCCGCCGGGACTGACGAAAGACGTTCCGACTATTCTTTTCCTCGGCCGCTTTGATCCGCGAAACGGGCTTACCACGCTGATCGACTCGTTCCGCCGCGTGAAAGCCAAGGGCAGCAAGGGACGCCGCGCGCGTCTCGTCGTCGTCGGCGACGGACCGCTTCGCGAGCACTACTACAAGCAGGCCAACGGCGACAAGGACATCGTCTTTGTCGGCGCCGTCCTCGAGGGACGGCCGAGCTATTACGCCCACAGCTCGGTGTACGCTTGTCCTACGACGAAAGCGTCCTTCGGCATCACGCTTCTCGAATCCATGGCGTGCGAAACGCCCGTCGTGTGTTCCGACATCCTTGGCTTCCGCGACGTCGTCGTCGATGGCCGCGAGGCGCTCATGGTGCCGTGCGGTGATCGCGACGCATTGGCCGATGCGCTCGTCCGCGTTCTCGACGACGAAGGCTTGGCGATCCAGCTCGGAACCACCGGCCGCCAGAATTCGCTCGAATACTCGTGGGCCCGTGTCACGTCCCGCGTACTGGACGTGTATCAAACTGTTCTCGGAAACGTCGCCGTCGGGGTATGATCCTCGGCATCGCTGCCGGCGCCATCATCGTGGGCGGCGCCGCGCATGGCGCCTTTCATAGAAACAGTCCCATCTTCGGCAGGCCAATCACGCGGGTCCGCACTCCGGACCGCGCCGTCGCGCTGACGTTCGACGACGGGCCGAATCCCGACGCGACCCCCGCCATCCTCGACGCCCTCGCCGCGCGCGGCGTGAAGGCCACGTTCTTCATTCTCGGCCGGCACGCCGAGCGGTGGCCTGAGCTCGTTGCTCGGACCGCGCGCGAGGGCCACTCGATCGGGAATCACGGCTATTACCATCGCAAGCTTCACTTTAAGTCGCCGGCGTATGTGCGCGACGATCTTCGTCTTGGCACGGAACGGATCGAGACCGCGACAGGTCTCCGTCCCGTGCTGTTTCGCGCTCCACATGGTTTTCGCAGCCCGTGGGTGACACCGATCGCCAAGTCACTCGGTCAGCGCACTGTCGGGTGGTCCCTTGGGGTCTGGGACTCGGATCGCCCCGGCGTCGAGGCCATCGCTGAACGAACGATCCGTGGCGCGCGTCCTGGTTCGATACTGCTCCTCCATGATGGTGACGGCTATGATCCCGATGGGGATCGAATGCAAACGGCACAGGCGGTGCCGATAATCGTCGACCGTCTCATGGAGCAAGGATTCCGGTTCAGCCGCCTCGACGCCGCATGAAGAAGCTCGCCACGCGGGCGGTTCGTGTCGCCCTGACCATCGCCATTCTCGTCGGCCTGGTCCTCTTCGCGCGCAAGGTCAATTGGACCTCGACGTGGCACAGTATCACCGAGGCGAACCGAACGATTCTCGTTCTCGCGGCGATCGTGAACGCGCTGTCTCTCATCGGCAAGGCAATCCGCTGGTGGATCTTTCTCCGGCCCGTCGGCGCTTCCTCGTTCTGGCTCGCCCTCAAGGCAACCTTCGCCGGCGCGGGGCTCAACAACATCCTGGTCGCCAACGGTGGCGAGGCGGCACGCGTCGTGTTCGTCGCTCGCGCCGCGCACGTGCCGAGCGCCAAGGTGCTGGCCACGCTCGCTCTCGAGCGCATGTTCGAGCTGATCGGCTACATCGTGATGCTCGCGCTGGCCGTGTCGTTCCTCGAGCTGCCGCACATGCTCGCGCGCACCCGGCCAATTGCCTGGGCCGCGCTCGCGGGCGTGGTCGTTCTCATGATCTACCTCGTTCGGCGTCCCGAACGCGCCGAAGTGGCTGTGGCGGAGACCGTCGTCGGATGGCGCGCGAAAACGGGCGCCTACATCAGGCGCTTCGCCCACACCATCGGCGGAATCTCGACAGGTCCGCGCTTCGCCGTCGCTCTCGTGCTATCGGTTGGGATCTGGGCGCTTCAAGTGTGGACCTACAGCCTCACCGCGCGGTCCGCCGACTTCAACATCTCGCTCGTCGGGACGGTGGCGGCGATTCTCGCCGTGAATCTCGGCTTTGCCGTTCGCGCGACGCCCGGTAACGTCGGCGTCTTTCAAGCGATGTACGCGCTGACGGCGGTGGCGTTCGGCATGGATCGCGATAAAGCGATCGCCGTCGCGTTCCTCATACAAACGCAGCAGATCATTCCGATCACGCTGCTCGGCGTGGCCCTCGCGCCCGAGTTCATCTTCAAGCGTAAGAAGGCGATTCGGTCGGAGGACCACGGTCTGGATCTGCACTCGCGCGGCGAGGAGCCGGCGATGTAGCCAGGCTCAAACCGGAGCCGGGTGCGCGTGTCCCCAGCTTCGGAGCCGGAAGCCAAGCGCGACGAGCACGATCCCGGAGATCAGCGCGTACGCGCCGATCCACAGCACCACCGCGAGCGCACCGACCCCCGGACGCATCACGAGCAACACGCCGAACGCGACGGATAAGACACCGGCGAGGATGAGCGCCCACTCGCCGTCGATCAGCTTGCGCAGCCGAATCGCCGCCGCGACTTCGAAGATCCCCATCATGATTGCCCAGAGGGCGATCACCGTGAGTAGAACGGTGGCCGTAATTCCCGGCCAGGTGAATGTTGCGATCCCCGCCGCGATGCCGAGAAGGCCGCCGAACAGCAGCGTTCCCCAGCGGGGCTCACCCTTCCGATTCGCGATCGCCGAGACGACCATGAAGATGCCGTCGAACAGCGCATACGCGCCGAACAGCATGATCAATACTGCCAGCGTGATTCCCGGCCTGAACAGTGTCAGAAGACCAAAAAGGATCGCCACTGCTCCGCGCAGCGCGACCCATCCCCAATTACGTGTCAGCATTCCAACCATGATTCCCCGCCCTCATCAAACCTGCGACGTCCTCGTTGTCTTTGGCGGCGCACCCGTGTTCTCCGCGCGAACGCGCCACCGTCCTGATGAGTAACCTCATCGCCGGAATGGGCGGCTACCATCGGACCTTTGGTTGAGGTACATCGGTGCACCCGCGCTCATCCGGGCTCGTTTGTCGACAGTTTCTCCGCGCTGAGAGCGGGCGCGGCCGGCAGGCCGGTCACCTTCAATATTTCCTCTTCGTCCACTGTCTCACGATCGAGCAGCGCCGCGGCCAGGGAGTCCAATTCCCGTCGATGCTGGCGCAGCAGGCGCAGCGCTTCGTCATGACTTTCTGAGATGATGCGGTGCACTTCCGCGTCGACGGCCGCAGCCGTCGTTTCGCTGTACGCACGCCCGGCCGGGAATTCCTCCATCGACACGAGATACGGGTTTTCGCGCGGCGCCAGCTGGACCATCCCGAGCCGGTCACTCATTCCCCACCGCGTCACCATGTCGCGGGCGAGCGCCGACGCTTGCTCGATGTCGTTCTGCGCCCCGGTCGTTTTCGTGCCGAACACGATCTCCTCCGCGGCGCGCCCGCCGAGCATGCCGATGATGCGCGCTCGAAGATATCCCTCGGGGTAGTTGTATCGGTCGTTATCCGGCCGTTGATACGTGACGCCGAGCGCCTGTCCGCGCGGGACGATCGATACGCGGTGCACCGGGTCCGCGCCCGCCACCACCAGGCCGAGGATGGCGTGACCGCCTTCGTGATAGGCGATTCGTTCGCGGTCCGCCTGCGTCAGCACCAATGCCCGCTCGGGCCCGAGCACGATCTTCTCGAGTGCATCGAAGAAATCCTGCTGCCGGACCTGGTTCTGATTCCGACGCGCGGCGAGTAGCGCCGCCTCGTTCACCAGATTTCGCAAATCCGCACCGGCCAATCCGGGGGTGGCCGCGGCGATCTCCACGAGCGACACGTCGGTCGCCAACGGCACGGCGCGCGTGTGAACCTTGAGAATCGCTTCGCGTCCGTTTTTGTCCGGAAGGTTGACGACGACGCGGCGGTCGAAGCGGCCGGGTCTGAGCAACGCTTTGTCGAGCACGTCGGGCTGGTTCGTCGCGCCGATGACGATGATCCCCTCGCGACTCGAGAAGCCGTCCATCTCGGCGAGAATCTGGTTGAGTGTCTGCTCCTGCTCGCTCGCACCACCGAGCACCGCTCGTCCGCGTGCGCGGCCGATCGAGTCCAGCTCGTCGATGAAAATGATCGCCGGAGCATTCTCCCTCGCCAGCTTGAACAAGTCGCGCACGCGCGCTGCTCCGACGCCGACGATCATCTCCACGAACTCCGAGCCCGCCATCGAGAAGAACGGGACGTTCGCTTCACCGGCCACCGCCCGCGCGAGCAATGTCTTTCCCGTTCCCGGAGCACCGATGAGCAGCACACCCTTCGGCGCTGTCCCGCCAAGCCGGGTGTACTTCTGCGGGTCCTTGAGAAACTCCACGATCTCGACCAGCTCTTTTTCTGCTTCGTCGATACCCGCCACCTGGTCGAACGTCACGCGCGCGTCGGTCTCCTTGTCGAAGCGGCGTGCGTTGCTGCGGCCAAGCCCGAAAACCCCGCCGCCGCCTCCGAGCCCGCCCTGCTTCGCCGCGCGCCGAAACAGCCAGACGTATAGCACGATGATGAGCAACGACGGCGCGAACCCGAGGAGCAGACTGAACCAAGCGCTCCCTTGCACGGGCTCGGCGTTGATTTCCGTTCCGTGAGCGACCAGGACGGATTCGAGCCCGGGATCGGCGAATGCCGGAATCGTCGTCGTGAACTGGGCGATCGTCCGCGGTTGCCGGTTCGTCGTCGAATCCGGCTTGGCGGGGTACGTGATCGGGCGAGTGAACTTGCCGGCGATCCGATCTCCTCGACTCGAGATCCGCGCGACATTCCCCTGCGTCGCTTGCGCTTTGAAGATCGTGTACGGGACCTTCACGCTTTCCGTATTGGGGAAGAGAAAGCGGAACGCCAGGTAGTTGATGACGAGAATCAGGATGAAGCCGAGCCAGCTTCGACGCGGCATTTGAGGCTTCGGGGCGTCCTTCGTCGGGCGCGGCGTCTGACCGCTCGGCTCGGAGCGTCGTTGCGTGTTCAGTTTTTCTCCGGTTCAGCGCGCTAGTGTGCCGATCGGGTCCATTTGAGACTCGGCCGGATGAACCTCGATACGCCAATCCCGCAAGAAATGAACGGCGCCCCCTGCGGGGCGCCGTTCTTCGGTTCCGACTTCTCCAGCCGGGCAGCGCGTTCAGCCCAGCTTCCATTGCGAGCTCAAGTGGTCGGACACAATACGGAAATGACGGTACCGTTTCCTTCGTGCCCGGGATTGTCGTTGTAATGTCCGTCCTGATGCACCAGCAGGATCTGCTTGATATCTCCGCTGATTGCGTTTCCGTCCTTCAACACTTTGCTCGTTACGATGATGGCGATGTTGTCCGAGATGGGGAATGGCGGATCCGAGCTGTTGCCCGGCTGCGACGACCATGTCCCACCACAGATATTTTGGGCGCTGGACGCGAAGCCCTTGAATGACGCGACGCCATCGTCCACCGTCCCGGTCATTTGGTTGTTCTTCCACCATTGCGCGCCCCAGAAGTTCACGGTCGTGCCGATTCCGTGTGCTTCTTTGTCGCCGATGACGAAGAGCGGGATCGGAAGCGCGGGCGTGAAGAAGATCTTCGCCTGGAAGTCCAAGCCGGTTGGATTCTCACAGCCGCCGGGGCTCCAGTTGGCGAGCTCGTGTCCATCCGCCGTCGGGACCAGAGTCGATGAAAAGAAGCCGAGGGTGCCGAACTGGTCTGGCCCATTCTCGCACTGCGAGCGTGCCGTGTGCCCGATCCCTCCAACTTCGTATCCGATTCGTGTATTGACGACGTCGAAGCGAAGTATGTTCAGACCGCCAATATTGAACGAAGCCGGTGAGTCGGTGATGTTGAGCGGCAGAACCCAGTTACAGACGTTGACCTGCTCGAGGGTGCAATCCTCGAGGAATGCGTCGCGGCCGATTTCTGTGCCGTTGAGGTAGACGACGACGGCATTGTCGGTCTTTACCAGCATCTGCAGCGAGACGTTCGTCGCTCCCGCCGGGATGGCAAATCCGGTCACGTACTCGTACGTGCCTACACGCGCCCGATACTCGTTGGACGGCGCATCAGGCCCAGTTGGCCCGATCCACGATGAACCAACAAACGGCGGCGTCCATCCGGTTGGCGTATAGGTGGTAAGTGGTCCCGTGAGGTTTGCCGGAGCCGTTGCGCAGTCGGCTAGGGAAAAAGTGGCCAATATCGGGATGACCGTGGCATCGTAGCCGCAATAATGGACAGATGCATCACCGCTGCTGATGGTGGTTTGAAGTGATCCGGCTGGAGCGCCGAACGACCCGACCACGTTCGCTTCCGCCGGTCCAATCCGTCGACTGACCGGAGAGGATGTTGTTGTCGGCTCTGAACACGAAACCAGCGCGACGATCGCCGCACCGGAAAGACAGAGTCTCGAGCTTCCACACCACGTCAGCCGCATACTGCCTCCCGCTAGAGATGATTGGACAGGCGCCCGCGACGCCGTCCGCGGCATCGCAAAACGCATGATCGGGCGCGCAATAAAACGACGTTTTCAGCGGCTGCGTATTGGACGAAGGTCTTACCGCAACTGCCGCATCCCAGCACGGCTTCGGCGCGAGTTTTTCAACTATACTTTCTAAATGTGACCCCTCTAACGTGTAGCGCCGTCGCAACACGCTCTGTCGTCTTGCGCGCCGCGGCGGAACGCATTGACCGCGCCGCGCGTCGCGCGCATCCCGAGGTACCCAAAACGAACGCGGCGTCCATTGCTGGACGCCGCGTTCTGTGTTCAGAGTTCTTGATGGAGGCGTCGGGAATTGAACGAATGAGCCTAACACCTTGTCTCTTCGTCGGTTGCCGATGCGTCGCCGCAACTCCTGAAAAGACGGACCCTAACTGGCGTCATGCGGGCTCGCGATCGGGTCGCACGTATCGCACGGCGCGCCGAGACGAACGCCATTCCACGAAGGCGGATCGCTAGCCGGGAAGCTGTCGAAAGATGCGCGATCGACCTCGTCGACTTTGACCTGACGGCTGGCAATCACGCGTTCGCGTTCGATCCTTCGCTCGTCGTGCGTTTCGAAATCAGTCGACATCGTCGTCTCTCGTGAGAGCAACCGTGGGTACGCGGTCAGTTCCGCGGACGAATCATCAAATCAGGAATGGCACAAGCTTCGCTCCGGCTCTTACGACCTTCTCCTCGAATCCAATGGCTCCATTCGCCGTCGGCTTCTTCGTCGGTAGCCTCGCGAAGAACTCCATCAACCGAAAGCTCGCGGTGGCGTTGACACGTCTCGCGCCCCCCGAGCTCACGATGCGCGAGATCCCAATCGGCGATCTGCCACTGTACTCGTATGACTACGACAAGGACTATCCGGCTCCGGCCATCGCACTCAAGGAAGCGATCTCGAGCGTCGATGCCGTCCTGTTCGTGACGCCGGAGTACAACCGCTCGATTCCAGGGGCGCTCAAGAACGCGATTGACTGGGCCAGCCGTCCCTGGGGTCAGAACTCGTTCCACCGCAAACCATCGGGTGTGATAGGTACCTCGCCGGGCAAGATCGGCACCGCCGTCGGCCAGCAGCACCTTCGCAGTATACTCGCCTTCTGTAACTCGCCCCTGATGAACTCGATAGAGGCTTACATCCAATTCCTGCCCGGTTTGATCACCGACGACGGCCAGGTGACAAACGACTCGACTGCAGAGTTTCTCCGAAACTACCTGCAGGAGTTCTCCGGGTTTGTTGAACGGGTCTACATGGCGATTCCGCGTCGCGGGTGATCGGTGCCGAGATGCCGAATCCATCAACCATTCTTGTCGCAACGGACGGCCGTGAGCAGTCGGACGGCGCGATCCGAGGCGGTGCATTGTTGGCCGAGATGGGCAGCGTCTGGCGAATCGTCTCCGTCGTGCCGCCTCTGCCGGTCGTTTCGCCCGAGCTCGATCTCCGCATCAGCGCCGACGTCACGGAAGCGTCTCGGGAAGGACGCGGCCAGGTGGTGCATGAGCAGGTCCGTCGACTGCTCGGTACGGACGTGGAAGTTGACATCGACGTCCGAACCGGTCATCCGGCCGACACCATTTCTCGTGCAGCACTCGAGGCCAAGGCCACCCTCATCGTCACCGGGCTCGGTCGGCACCGGCTCATCGATCGGCTGCTCGCGGACGAGACCGCGCTCCAGATTATTCGCGCCGCGCCGACGCCTGTGCTTGCCGTACCGCCGGACTTTAGTCGCGCTCCGCTCATCGCCATCGTGGGCGTGGACTTTAGCGAGGCGAGCGTGCGCGCCGCCCGCCTTGCGCTTCAAATGGTCCGCGGCACGGCCACCATTTACCTCGCGAACGTCGCACCGCGTGAGGACGTGCTCAGTCTCGCGACCGGCGGACGAGCCGACTATGAGGCGCGGGCGATGGCGAAGCTGCGCCAACTCGCTGATGGGCTCGAACCGCCGGAACAGGTGCACCTGCAGCCCGTCGTCCGTCAGGGCGACTCAGGCACTGCCCTGCTTTCCTACGCCGATGAGACCCGATCCGAGTTGATCGCGGTCGGGACCCGCGGCCTCGGATTGGTATCCCGACTCATGCTCGGCAGCGTGGCCACAAAAGTGATTCGCGCGTCGACGATCGCCGTGCTGACCGTTCCGGCGTAAGTCGGGCCGACGACGGTGCCACAGAGCAACGTGCAGGCGTGGCCTCGACTACTTGGCCTGCGAGCTCGCATGTGCGGTCCAAACGGCCGGCGGCACGAGCAGCGCCGGGACGTCGAGCCGCTGCATTACCGCGGCCGACACCGACCCGAGGCGACCGATCGCGTCGACCCCGAGGCCTCGCGTTCCCAAGACTACGAGGTCGGCGCGATGCTCCCTGGCGTACTCCGCGATGCCCGTCGCCGGAGATTCATTGATTGTGGCCGCACCCTCGACGTCGATTCCAGCCCAGACGCCCGCCTCCTTACGCACGCGGTTCAGTTGCTCGTCCAGCTCGCCTGACCCGACGGACTCCGCTTCCGTCGAACGTGCCGATGGGTGGACACGTAGCGCGGTCAAGGTCGTCGCCGTCTCCGCACCGGGATGACGCGCACGAAGCGCCGACGCCCAGGACAAGGCAACAACCAACGCGCCCCGCGCGGTGTCCGACAGATCGACGGCGACGACCGTTCGCTGCAGCGGCAGACGAAGGAGGCTTCGGGCGACCAAGCACGGCACCGCCGCGTTTGTAACTACGGCCAGCGCCGTACTGCCAAGGCCGGTCGCATCTCGTCGCCGATGCGGCCCAAGGACGATGACATCGGCGCCGATCCGGTCGGCGAGAAGGTTGATCGCGTGCGATGGTTCGCCGGCGACGACGTGGGTGGCCGCTTCGTCGATCGCGAGGCCCGTTCTCCGTAGCGTCGCGTGCAATTCGGTTACGGTCCCGCTTTCGTCGCCGGAATTGGAAACGTGCACGACATGTAGGGCGGCGCCGGCAGCCTCGGCAACCATTTCAGCGGTCCGTAAAGCACCGGAACCGGTCTCGTCGAGGTCGATCGCAATCAACACGGTCTTCAACCGCAGCAGACGCATGTCGACGAGATGTGCAAGAAGACTGCACGCGGCCCAGGAAACGCATCAGCACAGACGAGACGATGACACCGTCGTTCGGCCCATTGTTTCGGCATTCGGACTGCGCCCGTGCGCCTGCTCAAACTTGAGACAATTCTCGTCGCGACCGATCTAACCACAACGTCGCATGGAGCGATCGTCACCGCGTCACGACTGGCCGATGCCGCCGGCGCCACCCTCCACGTAGCGCATGTCGCGCCACGAGAGGATGAGCTCAGCGCGGCCGCCGGCCATAGGGCCGAATACGATCGGCAGCTTGAAAAGGCAGTCGATCCTGCCGGGAAAACGCGACCGCAGAGACACCTGATATTCGGCGAGCCACATCGTGCCATCTCAGCACTTGCCGGCAAGATCAAGGCGGATGTTGTTGTCCTCGGCCGCCGTCCCGGAAAGCGTGGGCCGGCTTCGGATCGTCCGGTTGGAAGCACGGCCTACGCGTTCGTTACGCACACGCTCGTTCCCGTCTTGGTCGTCGTCGAGACGCTCTCGATACCTATGCACAAAGCAATCGTTGCCGTCGATGCATCTCGAGCGGCGCGAGGATCATTGCTGGTGGCCGTATCGTGGTCATCCGCACTTCGAGATCGGGGGCGGACGAGTCCCGAGCTCACCGTACTCCACGTCGATACTGGAACAGATCCCACCGAGCTTTCGGCGCAAATGCGGCGATCAGCGGCCCACGATGCGGATGTGCTTCAGCGCAATGCCGCTGGTTGGGCCGACGTCACCGTCGAGAGACTCACAATCAAGGATTCAGATCCCGCCACCGCTATTTCACGGCACGCAGTCGATTCTGGAGCCGAGCTCGTGATCCTTGGAACGCGGGCATCTGCGGAGCACGGCTCATCGATCTGGGGGTCTGTCTCGGCCGCCGTCACGCGCCAGTTGTCCATCCCGATACTGTTGGTGCCTCCCGCCATCTGGCGAGACCACCTGCGTGACATTGACCCGCTTTGAACGAAGACTATGACGCCGACCATCCTGCTGACCGTCGACGGATCGGACAAGGACGAGCGCGCGTTTGCGGCCGCCGCTGCCCTTGCCGAGCTTGACAACGCGACGATACGTGTCGTGCGTGTGTTCGAGACGCCGATCGAGACATCGCCTTCGAGAGCAGCCGAACTCGCTGCGGTCGCACTGCGCGCCGATGTGGTGAAGAACGTTCGACGGAGTGTCGAACGCGCAAGTGCAACGCTGGGCCGCGAGATCATGTGGGATGTCATCGATGGTCTCGGCGTTGCCGCGACGTTACTCGATGATCTCGAGGCGCACGACGCGGCATTCGTGGTCATGGCCACTAGAGCGGCCGGTGCGTTCGGTCGAGCCATTCAGGGAAGCGTCGCCGACCGTCTCGTCCGGGAATCGCCTCGCCCGGTGGTCCTTGTGCCGCCGCGAGCCGACTACATGAGCGGTAAGCAGGTCACCCTCCGTCGGGTGCTCGTTCCTCTCGACGGATCGTTGGCAGCGCTTCGTGTCATCCCGAGACTGCTTGCGCTTGCTCGAGCGGAGGTACTGGAAATCGTCCTCCTTCAAGTCGTACGACGGGAGCGCGTCGGAGGTCACCTCATGCCGTCGGACCTCCCGGGTGACGAAATATCTGAGGGTGGTGAGTGGACGCATGTGGGCGCCGCGGTAGCCGAACGCCGCTTGGGTGCCGTCGCGGAGCGACTTCGCGGGCGCGGCAGCAAGACCGAGGTGCGAGTCATCGAGTCGGCGGATGTTGGGGCCGTGATCGTCGATGCCATTCGCAAGGAGCTCGTAGAGCTGATTGCGATGTCGACGCGCGGCGCGAGCGGGCTACAAAGATTGATAATCGGGAGCGTGGCCGAGCACGTGGTCAGGCACAGTGAGGTTCCCGTGCTGCTGGTCACCGCCCGGTCCGGCGACGCGATTTTGCAGTAGGACATCGCTGCCTGCGCGGGCACAACGGAATCATCGGGCGTCTCGTAGCCAACCAGTGACGGGCCTCTAACCGTAGTCGGTGACGCGACCGCACAAGCGGTCACGCACGAGTCGGATATCCGTGTGTACTGCGCCCGGCGAGCGAGATTGAATGCGCGCGATTTCGTCTGCGCTGTACCCCTCCAGCGCGGACAGCGTAAATGCCCTCCGCTGCGCGGGCGGTACGTCCGCCAGCAGGTTCATCAACATTCGGTCTTCGGCATCAGGACCGAGGCCGGCAAGCAATTCGCTCGGCTCCGCGTCGGGCAGCACTACTTCGAGGCTGAGCAACGCCGGGGCCCCCCAATGCGGCTCACTGTCCGCGAGGCGCTCATGCCTCGCCGCGAGACGCGCAATGCGTTGCGCCTCGTCGCCCTCCGTCTCGGACAGCACCGCCGCATCGCCGGTATACTCATCGAGAACTTCTTCGACTAGCGTAATCAGCCATTCGTCGATGGCGCGATCGCGTGGCCGGTCTCCGAAACGATTCCACGCACGAACCAAGGCTTGGTCGAGGACGTCCGACACGGTGACGGCGCTCAATTCAGCCGCCCCGACGCACTCCGCCGCGGCGAGCTCGCGATAGGCGTGATCTCGCGCGTGGCGCAACAGCGGGCGAAAGACATCGATGAAAGAAGCGTCGTCGCCGCGAGCGTGATCGAGAACGAGAAAACCGGTCGCGCCAGCAATGTCTCGCTGACGCAACCGGCGCCGTAGCTCCAGGACCTCGGCGCGTGCAATTTCAGTGCGTCGGCGAAGCTCGCCAGCCAGCCAGCCAATCGCCTCTGAAAACGCGAGGTCGGCCGTTTCGCCCTCGCCAAGCCCAACGAGCGTATCTGCCGGCAGCACCAGAACCACGCGTGCCTCATGGTGGGAGCCGCGCGGCCGAAGCCGCACGCGCAACGCGCGCTGGTCAAAGGGTGCATGGCGAACCAGCTTTTCGATGCGCCGAAGCCCGGACGCCCAGCCTTCCGCGCTCAGCGGACCCGGCTCGGCCTGCCCGCCCGCCGTTTCGGCGGGAGGCCTTAGACGCAGATCAGTCTCGGCAGTTACTGGCGTGTTATCCATAGCACGCGCCCCATGAAAGGCCCTTGTCGAGAAGGAATGAGTTTCGTCAGTTCGCTGAGTGCTCCCGTTCGCGGGCGATCGGAACCTTTCGTGCTTGCGCCGCCGAACTCTTCGGAATGCGAACTTCGAGAACGCCATTGGTGAACGACGCCTCGATGTTTTGACTTTCGATGTGTTCGGGCAGACGCACGGCGCGACCGAACGGCCCGGTGTTCCGTTCCAGTGCGTACACTCGCGTGTCACGATTTGATTCCACCGAGAAGCTCGGGTGCTTCACGCCGCGAAGCATGAGGACGTTCTTTTCAACACTGAGGTCAATCGCATCCGGTTCGACCCCGGGCAACTCGACGATCAGCACGTACTCACCTGCTCGCTCGGCAAGATCGAACGTGGGCGTCCAATATGACTCGGCTCCGCAAGAACGGTCGCCGAATACTTCATCGAGGACCTGACTGCCTGGCATCAGACGGCCGGCGGTGTATGAGAGACTGCGGTCGGTGAACATAGCCAAACCTCCTGTGCGTTGAATTGTGAATGCCGTCTATCGGTGGACGGCGGTCACCCGCCGCGCAGCACGCGTGCCGCGAAGACTTGCCATTTTGACAAATAGCGACCGTGACTCACCGGGCCAGTTGACAGCTGTCCGCTGTCGATTTTGCAGGACCAAATCGGGGGGGGCATCGACGATCATGCGCGAGGTCATTGAAGTACACGTGACGGACTTGGCGATGCTCTTCAACCCCGTCGATCCGGCACCGCTGCGCGAACGTGATCTGGATCCCCGGATCGAAGACTTTATCGTCCAGGCGAGGCGGGAATTGCCTCGCGACGCTTCCGTCTCGCTCCTCATTCGCACCGATCGCCGAGACGGCGGGCCTCAGCCCGCCGAGATCAGCGACGCGGTGCATGGATTCTTCGCGGCCCGCGCGCGGGCTTCGAGACAGCGACTTCGGCAGCTGCTTCGCAGAGGGCGCACGAGTCTGGCCATCGGACTGCCCGTTCTCGTCGCATTCACCGCTGTGGCGCAGGTGATCGCGACGCATGTGGTGAGCACGTTCGGCCAGGCGCTGCATGAGGGCTTGGCGATCGGCGGGTGGGTCGCCATGTGGCGGCCGCTCGAGGTGTTTCTCTATGACTGGTGGCCGATTCGCGCCGATGCGAGGCGATTCGATCGGCTCGCCACAATGCCTGTCCGAATCGTCGACGACCAAGGCGATCTGGACTCTCCACACTAGAGTGATGCCGCTCGCTCACTCCTTGATTTCGCTGATGAACCAATCGGCATTCATCGCCTCACTACGCGTCAGAGCGCGACGCGGCGCAGCAACTGCGCGTTGGCCGCGACGATGAGAGTGCTGACCGACATGAGAATGGCGCCGACGGCCGGCTGCAACACGATTCCCCATCGTGCAAGCGCGCCGGCGGCGAGCGGGATCGCTACGACGTTGTATCCGGCCGCCCACCAGAGGTTCTGTACCATCTTCCGATAGGTCGCGCGACTGAGCTCGATGATGCGGGGAATGTCGCGGGGATCGCTGCGCACCAGCACGATATCGCCTGCTTCGACGGCGACGTTGGTTCCGGCGCCGATCGCGATCCCAACATCGGCCGCAACCAATGCCGGCGCGTCGTTCACCCCGTCGCCAACCATGCCCACGCGAGCGCCGCCGCGCTTCAACTCCTCGACCGCCGACGCTTTTTGTTCCGGGAGGACTTGGGCAAACACGTCGTCGATGCCCACAGCGGCGGCCACAGCGCGAGCCACCGCCTCGGCGTCGCCCGTGATCATCACCACCTTGATTCCCTGCTTCTTCAGCAGGGTCACGGCTTCGCGCGATTCATCTCGCACGGCATCGGCGACCGCGAGCACCGCCTGCGGTGTATTGTCGACGAGCAGTACGACCGCTGCCTGACCACGCGACGACGCGCGCTTCACTGCCTCGCTCAACTCGGGGGACAAAGCCGCGCCGGTGTCCTCGAGCATCGCCGGGCCGCCGAGAGTCACCGATCGACCCTCGACCGTCGCGCGCACGCCACGGCCTGGTATGGACGCAAAGTCCTGCGCCTGCGACACTGCTACGCCGCGCTCGGCCGACGTCGCCACGACGCCGCGGGCGATCGGATGCTCGGACTCCCGCTCGACTGCAGACGCGAGCCGGAGTGCATCATCGCCGGTTAGGTCACGAGTCGTGGTGAGCTCGACGACGCGAAACTCCGCGCGAGTTAGAGTACCCGTCTTGTCCATCAAGATGGTGTCGAGGTTGCGCGCCTCCTCGAGACCGCGGCGATCGCGCACCAGCAGACCATTCTTCGCGCCAATCGTCGTCGAGATGGCGACGACGAGCGGGATCGCCAGGCCGAGCGCGTGCGGGCAACTGATGACCAAGACCGTGACCACGCGCTCGATCGCGAATGAGAGCGACTCGCCCGCGGCGAGCCAGGCGATCAGCGTAATGACGGCCGAAAGTACAGCGACGATCGTGAGAGCAAACGCCGCACGGTCGGCAAGCGCCTGCGCGCGAGACCGTGAATTCTGCGCCTGCTCGACAAGACGCATCATGCCGGCGAGCGCCGTGTCCGCTCCAACGCGCGTCAGCCTGACGCGCAGCGAGCCGGTGCCGTTGATGGTTCCGCCAACGACTTCGCTGCCGGGAGTTTTTACAACCGGCGCTGACTCGCCGGTGATCATCGACTCCGTCACGGCGCTCTCGCCTTCGATCACGACCCCATCCGCCGGGATGCCGGAGCCGGGACGCACGAGCACGACGTCATCCTGCCGCAGCTGATCCAACGACACTTCCTCGATGCGATCGCCGCGCACACGCGCCGCCACGGCAGGGAGTAGCATCGTCAACTCTTTCAGCGCGCCACTCGCCTGCACGATCGATCGCATCTCGATCCAGTGGCCGAGCACCATGATGGTGACGAGCGTGGCGAGCTCCCACCACAGGTCCATCCCCGGATACCCGAGCGTGACGGCAAGACTAAATACAAACGAGACTGTGATCGCCAGCGCGATCAGCGTCATCATTCCCGGCAGGCGGGCTTCGAGCTCGCCCTTGGCGCCGCGGATGAAGACCCAGCCGCCGTAGAAGTACACGGCAGTGCCGAACAGCGCCGGAATCAGTCGAGCGCCCGGGAATGCCGGTGCCGTGTAATGGAACCACCGCTGGAGCATCGGCGCCCAGACCAGCGTCGGGATGCTGAGCGCCAGCGTGCCCCAAAACTTCTGCCGGAACATCTCGACGCTATGGCCGGCGTGCTTGTCGTGGCGTGCGTGCTGCGGATGGGGGTCACTGGCGGCGCCGACGTGGCCACCGTTGCCGCGCGTGGCTCGCTCCTGTCCGTGATCGTGATGACCGTGCGCGTGAGTCACGATCTAACGTTACGTCCCTCTGACGGCCAGCACAGGTACCGGCGCACGTGTAAGCAACTCTCGCGCGACCGAGCCGATGCTTCCCGTCGGCGCTTCGTCCGCGCCGCGCGTCCCGATGACGAGCAACGCGGCGGCGCTCTCAGTCGCCGTTCGCGCGATCTCGCGCACGGGATCACCCATCAAGACTTCGGTCGAGTCAGGACCGACATTGTAATCGCCTCCCAGCTGCACGAGCCATCGTGCCTTCCTCGGCGATAGACCGGCGACGTTCGGACCCTCGGGCCTTCGTTGTTCGCCTGACCCGAGCAATTGCTTCGCCGTGCGGATCACACGCTCGTAAGCGCCGGCGATCGGGGAAAGCACATGCAATACAGTGAGCGGAACCTCATGAAGTCGTGCCAGCCGACTAGCCACGCGCAGCACGAGCGATGCGACCCGGCTGTCGTCGACGGCGGCTACCACGCGACTCGGCCGGGCTACCGTGCCTTCGGGAACTACAAGCACCGAGGCATTCGTTCGCCGCGTGACGCGTTCGATTACGTTGGGCTCACCAACGCGAATGCGATTCGCGGCGGCGCGGCGGCCGAGCACGAGCAGCGACGCTTTTGCATCGGTGGTCACGGCGGCCAGGGAGCCCGCCGGCCGGCCAACCCTAACGACGCTTCGCGCGGCAGAAACATCGAGTGTGGCCGCGAAGCCCCCGAGCCCACCCGTAATCGCCGGTGTCAGTCGCCGAAGGGATTCGTCGTCGGCGTCGGAAAGCCCGTCTAAGCTCGATGGCTCGGCATCGCTCGGCACGACGTGCATCAACACGGCTTCGCCGCGCGACGCGACGTGCGTGGTCGCCCATCGCGCGGCTCCAAGTGACGCGGAGCTGAAGTCGATCGCCAGCAGGACCCGTGGAAAGAGCGTGTCCGCAGCCGCGTGTGGGAGCGGAGGCGGCGGAGTTGCGAGATATAGGCCGGTCATAAAGCCTCCAATTCCGGAAATTTGGTCGGCGTATTTGGTCGGCGCGCCCTGTGCGCGCCGACGTATTGGCTTGTCCTTATCCAGCGATGTCGACCGCGGGCGCGACGGATCGTACTCCGGGCACCGGACGGTTCTGCTGCTCGAGACGACGCCGCACCGTCTGGCGGCGCAGCATCAGCATACCGGTCAGAAACAGGGCAACCGTCGCCACGATCGATGGGATCAGGACGCGAGAAGCGTACAAGGCGATGACAGCGGGGATAAGGGAGCTGGCCGTGACGCCGAGCCACGGTTCGAATCGTGGGATGTCATCGTCGTCGGCGTGTTGATGATTTGACATGAATGCGTCTCCTGCGAGCCGCGCTGGGAAAGAGCGCGACTCGGTTTCGTAAAGCGATGAGTTGATCGATAGGCAGACACGAACTCGTCGCGGCTCGAGGCCGCGAGGTCGGTACCTATCACGATTTGAGAGGAAGTGCGCCCGGCGGAGCCGAGCGGATCAACTCAGCGCGGGAGGCGCTGTGGCGTCATAGCCACGGCCGGCGATCGACGCGCTACTGGGCGCAAACGCGACGCCCTCGACGTGGTATGCAGCGTCGCGGACGAAAGTCGGCCGAGCGAACGCCGGCAACCCGGCGGCGGGCCCGTTCGTCGAGCGCGCCGGTGAGCGCGGCTCGGACGCAAGCCGGTGCGCCGGTACCGAATGCAGAACCGGCACCGTTGCCGCCGGCGACATTGAATGGAGCGTATCAACGAACGGGCCGCGATGCAGCCAACCCGACGTTTGAGCCGCGAGCAGGAGAGCCGTGGCGGCAAAACCCGTGATCAGACGCGCGACCGCGTTCTGAATGCTTGCAGGCGCGCGCGAGCTCCGCGACAACGATCGCGAAGCGAAGGCTTGCAAGTTGACGGGGCCGGCGAGTCTCTTCACGTCTCTCCTCGGCTGGATGCGCTGAGTGAACGCACATCCACACGGTCCGAATTTAACCTGGTCCGGACTTGGTCGTTAAGGAAGGTACCCGCGAGTTGGTCGGCCGTTCCCTGCCAACCGGACCGCCCGAATGCGACGATTTTTTCGGAACGTCACAACGGACGGGAGTCCTTAGGCCAACCGATCGACGTCGTCCGGCACGGCGTGCATCACCGTAACCAGGAAAAAGCCGCCCGCTCGCGAGGTCACTGAATGCGGAACGCCTGCGTCGAGCGCTAGCAGCATACCCGTATCGAGCGGATGTCGCGCGCCGGCGACGTCGACCTCGATAGCGCCCTCGAGACAGTGGATCGTCACCGGACCGGCTACGCGATGCTCATGCAGCTCGTGATCGGCGTTCAAACCGACCAGCGTGACGCGCAGTGGTCCATCTTTGACCAGCGTTCGCCCTATCCGAGCCTGTACCTTCGACAACTCTTCCCGCACACGCTGCATCTCGTCGGCAAGGGTGAAGGAGAGTGCCGCGCCCGAGACTTGGCGTTGGACTGGTGACATCGTCTAACCCTCCAGCGTTGTGGCAGCCTATAACTGACCCCCCAGCTTCTCACGCTCGGATGGCACTTATCCCGTCGTTCCGCCCTCCGCCCGAGTCGTCGCGAGAGCCTGACGAACCATTTGATTGGCGTATCCCCACTCGTTGTCGTACCAGCTCATCACTTTGACCAAGTCTCCATCGACGACTTTGGTCAGCTCCAGATCGACGATCGAAGCGCAGGACTCGCCGATGATGTCCGATGAGACGAGTGGGTCGCTCGTCACGCCGACGATGCCAGCGTAACGGCTCGTCTCGCTCTCCTCCGTAAAGACCTGATTCACCTCGTCGACGCTCGTTCGCCGCGACGTTACGACCGTGATGTCGGCGATGGACCCGACGGCAACCGGGGCACGGATCGCGACGCCGTCGAAGAGCCCAGCAAATTCCGGCAGGGCACGTGTCGTCGCGCGTGCCGCTCCCGTCGCCGTCGGCACCAAGTTCGCGGCCGCCGCTCGGCCGCGACGAAAGCGCTTGCTCGGTCGATCAACTGTCGCCTGCGACGATGTGTACGCGTGAACGGTCGTCATCACGGCCTTGGCGATGCCGATGCGGCGCCCGATGATTTCCATGATCGGCGTGATACTGTTCGTCGTGCAGCTCGCGCAGGAGATAATGGCCGTACCGGCTCCGGGGATGTTCACACCATGAACGACCGTCTCTACCTCGCCATCGTCCGACGGGGCGGAAAGTAGAACGATGCGCGCGCCTGCTTTTATGTGTTGCTCGAGCTGCTCACGCCGCCTGAAGGCGCCGGTGCACTCGAAGACCAGATCGACGCCGAGATCTTTCCAAGGCAGCGCGAGGGGTGACTCCTTTCGGAACGTCAGAACTTTGCGGCCGCCGACAACGATGCTGTCTTCGTTCACCGCTACCGGCTTCATCAAGCGTCCATACACCGTATCGAACCGGAGCAGGTAGGCGAGATTGTCGGAGCTGGTCAGGTCGTTCATGGCAACGACCTCGAGAGACGTTTCCTCGAGCGCCAGTTTCAGCACTGCCCGGCCGATTCGCCCGAGGCCGTTGATCGCGACTTTCGTTTTCATCGTGATTCCCAAAAACCTTTCTCGCCTCGATGGTGTTCGAACTCGTCCAGCATATGGTTGGCGTGCGCACAGGTGTCGCCATCACCCATTTCGGTGGTGACCCATATCGCCTCCACGCCGCGGCCCATCGACCGACTAGTTGGGAGAGTGCTCGAGATACTCGCGTTCCGCACGCAGCCAATCGCCCATGTCGTCGCCGTCTTGGCATCCGCGCTCGCAGTAGAGTTCGTACGCACGCGTTCTGATCTGTTCGTCGGGCAGCGTGGCGGCCGGCGAGTCAGGCGCAACAGCGTTCCGGGAAGAGACAGCAGCGTTGCCTGTCGGCTTCCCCGTCGGCACTTTCCGTCGGGATTCTTTCATCGCACCTCCGTTGGTTTCGGTGGCTACCCGGCAACGGATGGGTATCGCCGAACCGATTGTGTCTCAATGAAGTGTTGGACCACTCGCGCATGTGTTCGTCCCGAGCTCGCGTGACAGGCCTCCGCCTTGGAATCCATCGTCACTTTCTGAGGCTCGCCTGGCATTCCATCTAAGCACTTTGAACGCGGCTGCCAGCGACGGCAGGGTTCGCGCCACACGGCGTTCGTGGCGTACCTTATTGAAGATCTGACGTCTGGAGCGCTGAGGAACGCATGCTCGAATCTGAGTTGTTCGCATTGCTGGAGCACACGGCGGATGCCGCGTATACAGTGACGAGCGACGGCGAGATCTGCTCATGGAACGCAGCCGCGGAGCGTTTGTTCGGCCTCCCGGCCGTAGACGTGCTGCGGCGGAATATCGACGATGTGCTCGACGCGCGGGACGCGCTGGGCACCGAGGCGCTTGCCGGCGGACTCGAGGCGGCCACGCGCCATTGGGACGGTAAGGCCGGTATACCGAACTTTGACCTGGAGGTCTCGACGCAGCCGGGCAAGCACATCTGGATTAATGTGTCGACGATCGTCTTCGATAACCCGCGCACCCGCCGGCGGCTTTTCCTGAGGTTGGCGCGGGACATGACCGAGCACCGGCGTCGGGAGGCGCTGCTCACTCGCATGTCGGAACTCGCACGTCAAGTCGTGTCGCTCACCGACGACGTGTCGGATCACGCCCCGGTCGAGCAGCTCTCGGACCAGGAGCGACGCATCCTCGCTTTGTTCGCTCAGGGAAGCAACGCGGCGGCTATCGTGCGGAAACTGAAGATCTCGCCGCAGACACTCCGGAACCACCTGCACCACATCAATCGCAAGCTTCGGACGCACAATCGCCTCGAAGCTGTAACCCACGCCCAGCGACGCGGTCTGATCGACTGATCGCGCCGCCAACTCGCGGTTTCAAGTTTCTTCTTCGGCTCGGCGCAAGTACGCTGCGAGCGGATGGGTTCTCATCAGCAGCACAATGGCGATACCTGTCGCGATGAGGCTGCCGCCGAGGATCTCGATCCAGGCGACACTGCCAAGCGCTGCTTGCGCCAGCAGATTCGTCACCATCGCAATCCCACCTTCGAGCGTAAGCGCTCCGAACATCACAGCGATGATCAGGCTGGGCGCCCGGTCGGCGCCATGAATCGCGACGAGGACCACCACCGCGTAGGCGATGTTCAGCAGGTAGTGCATGACGGTAAAAACGCCGATGCCGCCGAGCGCGAGAAACGTGTGGAAGGGCTGCCCGGTGATGGCGTCGACCAGCGCGACCCATAACCAGGTTACCGACGCCAGGATCAGTCCGAGGCGCACGCCCTCTCGTAAAGAGTTATGGTGACCTGATGGCTGCAATGACAGGATGTGGGCCGCATTCATGATTCCGAATCCCTCGCGAACGGGTGACGGACGACACTTCGGGCGCCATGGTTGTCCTCGCCCGCGCGGAGGGAGGACGGGCGCTCAAGTCTTCATCGTCGCGGGCACCGAGAAGATGTCGTGCCGCATCGATGCTTCGAAATGATGCGCGTGTACCATGGCGCTCGACGGCCGTACCAGCGACAAAACGCGTCGCGACGGATAGCGTTTGTTCAACCGTCATCGACGAGGCCAAATCATGACCAGATATGAAACGGCGGTAGCCACGCTTTCGATGTGGTTGACGAAGGCACGGACTCCAAGCGACGCCCCACCGCTGACATCGCACCGGAGTTCACGGCGCTCCGATGTCGTACCGCAGAAGGCAGCCCTGTTTGCAACACTGTTCGAAGGCGCATGAAGCACCCCGCGTCGCGCCGTTCACCACGGCGAAGCCCCCGGAAGAGACGACCACAATGATCATCGACCTGGAGCCGACACTCGCGAGCATCTCTTCGCCCGGTGGTCCAACGGTTGATGCTGGTGAGTTGGATCCCGGGCTGAGCGCCATCGCGGGTTCGCGTTGGCAGTTTCTTGCTGAAGCGAGCGAGCTTCTCGACGGATCCCTGGATTATCAGCAAACACTCGCAAATGTGGTAACGCTGGCGGTACCGCGTATCGCCGACTACGCGATCATTGCCCTTCTCACGGAGGAAGGATCGTTGAGTTGGGGATGGTCAGCGCATCGTGATCCAGCGTGCGACTCTGTCGTCGCCGACTTGCGCCCCTATGTGCCGGACCTAACGACCAACGCCCACCCGTGGGCGGCGGCAATCAACAGCGGGCAAACGCAAGTCATTGAGGTCGTGAACGACGAGTATCTTCGCTCTATTGCGCGGGATGACACGCATCTCGCGTTGCTCCGCGATTTGGCGCCCACGTCATTTATCATAATCCCGCTGGCGGCCCGAGGCAGGGTTCTCGGATCGTTGCTCTTTGCGACGAATAGCGCTTCCGGCCGTCGGTACAACGGTCACGACGGGGCGATTGCGACCGAACTCGGTCGCCGCATCTCGCTCGCCGTCGATAATGCGACGCTCTATCGCGCAGCCGAGCAAGCGGCTCGCACCCGCGAAGACATGGTCGCCGTGGTGTCGCACGACCTCAAGAACCCGTTGGCGATCATTCAGATGGCGGTAGGCTTCTTGAAAGAAGAAATCGTACCGGCTGACGATGATCACGCATTAGAGCGCAAACAACTCGATGTGATTCAATCCTCGGCCGACCGGATGTATCGCCTCATCCACGAACTGCTCGATACCGCATCCATCGAGGCGGGGCACGCGCGCCTGAACCGCTCATCGGCGACCGCGTACGAGCTCGTGATCGATGCAATCGAGCTGCTTCGGCCGCTGGCCGCGCAGAAGCGCATCGAGCTTTGCGCCGATGCTCCGCCCGGTTTGCCTTCGGTTTTTGCCGATCGCGAGCGAGTGCTGCAGGTATTCTCGAACATCGGCGGGAACGCCATCAAATTCACGCCGCAAGGCGGGCGCGTGGACTTTCACGTCGCGGACTGGGGCTCGGTGCTACAGTTCAGTATTCGTGATTCCGGACCGGGCATCGCGCCCGGTGACCTGCCGCATCTCTTCGAGAGGTACTGGCAGGCAGAAAAGATGCGATCCATCGGCTCAGGCCTCGGGTTGCCGATTGCCAAGCGCCTGATTGAAGCGCACGGCGGAGAGATACGCGTCGAGAGTGCGATTGGGCGAGGCAGTTGCTTCACGTTTACGCTGCCGAAGGTGCAAATCTGACGGCAACGGTTGCGGGAAGCGTGCGTCGACGGAGACCGTACCGCGACGAGGCTTCGATCAGAGTTTTAGGACCGGCTCGAGGCTAGAGCGATCTCAGATACTCGATCAAATCGGCTTTGTCTTTGTCGCTAAGGCGAAGTTTCAGGAAGCTGTCGTAGTGATTGACGACGTCGCGCAGCGTCATGAACCGACCGTCATGATAATAGCCGTGCTTGTGGATCTTGTTGGTATCGGCGAGCGCCCGCAAAACACTGGTGACATAGCTACGTCCCGGTCCCCGATTGGCTTGGAAGTCATCGATGCCAATATCTGACGCCTTATGAAGATTGTTGCCCGGCTCGGTGAAAATCGGCGGGACATGACACGTGGCGCATCGCGCCCTGCCGTTGAATAACGTCTGGCCCCGCGCCGCAGCGTCCTTGTTGAAGCTGCCGTCGGCCACCTTGGGCACCGGCATAGCGAGCTGATAGAAGTGCAGACCAGCCAATTTGGATGTGATCATATCGACCGTATCGCGCTTGTGTCCCCAGCCGGCCCGTGCCGCCACCGGATACTGGGCTGCGTTCTCGAGGCGCGAATCGAAAAAGGTGCCCTTACCATACATCTGGGTATTGGCGACGTAGGCATTCCAGTAAGTGACTGTGCCCCATCCACCGGTCCACGTATGTTGGTTGACTCCAGCCAACGCGAACGCGGACGGCATGAGCGTCGCCGCGATCTTGCCGTCCGGCCGTTTGGCCTTTCCGTCCATGTTCAGTTCAGCGTCGTACCGGCCTGGACCCCAGCCGTTGAGCACTGCTTTGACCGTCGCTACATCGACTCGCAGCAGGTCACTGAACGGTTGGAGATTGGGAGCGGTAGCGACGATCGCCCCGACATTGAGGTCGCGGTTACCCCAGCCGTCCAGCCGTTTGCCGATCCCGGGCGCGAACGAATCGTCCACAGTCGAGTGGCAAAGCGCGCATTGGATGCCAATCGTTCGAAGTTTGCCGTCGGGATTGAAGAAGCCCGTGACGCCAACGACGGCGTTCAGTTTCAATAACGCGACAGTGGTCGCGGGATCGTCCAGGTTTACCTGTCCCGCCTTGATCTGCGCGACGAGCGCAGCGGGCAATGCCTCGGCGTCAACCTTGAGGCCGAGCGAGAGCGCCGTCTTCGGACTGACGCCCCCACCGACACCGCCAAGTTTCGCTCCCTCAATTGCTTCATGAAGTCGAAGCTTGCCGCCCCAGAAGTCCTCAGACCCAAATGTGGCGTAACGGAATGTCTGCTTTCCTTCTCTCAGCAACTGTGTCGCATGGTCCTGGATCTGCTGATCATAATCCTGCGGCGCAGCGGCCGCGCGGGGCGCAGGGCTTTGATTCTGAGCTTGTCGAGGAGCGTACGCGAAACCCAATCCTGCAATGAGAACAAGAAGACCGGCCGAATAAAGAATTCTCGACGTTGCTGACATCTTGCGCTCCCGTTCTGCGGTTGTTGCCGCCCGAGCCAAAAAGTGCTGAACGGCGCGGCAATACCCAAGCCGCGGCCCCGCTACACCAATAGGAAAGCCGGAATACTTTTTTGGGGTGGTGAAGGTCCGTTCAGGGCCGCAGCAGCTTATTCAGGCGACAAGCTGAGTCAGCGATCGCTGGATCACTCGGGTCCCCAGCGTCTCGAGCGCGGGAACGGGACGCGCTCACGGCAGTCCATATACTACGATGCGCGCCGACTGCGCTTTGACCGGCCAGGTAGGACTCTGCATTCCTGCCGCGACCGCGACCAGTTGCTTGCCGCGCACTGCGTAGGTGACCACGCCGCCGCCGATCGCGTTGCCAGTACGTGCACGCCAAAGCTCGCGGCCATCGCGCGCGTCGAGTGCGATCACGTCGCCGGTCAGCTCGCCCGTGAGCACCAGGCCGCCCGCCGTCGTCGTGATACCAGCGAGTTGCGGCATCACTGTCCGATGCTTCCAACGCACAGTGCCGCTGTCCGCGTCGAGCGCCGTGATCCAGCCCTGCCACTTGGCGGTCGTGTCCTGCACGCCGAATCCCTGCCCCATGGCACCCGTCCACGGCGTCCCGGGCTTCGTCTGAATCGACGAGTCGGGACGCGTGAGCCGTAGAGACGTGCACCAATCCACCGCCCCCACCACGATGACATTCAGGGCCGGCGCGTACGCGGGACCATTCCACTCCGACCCACCTTGCGTGCCCGGGCAGTAGCGCAGCGATCCGCTGACGTTCATGGCCAGGTCCATGTTCTCGCGGGTGGTCGTGGGCGTCTGGTAGAGCAGCGACAGCACGCGCGTGATGTCGCCCGCCATCGCGGCGTTGCGACGCTGTATCGGTTCGTTCGCGGCGATGGCGCTGCGCGCGGCGCGACGGTCGACGGCGGACAGCAGCCCGTCCTTGTTCGCCGATGCGACGACGGAACGACCGGCGCGTGTCGTGATGAGCATCGGTCCGGCATCGACATCCCAGTCGTGGAAGTCGTGCTTCACGAGTTGGATGTAGCCCACCATGCGGCCGGTGGCGGCCTCGAGGCCTATTAGACTATTGGTATACAGATTATCGCCCGGCCGCAGTTCGGGCATGAAGTCGGGGGCGGGGTTCCCCGCCGGCACGAAGAGCGTGGCGCGCGAAGTGTCGAGGCCAAACGTTGTCCAGAAGGCGCCGCCGGTAGGCGGAACGTTTGGGTCCGGATTGCGCCACGTGCTCCGCGCGGGTCCGGTATCAGGAACTACGTCGAAGCGCCAAACCTGATGTCCATCGCTTTGATCAAGAGCGTACACGTGCCCGGTGACGCCGTAGGAGTCGCCGCCGGCATTGCCCACGAAGACCAACCCATTCCAGGCGAGCGGCGCCATCGGCACACTCGTGCCCGGACTGAGACCGCCCAGCTCGACGTCCCAGATGGTGCGACCTGTCGCCGCGTCGAGCGCCATCACGTGCTTCGCGCCGGAGCCGCGGAACAGGCGGCCGTTCGCGTACGCGGCGCCGCGGTTGGCCTTGAGGTAAGTGGCGGGCTGCGACGCGCGTGACTTCCAGCGAAGCGCGCAGCTACCCGCATCGATCGCGTAGGTCGTCGTGTCCGTCGTGAAGTACATCACGCCGTCGATGATCAGCGGTCCGGTCTGGAAGCTCACGCTCTCTTTGGTGTCGTAGGAGCAGACCTGCCGCAGGCGCCCGACGTTCGCCGTCGTCAGCAGGGCGAGGGGCGAGTACCGATCGCCGGCGTAGTTGCGATTGTAGGTGCTCCAGTCCGCGGCGCTGGCGTCGTCGCGGTGCGCGGCCTGCGCGAATGCCATATGGGTTTGGAGCGACATGACCGCGAACGCCGCAGGCGCGACGACGGCCGCGAGGGTGAGCGAGCGCATGGTACCATCCTCAGCAAGGAAGAAACAACCGCCACGTGCAATGTGCGCTACTCGCTGTCCCTCACGAACTGCAGCTCGCCCTCGATCCTCACCTTGTTCGCGACGAGCACTCCGCCGGTCTCGATCGCCTGATTCCATTTGAGCCCCCAGTCGCGCCGGTCGATCTCCGTGCTAAAGCTGAAGCCCGCGCGGGTCTTGCCCCAAGGATCCGTTCCGCGGCCTTGATACTCGCAGTCGAGCACGACTTCCATCGGCATATCACGGATCGTCAGCTCGCCCATCACGCGGAACCGGTCACCGTCTTCGCGTGGCGGATCACCATCGATGCGTGTTCCCTGGAACGTGATCGTCGGATAGTCGTCCGCGCCGAAGAAGTCCGGGCTGCGGAGGTGCGCGTCGCGATCGGCGACGCCGGTATCGATGCTCGCAACCTGGAGCGTGGCGTCCACGCCGGCCTCCTCGGGGTGGTCTCTGTCACCGCGAAGCGTCGCTTCCAGTTCCTTGAAGCGGCCGCGCACGGTTGTCATCATCATGTGCTTGACGGAGAACTCGACGCTCGAGTGCGTGGAATCGAGCTGCCACGTCGTGGTGCTGGCAGCGACGGCAGAGCTGGTGGCCATTGTTCGCCCTCGCGGATGGCGTTCGTGGTTGATGCAGGCGAACCGCCGTCGCGCGCGAACACCGTGCCATTTCACGTCCGGCGGTCCGGGCTCGCCGGCATAGAAGTGCGCGTTCGTGCGCCGGCCGTCAGCGCGCACTGGTTCGGCGCTCTCCTCCGCAACACGACACCAGTCAGCTCGCGAGCAACCGCACCGATTCGATCAAGGGTTCCTCTTCGCCCAGTAGCCGGAGGACCGGCTGCGATTCGTTGGCCGGGAGAAGGACGCAGCCCTGATCCCATCTCGCCCCGGTCGAGGAAGCTGCACATCTATAAATAGGAAATAAGAGCAACACACCCGAACGGCGCGCCGCGTCTAAGCAGCAGCGCCGCGTCGAGGGGAAGGCACCCATCTTGCGGCATGGTCGCTGATTCCTGGCGGCCTCCCACCTTCCATCCCAGAAGCAAATGGCCGTGAGTAACCCCACCGGCCGGGCTATTCGACGCTCGGCCATTCACTTGTTGCGGGCAACCGTTTTGGTGTAGTGAAATGATGGTTTCGCGGGACAATTCGGGGCGCGCGCGAGTGGAGGAATCACCTTCGGCGACTGTTCGCGTGTTCGAGGTCAACGGGTTGCGCTGGAGCGTGCGGGAGGTTCCCTATCCCCCGATCGATCGACGCTCCGGCACTTGTCTCATCTTTGACGCCGAGTCGGTGATTCGCCGGGTGCGCAACTTTCCGGGCAACTGGGCCACGCTGAGCGACGCCGAGCTCTACGCGTTGTCGCTCGACGTATAGAACGCGATGGCGGGGGCGCTGACAGTGACACAGAACGCGTTGGAACGACTCCACGACGCCGGCCAATCGATCTGGCTCGACTATATCGATCGGACAATGCTGCATGACGGCGACCTCGCACGGCGCATTCGGGACGACGCGCTGACAGGGATGACCTCGAATCCAACCATGTTCGAGAAAGCCTTGGCGAGCGGGGCCGCGTACGACGATCAGATCCGATTCGAAGGCCGCGGCGTCACACCGTACGAGTTGTTCGAGCGCATCGCGACTACCGATGTTCGAGACGCGTGCGATTTGTTTCGGCCCGTTTATGATCGGACCGGCGGCGCCGATGGGTACGTCTCGATCGAAGTATCCCCCGAGCTTGCCTACAAGCCGCAAGGGTCCGTGGCGGAGGCAACACGGTTGTGGGCGGGAGTCGATCGCCCCAATGTGATGATCAAGATACCAGGGACGATCCAAGGCCTGCTGGCCATTCGCGAGCTCACGGCTGCGGGAATCAACGTCAACATTACCCTGCTCTTCTCTCGCGAAATGCATCGGCGAGTCATCGATGCGTACATAGCGGGCTTGGAAGATCGTGTCGCTGCCGGCAAGGCTCTGTCGAGCATTCATTCCGTCGCCAGCTTCTTCGTCAGCCGGGTCGACGTCAAAGTTGATGGCCTGCTCGACGACCTCGCGCGCCGTGGATCGATCGATCAAGGAGAGCTGCACGCCATCGCTGGAAAGACCGGCGTCGCCAACGCGAAGCTCGCGTATCGGCTATTTCGGACTGAATTCTCGAGCCCGCGATGGAAGGGTCTTGCCGAGCGCGGTGGGAACATCCAGCGGCCGTTGTGGGCGAGCACTGGCGTCAAGAACCCGGCGTATCCCGACGTCATGTACGTCGAGGCATTGATCGGCCGCGATACTGTCGCCACGATTCCGCCAAAGACTCTGGATGCATTTCGAGATCACGGAGTCGTTGCGAACACGGTGGACACCAACATGGCCGATGCGGAGGCGGCGCTCGAACGTCTCGAGCATGCGGGGATTTCGCTACGCGACGTGACGGCGAAACTTCTCACGGAGGGACTCGACAGCTTCGAGGAATCGTCTACTGCGGCACTCAACAGCCTCAAACAGAAGGCCGCGGTGCTCGATGTCGATCTGGCCGAAGTCCCGATGTCCCGCGTCAGCTGACCTCTGTCCACTCGTGCCCGACGACGATCGACGTCTACTCGAGGATCTTTATCGCGCCGCCGTCGCCGCTGTTGATCCGACGCGCGGCGTCTCGAAGGCATTGACGAGCGACGAATCATCCGGTCGCCCACCTTGGATTCTCGCGTTGGGCAAAGCCGGGAACCGCATGTGCGGCGCGGCGATCGAGCATTTCGAGTCGGCTGGACATACCGCGTCCGGCGCGCTGGTCGTCACGACCGATGGCGGAGAAGCGTCGAGTGGCGGCGTCGAGCTCGTGTGCGGCGATCATCCCGTCCCTGGTCGCGGATCCTTCGCGGCCGCCGAACGCATCGCTTCTTTCATCGAGCGTGTGTCGGACGGTGACGACGTGCTCGTCCTTCTCTCCGGCGGCACCTCGAGTCTCGTCGCCGCACCCGTTCCGGGCGTCTCGACCGGCGATCTCACTCAACTCTTCAAGAGTCTGCTCGGCTCCGGTGCCGACATCGCCGCGACGAACGCGATTCGCAAGCGATTCTCACGTTGGGCGGCGGGCCGCCTCGCGGTCGCACTCGCGGAGCGCGGCGTTGCCCGCGTGCGCTGCTTGATCATTTCCGATGTCATCGGCGACGACACGGCGGTAATCGCATCCGGCCCTTGTGTACCTGATCCGCTCACGGCGGACGAACTGCTGCGTTTCATCGAGCGAGAGGGTTTGCAATCATGTCTCACTTCACGGCTCATGAACCATCTCGACGCCGTCGTTCGCGGCGAGCTTCCGGAGACGCCCAAGCCCGATGACCCCGCGTTCCGACTCGTGACCTCCACAATCATCCTCGGCAATCGGAGCGCACGAGAAGGGGCAGCGGCACACGCACATGAGACCGGACTGAACCCGGTGAAAGTCGTCGACACGCCGATTCAGGGCGACGCGGCGCTCACCGGCGAGCGACTAGTCAAAGAACTCGTGCGCTTTCGCGACGTCTCATTCCACGGAAAGAATCAGCGTGCGGCGCGAGGCTGTGTGATCTGGGGAGGTGAGACGACCGTGCACCTGACTCCGACCTCGCCGCCCGGTGGCAGGAATCAGGAGCTCGCGCTGGCAGCGGCGCGCGCGCTCGACGAGCTGGGTGAGCGCGCACAGGGACTCGCGCTCCTCGCCGCAGGGTCTGACGGGCGCGACGGACCCACCGACGCCGCGGGCGCCGTCGCTGACGCGACTACATGGCGGGCAATCGCACATGCTTCACGCGACCCCGCTCGCGACTTGTCGGACCACGACTCGCACGCATCGCTCGGAGCGGTGCACGCGCTGATCCATTCCGAACCGACCGGAACCAACGTGGGAGACGTCGTTATCGGTCTCGTCAGCGAGCCATGACTTCGTGCGCGGCTTTGACGATGGCGTCTTCGCCCATGCCGTAGTACTCAATGAGTTCCTCCGGCGTCCCGGACTGACCAAAACGATCATCCACGCCGACGAAGTGCATCGGCACCGGAAAGCCTTTCGCGAGGCATTCCGCCACGGCGGATCCCATGCCGCC
>Ga0207674_10000097_pt1 | contig 98549 bp, 93 predicted proteins | sample KBSCornC72_FD_184303 | JGI IMG/M metagenome (GOLD analysis project Ga0207674, IMG submission 184303) | Corn rhizosphere microbial communities from Kellogg Biological Station, Michigan, USA - KBS Corn C7-2 (SPAdes) (version 2) | ecosystem: Host-associated > Plants > Roots > Rhizosphere > Soil ...
AAGTGTGGCACACTTAAGATTCCCAGGGTGTGCGAAATGGTCGGGAAAATTGTCCATCATTATCAGTTCATAGAGAAGCTCGGCGCCGGAGGCATGGGCGAAATTTGGAAGGCCCAGGACACCCGCCTCAACCGGATGGTCGCCATCAAGATTCTTACCGACGCCAGCGCCGGCGATCCGGAGCGCCGCCGCCGGTTCATCCAGGAAGCCCAGGCCGCTTCCGCGCTGAACCACCCCAACATCATCACCATACACGACATCGTTTCGGAAGGCAGCGACGAATTCATGGTGATGGAATACGTGCAGGGCAAGACGCTAATCGATCTGATACCCAAGGGCGGCTTGCGCGTTCCGCAGGTTTTGAAATACGCGGTTCAGATGACGGACGCCTTGCAGATCGCCCACTCCGCCGGTATCGTCCATCGCGATCTCAAGCCCGGCAACGTGATGGTGACAGAATCGGGCCTGGTCAAAGTCCTGGATTTCGGCCTCGCCAAGCTGACCGATAAAAGTCCGTTAAGCCAGACAGCTTCGAGCCCTACTGATGCCACGCAGACGATCAACCACGCGCCGCTCACGGTGGAGGGCTCGATTATTGGCACTGTGAGTTACATGTCGCCGGAGCAGGCTCAGGGCAAGCGGGTCGACGCGCGCTCCGATATTTTTTCTTTTGCCGTGGTGCTGTACGAGATGGTCACCGGAACGCGCGCGTTCGCGGGGGATTCGGCGCTCTCCACGCTCTCGGCAATTCTGCGCGATGAAGTCCGGCCCATCCCGGAGATTGCGCCCGACACGCCTCCCCAATTGGAGCAGGTGATCCATCGCTGCCTCCGTAAGGACCCGGAGCAGCGCTTCCAGACAATGAAAGAAGTGCAGGTCGCCCTGGGCGCCCTCAAGCATGAATCCGATTCCGGTATGCTGTACCGTACCCGGGTGGGCATGGAGGCGTGGCCCAAACCCCAACGATCGCCTGTGCCGCTGATGATCGGTGGCGGCGTGGCGGTCGCCGTACTGGCGTTGGCCGGCGGGGGCTGGTGGTGGACGCACCGCGCGCCTGGACCGGTTCAGAACGCATCCGAGACGGCTGCTCTCCCAGCGCCGCCCGCAACCGTGAAAACGGCTCCTGTAAGCGCGCCAGAAGTTGCTGTGGTTGATCACACGTCTCCGCCCGCGCCCGTGGATCAGGCGCTCACCAACGACAACATCATCCAGATGATGGAGGCGAAAGTCGCGCCTGCAGTCATTTTGAGCCAGATCCGCAGTTCGAAGACGGCATTCACTCTCTCGGCGAAGGACGTGATCCGCCTCTCCCAAGCCGGTGTTCCCGGCGTGGTAATCGAGGCGATGCGCAACCCCAAAGCCGCCTCTTCCTCCAAGGCGGCTGCCGTTCCGGCTTCCCCGGCCCCCACGCCAGCCCCGATTTCGACTCCGGTGGTAGCCGCGACTGCGGCACCCCCACCGGCTCCCGCTGTGAGCGCACCGGCTCCTGCCGCTGTCTCCGCTCCGAGCTCGATCGTCGCCGTCACGCTCACCGACGGAATGCCCTTTTCTGTTCTTTTGGCCGAAGATCTCCCACAGAACGCTGAGGAAGGCCGTCCGCTGCGCTTCACCGTCGCTAAGGACGTTCGCGTGGGTGATTTGATCGCTATCGCCAAAGGAGCCACCGTCACCGGCGAAATTACTCAGGCTGGCCGCAAGGGAACTTTCGGCATTGGCGGCAGCAAAATGACTATGCGTCTGATGGTTGTCGATGCGGTGGACGGCCACAAATACCGCGTCCGCGCACAGTCGGCCCGCGCTGCCGATGGTAAGAATGAGCGTCCCGTGGAGACCACTACGAAGCCAAAAACCAAGGACTTGGCGGCATCCGCGGGAACTGAATATATCGCCTACATCGATGGCGATGTCACCGTCAGCGTCAAGAAGTAGATCCGCTTAGGGCAGCTGCACTGGGCTCTGCGTGATGAACGTCAGCACGGTCTCTGACGGAATCCGCACCTTCTGGCCCTTCATCACCGTTTGGGCTCCGGCTCCCGCTGCGGCTCCCGCGCCGGCTCCGATGGCTGCGCCCTGCCCGCCGCCCGCGATAGCTCCGATAATCGCTCCAACCGCGCCGACAGCCGCGGCCGATTTAGCCGTCCGCGCGCCGCGCGATCCGCTATATTCGGAAACGTCGGAAGAATTCACGGGTATTATCTTGCCATCGACGGTGATGGAAATCAGTTGCACCGTCAGCCCCGCTTTGCCCGTCAGCTTGCCGGATTCCTGCTCGCGCACCAGCTTCAAGCGCGCATCGGCGCCTTTCGGAACCACCACGTCATTGCCGATGGTGATGGGATCTTCCAGGCTGGCCCGGAATTCATCGCCCTGGTTGTTCCTGTCCGAATCCACCGCATCAATCAGGCGAACGCTGATCTCGCTGTCCCGGGGAAGTTCCCGCGTGCTGCCCTGCTGGACCATCAGCGCCAGGATTCTCTCACTGACGCCGGCCTGCTTCAGCTCCACGATCCGCCCCGCATCCACTCTGAATTTCGAAGGCTGAGCATTCAACAGGTTGATGACGAATCCGTCGCTGAATCCCGCTTGCACCAGACGCAGCACGGAATCCGAATTCAGCGGCTCCCGGGAGGGCGCCTTTCGCACCACCGCTGAAATAATTCGTTCGTTGACTCCTTCGTTCTTCAACGTGATGAGTGCCGAAGGATCGCTGGCCAGCCGCGAGCCTTGCTGATCGATCAGGTTGGTAATGAAATCCTCGCTGAGCCCGGCCTTGCTCATTTTCACCACATCCGAGTTGGTCAATGCGGGTTGCGCGCTTAAAATTCCAAGCGCCAGGCACAGGCTTGTAACAGAAACGATTAGCAATCTCTTCATATCGCCCTTTTACCCTTCTTCTGCTTTTGATGTTACCGCCGTGGCAGACGTTTCGGAAATCCACAGAGGGCTTCCAACTATCGGGAACTAATGTCATTATGATGCCTGAATGCCGATTTCAGCCCGAGCGCTTCTGATTTGCCTGTTCGCGATGCAGCTTCCGGCCCAATGGCTCAACCAGCAGACGCCCGGGATCCCGCGCACTCCTGACGGCAAGCCTAACCTGTCCGCGCCGTCTCCCAAGACTTCCGATGGCAAGCCCGACCTTTCCGGTCTGTGGCGCCTGGGAGTAGAGATCGGCGTCGGCGCGAATATTACTACCGACCTGCCGTCGGCCGACATTCAGCCTTGGGTCGCCGCCCTCTCCCGCCGGCGTCTCGAGGATTTCGGAAAAGACGATCCGGAGATCACCGGATGCATGCCCGGTGGTCCGCGCCACATCACCCGCGCCGGTCTGGCGAAAATCATTCAGACTCCTGAACTGATCGCCTTTCTGTACGAAGATCTGGCCTTTCGCCAGATCTTCCTGGACGGCCGCCAGCTTCCGCAGGATCCTAATCCCACTTGGATGGGATACTCGATCGGTCATTGGGAAGGCGACGCGCTGGTGGTTGAAACCGCCGGTTTCAATGACCGCACCTGGCTCGATTTCGCGGGTCATGGCCACACTGAAGCCTTGCGCATGACCGAACGCTACCGCCGGCGCGATTTCGGGCACCTGGATTTACAGGTGACGCTGGACGATCCCCAGGCTTATGCCAAGCCCTGGACCGTTTCCGCGGGCGGCACCCTGGCTGCCGACACCGAGCTGCTGGAATACGTGTGCCTGGAAAATGAGAAGGACCGCGTTCACCTGGTCGGCCGGACTGAGGAGGAGAAGAAGGTTGAGGTCGCCCCGGAAATTCTGGCCCAGTACGTGGGTGTGTACGAGGTCGCCTCCGCCAACGCCTTCGACAACCGGGCGCCCCGTAATGTTTTCACCATCACGCTGGTCGACGGGGAGCTGCTGATCGATCTTCAGGGAAAAGGGAAAGTGCCCATGATCCCGCTCTCGGAAACCATGTTTTCGCCCCGGCTTCTAGGGACCTATCAATTCGTCAAAAACGATCAGGGCGTCGTGACCCACATGCTGGTGCACTCGGCCGAGGAAGTGCTCACGGCGGTCCGCAAGTAACTATCTCAAGTAACGCCGACCTTAACGCTTCTTCACTCGCGGTCTTCCCGATTTACGGTATGCTAGACGGTCCATGTTGGTTTACGCGGCTACCATCTTCCTGAGCGCTTTCCTCCTGTTCCAGGTCCAGCCGATGATCGCAAAATTCGTCCTTCCGTGGTTCGGTGGATCGGCCGCGGTGTGGAGCGCATCTCTGCTCTTTTTCCAGCTCATATTGCTGGCCGGATATCTCTACGCGCACTGCCTGATCCGTTACCTCAAGCCCAAGCAGCAGCTGGGCGTCCATTGCTCCCTGCTCCTGATCAGCCTGGTCACGCTGCCGATTATTCCCAAAGATTACTGGAAACCGGTCGGCGGAAGCGATCCATTGCTGGGAATTCTGCTGCTGTTGGGCGCCACCATCGGATTGCCCTATTTCCTGCTTTCTGCCACCAGCCCGCTGCTCCAGGCCTGGTATCTGCGAACCAAGGCCAACGTGATTCCCTACCGCCTGTTCGCTCTTTCCAACTTCGGATCGATGCTGGCGCTCTTGAGCTATCCCTTTCTGGTCGAACCCAACATCACCCTCCGGTTACAAGCCCGGATCTGGTCATGGGGATTCGCGGCGTTCGCCCTGGTTTGCGCCTGGGCAGCCTGGAAAAGCCGGAGTGGAACCGACGCGTTGCAGGTCGCGGTGGAAGAGCATGCCCCGCGGCCGCGTTTCTCCACGATCCTGCTGTGGATCTCGCTGGCCGCCTGCGCGTCCACCCTGCTGATGGCCACCACCAGCCATCTGACCCAGAACGTGGCGCCCATCCCGCTGCTGTGGGTCGCGCCGCTGAGCATTTACCTGCTGAGTTTCATCCTCTCGTTTGAAAGCGATAAGATCTACCAGCGCTGGCTGTTTCTGCCTCTTGGCTTGGTCGCACTCGGAGTCTACACCCGTGGAATGTCCCAGTACGAGGACAATACGGACGTGATTAAGACCTTGATCCCCATGCTGTGCGGAGCCCTGTTCATCGCCTGCATGGTCTGTCACGGCGAACTCGCCAAACGGAAACCGCATCCGCGCTATCTCACGCTGTTCTTTCTGATGGTCTCGCTGGGCGGCGCGATCGGCGGGATTTTCGTGGCCCTCGTCGCGCCCCGGATTTTTCCCAACTATTGGGAAATGCCGATCGCCATCGCCGGGTTGGGCGTGCTGATCGCCATTGTGCTGTCCTATGACGATGACGGCGCGCCCCGGCCGCTGGCTGTGCGCGCGTCGCTGTTGATTGTGGCGCTTTCCCTTGGCGTGTATCTGGCGCGCCTCGAACGCCGCGCCAACCAGGAATACATCCTGGCCGCCCGCAATTTCTATGGCGTGCTGCGCGTCCGCGACGATCCTCCCGGCGACCCGGTTAGTGGAGTGAGGGTTCTGATCCATGGGACCATCAACCACGGCACCCAGCTTCTGGGCCCTGGCGGCGGCCGCATCCCGACGTCTTATTTCGGAGAAACCTCCGGGATCTCCCGCGCCATCCGCACCAAGGGCGAAACAGGTCCCATTCGGATCGGAATCCTGGGCCTGGGGGCCGGCGTCACTGCCACGCTCGCCCGCGCCGGTGATACGCTGCATTATTACGAAATCAATCCGCTGGTGTTCCAGATCGCCCAGACCAAGTTCGATTTCTGGAAGGATTGCCCCGCCGACAAGCATCTTTACTTCGGCGACGGCCGACTCACCCTGGAAGGGATGGAAGCCAGCGAAAACCTCGATTTTCTTGCCATGGACGCCTTCACCAGCGACGCCGTTCCCATGCACCTGCTGACGCGCGAAGCGTACGCCACCTACGCGCGCCATCTGAAGCCGGACGGCGTTCTGGCCGTCAATATTTCCAACCGCTATCTGGATCTGGAGCCCATCATGGCCCAAGCCGCCAAAGAAATGGGGTGGTCGGGAGTGGTGGTGTACGATGAAGGGAATTCAGAATCTTATTACGTTTCGAATACTTGGATTCTGTTGTCAAAGTCGCCCGCTGTTTTCGCCGATCCCAATTTCCAGGACGCCAGCACCGCCCCGCTGCAGGTGCGCAAAGGGTTCCGGGCCTGGACGGACGACTACAGCAACATCATCCAGATACTGCGCTGACAGATTTATAGAAATAATCCAAACTCTCATGATCCTCTACGCCGCCACAATTTTCCTGAGCGCATTCCTGCTGTTCCAGGTGCAACCGCTGATCGCCAAGATCATTCTTCCCTGGTTCGGCGGCTCGGCTGCCGTGTGGGCCGCCGCGCTGCTGTTTTTCCAGCTTTCGCTGCTGGCTGGATACGCCTATGCGCACGCCCTTATAAAATTCACCAGAGCGCGGACCCAGCTTATCGTCCACGGAACCCTGCTGCTGGCCAGTTGCGCGCTGCTGCCGATCCTGCCCAGCGTGTCCTGGAAACCGACGGCCATCGGCGATCCCACGCTGCGCATTCTGGAGCTGCTGGGCGCCACCATCGGCCTGCCTTATTTCCTGCTTTCTTCAACCAGTCCGCTGCTGCAGGCGTGGTACGTCCGCCGCACCGGAAGCAATGTCCCGTACCGGCTGTTTGCCCTTTCCAACTTCGGGTCGATGCTGGCACTGCTGAGTTTTCCTTTCCTGGTGGAGCCCAACATCGCTTCGCGCCAGCAGGCCTACTACTGGAGCGCCGGCTTTGTAGCGTTCGCGGCGCTCTGCTTGTTTACGGCTTGGGTCAGCCGGGAGAAATCGTCCGTCCAGCCCGCTGCCGTGCCAGAATCCACCGTAATCCCGGATAAATCCGGCGAGCGTCCGACCGGCGCTGAGCTCCTGCTATGGGTCAGCTTGGCAGCTTGCGCGTCGACTCTCCTGGTGTCCATCACCAACCATATGAGCCAGAACATCGCGCCCATACCGTTGCTATGGGTCGTGCCCCTGGCGATCTATCTGTTGACGTTCATCCTGGCCTTTGAGAGCGACAAAATCTATCAGCGCTGGATCTTTTTACCCTGGGTAGCTCCGGCCTTGGGCTGGATGGCGTACGCACTTTACGCGGGCGAAGGAAACTTCCACATCAAGTATTCGATTCCCATTTTTTGCATCGGTCTATTTATCTGCTGCATGCTGTGCCATGGCGAGCTGGCGCTGCGCAAGCCTGCTCCGGAGTACTTGACGCTCTTCTACCTGATGGTGTCGGTAGGCGGCGCCGTCGGCGGCATCTTCGTCGCCATCATCGCCCCCCGCGTGTTCAACTCCTACCTGGAGCTGCCCATCGGTTTGGTGGCCTGCGGCGTGCTGGCGGTGATCGTACTGTTCAACGTGGAGTTCTACAAGTGGGGACCGAATCCCGTGCGCTTGGCGCTGGCGATAGGGGTCGGCCTACTGGCCGGGTACCTGGTGCGCAAGGAGTTGGCGGACCGGCAGGGCTATCACCTGTTCGCCCGGAATTTCTATGGCGAGCTGCGCATCCGCGACGATGATGTCGGGCAGGATTATGCCCTGCGCAATCTGCTGCATGGCACCATCAACCATGGATCGCAGCGGCTCAATCCGGAACATCGCTATGAGGTGAATTCCTACTATGCACCGAGTTCCGGCATCGGACGAACCATGCAGGCTAAGCAGGGGCTCGGTCCGGTGCGGTACGGAGTCGTCGGCATGGGAGCCGGTGTAATGACCGGATACTGCCGCGCCGGCGATTATGTGCGCGTCTATGAGATCAACCCTCTGGTGAAGTCGCTTTCCGATCGGGGCGAGTTCACGTTCTTTTCGCACTGCGCCGGCGACAAAGCGGTGCTTATGGGCGATGCCCGCCTGACCATGGAAAAACAAGAGCCGCCCAATTACGACGTGCTCGTGATCGACGCGTTTTCGAGTGACGCCATTCCCGTTCACCTGCTCACCAAGGAAGTCATGCAGCTATACTTCAAGCTTTTGAAGCCCGATGGCGTGCTGGCCGTGCATATTTCGAATCGCTATCTGGATCTGGCGCCGGTGTGCGAGCGCGGCGCGGAGTTCGTCGGCAAGAAAGCCACCGTGGTGGCCGATGACGCCTCGGACAATACCTTCGCCAACTCCACCACCTGGGTTCTGATTACCGCACCCGACAACAATGTTTTCCAGAACCCGAGTTTCGAGGGTGCGAACATGTATCCGGCTACAGCCGCTGCTACCTTTCGCGGCTGGACCGACGACTATAGCAGCATCTTGCCGATCCTCAGTTTGAACTGACAAGCTCGCAGCCAGGTCTGCGTCTGGACTTGACGGCCCGGATTACTTTGTCCACCCCCGCATCCCAGTCCGGGAACAGGTCGACGTACTGCACGCGCTCCTGGATCTGCCTGGGCACCGCGCACGCCTCGAACCGCACCGGGACCACGAAGGTTTCGTCCAGCGGCATCCCCTGCGCGCAGTGGAGGGCCCAGCGCAGCTCGCTTTGGAATGGACCGCGCTTGGCGCTGGAACGCGCCGAAAAGCACGCCACGAAGGCGTCAGAAATCTCGATCGCACGGCGAATCGCCCGCGGCCAATCCTGCCCTGGAATCAGCTTGTCTTTATCCATCCAGGGCGAGCACCCGGCCGCCGCCATTCTGTCCCGCAGCCGGCGCGCCAACAGCAGATCCTCCTCCACATAAGCGATGAACACTTGAGGCGCTGTCTGGGACGTGAACTCATAGCCGCCAGCCGCTGGGCGGAACGTCCCTAAGCCGTCGATCTCCACCGTCCGTCCGCTTGTGAGCGCGTCGTGCACTATTTCCAGAATCCGGCCGCTTAGGACGCAATCACGCTCCTTCACGGTTTCTTTCGGGCCCCTGCGGGTGTCACCAGCTTTCCAAGTCCCGGCAGGCGCACCGGCTGCCCTCGTCGCAGCCTCAGTACGATTCGGTGTACCAGTTCCTCGATCCGGTCTTGAGCTACTGCCGGAGGCAAGCCCGCCTCACGGGCCAGTCTCCGAACCAAGTGTTTCTGTTTCACGCTCCCAGACTACGCTGCACGCCAGATCCCCCCACCGGCCTGATTCGCCAATACCCTAGACCTGCAAGGGTTATCCGAGGCTTGGCGGAAGATAACCCCTTGGAATGAAATGATTTTAATGGATGCTTAAGGCCCTGTTCATGTGAAGTTGCAACCATAGGAATGCCGCTATGGCACTTGCCGTTCGGCCAAGACTACTAAGGAGATCTCACCCAAATGAAGAAATTCATCAACATCATGTTGGCCGTGGCCCTGACCGTCGGCGTTGCCACTGTCACCCTCGCCCAGGATACAACCAAGAAGGAAGAGACCAAGAAGAAGAAGGGCAGCAAGAAAAAGGGCGACACCAAGACTGCTGACACCAAGAGCGGCGCCGCCAAGAAGGGCAGCAAGAAGGCGAAGGACGCAGACACCAAGTAAGCGTCTTTTTGCGAACGGAAATTCGACCGCGGTGAGTTGCCTGCTCGAAGGAGGCTCCCGCGGTTTCGTTTTTTGTGGTCTTCCGATTGCCAAGGTAAGGGCTGGAGGCAATAACAGCCGTGATTACATTCGTGATTTTTTGGACAATTCTGGGAGTCGCGACCTTGGCACTCGCTCTTTACCGGAAGTTTGTTTCCATGCGGGAAGACGATTATCTGCACTTGTCTGCCGGCGAGGAGCGCCTGATTCCTCAACAGGTAGCGACCTTTCGGAAGATCGGCGCCATCGACCGGTGGGGCGTCACAATGACGATCGTCACCGTGGTTCTCGGCTTGGCTCTGGCGGCACTGTATCTTTACCAGATCGTGATCGGCCAGTACTGAGGTGCGCGACTACACCCAGTTCCTATCCCAACGTTGAGTGCGTCTGCGCGGGACCAAGCTAATGCAGCAGGCTTGACGCAATCCCCGCGCCGGCCGCTCCCAATATCAGCCAGGCCGAATCGATTCGCGTGAACGTCAGTAGCGCGAAACTCGCCACAATCAGCAGGGCGGAAAACACGCCGGTAAACGCGTCCTGGGTGAGCGGCACGGACGAAGAAACCAGTAGACCCGCACTGGCCAGCAGTAACCCGCGAATGGCGCTCCGGATCCGCGGGATCTCAGCACGCGCGCCTATCCAACGCATCAGGGGAATCACAAGAAACGCGGGTGTGATCAGCGCCAGGAATCCCATGCACGCGCCCGGTACGCCACCCGCCAGGTACGCCACGCAGACCAAATACAGTCCATACGGACCTGGTCCGGTGCGTCCCGCAACTACCGCCATGTTCAGTTGGCGGTCGGTGAGTACGTGGCGCTCCACCACGAAATCATTGCGCACCATCGGGAGCGATCCCAAGCCGCTGAAAGAAGTAAGGCTGGCTTTGAGAAGCAACAGATAGAGAATCAGAAGATTCATCCGCGGCCCGCGTCTTTCCACCAGAATCCGATCAGCGTGCCCGCGATGATGATCGGCAGCGGTGTCACGCCGAAAACTCGCGAAGCCAGGAACGCTCCACCCGCGATCAGCACCACTTGAAGGTTCCGCACCATCCCCTTCCACGTTTTCCCGCCTACGTGCGGCTTCAGGATCACCCAGATGGTGGCCCACATCATGCCTGCCACGGCTGCCACCGTTCCGCCGATGGCCGCCATCGCGATGCGGTTTCCCTGGAACGATTCAAAACCCTGCAAGATCAGTACGGCCAGCGCCGAGGAGGGCGCGGTGACAGCCAGCACGGCCGCGATCGCTCCCGCCGTCCCGCAAATCAGCGCGCCGATAGCCGCGCAGAACGCAATCAGATTGGTTCCGGGCGTTACCCGCGCCATAGCGAACGCCAGGTCGAACTTCTCCGTGCTGATCCAGCGGCGTGCGTCCACCAGCTCCCGTCCCAGCATGCCCATGGTCACGTATCCGCCACCGAACGTAGTGTTGCCGATGCGGAAGAAGATTTCCGTGAGCCTCTTGACTGTGGGAGTGGACGGGCTTTGCGGGTTCAAGCTTCTAATTCTCGTACAATCGAAGATTCCTCATGAACCTCGGACTCACCAACAAAGTCGCCATGGTCGCCGGCGCCAGCCGCGGACTGGGATTCGCCGTAGCGCGCGCCCTGGCCCGCGAAGGGGCACAAGTGTCGCTGTCTTCTCGAAATCCCGAGGCGGCTGAAGCGGCCGCCGCGAAAATCCGCACGGAAACTGGCCCTGACATCCTCGCAGTTGCCGCCGACGTGCGTTCCCCCGATGCACTCGAGAACTGGCATCACCAGACGGTCGAACGGTTCGGCGGTGTCGATCTGCTTTATACGAACTCGGGTGGCCCTCCGCCGGGTCCTGTGTTGAAATTCGACGATGCCGCCTGGCAAGCCGCGTTTGAACTGCTGTTGCTGAGCGCCGTGCGCATGATCCGCCTGGCGGTGCCCTCCATGACCACCCGCGGTGGAGGCGCAATCTTGCTCCCGACTTCTTCGGCCGTCCGGGAACCGATTGGCAATCTCGCGCTCTCCACGGTGATGCGAACGTCGGTGTCGGCGCTCTCGAAAATCCTCGCCAACGAGCTCGCCCCGCACAAGATCCGCGTGAATCAGCTCATCCCCGGACGCATCTCGACGGACCGTGTGAAGGAAATCGACGCAGATAACGCCCAGCGCGCCGGCATCACCATTCCTGAGCAGCAGAAGCGTATCTTCGCCACCATTCCGATGTCCCGCTACGGCGATCCCGATGAATTCGCCTCCGCCGCCGTCTTTCTGTTGTCCGATGCCGCGGGCTACATAACAGGCGCCAGCCTGCAGGTCGACGGCGGCCTGCTACACGGAATATAGACGGGACCAGTCTAAAATGAAATCGTGCGAGCCGCTGCCCTCGTAAGTATCGGGCTATGTTGTATTGCCTCGGGCCGCACACCTGCGGAACGCCTGGAGAACGACCGTCTCGAAGCCGTCCATGCCCAGATCATCGAATGGAAGAAGACCCGTGCCAGTTTTCCCGTCGAAGGCGTCTATCAGGACTATCGGGCAGTTTTCCTTCCGGAGGCCGCGTCCCAGCAAGTGCTTCTACAGCCCGCGCATAACGCTGGCGTCCAAGTGGTTTTCGGAGCCGCCACCATGGGGCAACGCGACGGGGTGCTGTTCCTGCACGGGCCGGATGCCGGTTTCAAGGGTACCGACATTTTGGGACCGCCACGGGAAGAAGTGCCGCAACGCCTGCCCTCTAGATTCAAGCAGCTTCCCGACGAAGCTTTCGGCTCCGACGACCATCCGCCGGCCGATCCGCTGCCCATCGGACCTGTGCTTTTTGCGCGAACCCACCTGCCGCAGGCGAAAGTAACCAAAGATCTGACCGATGCCTTTACCGCCGCCTTCCGCCACGCGACTACCCACATTCTGGCGACCGAGCTGACTCCGGCCGCGATCCAAGCGTCGCTGGATGCAGGACACGCCTATGTGGCGCATGACTGGCTGTGCGATCCCACCGGCATGGCTTTCTTTGCGCAAAGCTACTTCGGCTTGTTCGAAATAGGTGATGCGGTGGCGTATTCTCCGCTGACGGGTGCCGTCACAATCAGCGCTCGCCTGCCGGTTCCCGCGACCATTCGCCTGCTGCGCGACAACACCGTTGTGGCCGAAGCTCATGACTGGAAGCTCGAATACATCGTGCGGGATACGGGCGCTTATCGGCTGGAGGCACTGCTCTCCGTCGACGGCGAGGAACGCCCCTGGATCTTCACCAATCCGATTACGGTGGGTCCGCCGACCAACGTGACACTGCCCGCCGGGCAGATTTCGTCCAGCGTGTACATGGTCGCCGGCATTTCGTATACCGATGGCGCGCCCGCCGATGCCGATAAGCACAAGCTCGATTTGTACCTTCCCCGCGACAAGAAGGATTTTCCGGTGCTGGTGTTTCTGCACGGCGGATCCTGGCGCGCTGGCGACCGCTCGCTGTATAAGGCTTTGGGCGACCGGCTCGCCCGGGCCGGGGTCGGCGTGGCGATTCCCAGCTACCGGTTAATGCCCCAGAACCCTCACCCGGCGCAGATTGAGGACGTTGCAGCCGCGTTCGCCTGGGTGGTCAGGAACATCGCGCAGGATGGCGGCGACGAGTCCCGCATTTATCTCAGCGGGCACTCTGCTGGAGCTCACCTGGCGGCCCTGCTCGCCTTGGACGAAAAATATCTGGCGGAGTTAGGCCTGAGTCGTAAGTCGATTCGCGGCGTCATCGCCATGAGTGGCATATACGCTGTGGATAAACTCGATGCGTTTCTGGTGGCGCCCGGAGACAAGGGTGGCAAGCACGACGCATCGCCCATCGCGCACGCTCATTCCGGGGCACCTCACTTCCTGATCACCTACTGCCAGTGGGACTACTTCGGGCTGCCGAAGCAGGCTCGCGACTTCGCCCTGGATCTCAGGAAAAACTTCGTCGCGGCCGAGCTACTTTTCGTTCCGGGCGAAAATCACATTTCCGAAGTGATCAGCCTGGTGCAGGATCACGGCCTCTTGATCGATACCATCCTGAGCGCGATTAATAATCAGTGACCGCTCCCGCGTTCGATTTAGTCGGCGTCGGCCTCAACGCCACCGATACGCTGCTGCTGGTTCGCAAATACCCGGAGCTCGGCGGTAAGATTGCCTTTGAGCGCGAGATCCTGAGTCCCGGAGGCCAGGTGGCCAGCGCCCTCGTCACCTGCGGCAAGCTCGGCCTGCGGACCAAGTACATCGGAGCGGTGGGCGACGACGAACGCGGACGGATCCAGATGGCCAGCCTCCGAGAAGCCGGGATGAACCTCGACGACGTGGAACTGCGCGCCGGTTGCCCCAATCAGAGCGCCTACATCATCATTGACCAATCTACCGGCGAGCGCACCATCTTCTGGCATCGCCCGGATTGTCTGACGCTGGATCCGGCCCACATCACTCCGGAGAAGATCACTTGCGGCCAGATGCTGCACATCGACGGGCATGACACGCCCGCCGTCGCCCGTGCCGCGCGCATTGCGCGCGACCATGGCATTCCTGTCAGCGTGGATGTCGACAACGTTTATCCGGGCTTCGACCGCGTGCTTTCTTGCGTCGACTATCTGGTCGGCAGCACCGAATTTCCCGCGCGATGGACTGGCGAGCACGATCATTTCCTGGCTTTGAAACGCATTCAAAGTGAATATGGGATGCGAGTGGCCGCCATGACCCTGGGTCCGCATGGCGCACTGGCCCGCGAAGACGGGACATTCGTATATTCCCCCGGATTTGTGGTGAATTGCGTCGATACCACTGGCGCCGGAGACGTGTTCCACGGAGCGTTCTGTTATTCTGTGCTCAAGGGAGCAACCGTGCGGGACGCACTCGAATTTTCCAACGCCATGGCTGCTCTGAATTGCACGCGCTTGGGGGCCCGGGGCGGAATCGCCACCGCCGGCGAAGCGCGGGACCTGATCGCGCGCGGCGAGCGCCGCCGGCATCCAGACTACAGCCGCACTAAATGATTCCCCTACGCTCGAGCGAGCGTGTTTACTCGCGTACAGTTGTCACCGGTTCGCTGATCGCGCTCAATACCGTCATCTTCCTGTACCAGAACACCTTAAGTTATTACCGCCTGGATCAGTTCGTCACCAACTGGGGCATTGTGCCGGACGATCTGCGCCTGATTACTCTTCTCACCTCCATGTTTCTGCACGGCGGGTGGCTGCACCTGCTGGGAAACATGCTGTTTTTATGGGTCTTCGGCCGTAACCTGGAGGACCTGATCGGCGGATCGCGCTTTCTCGCCTTCTACCTGGTGTGCGGGTTACTTGCCGGCGCCGTGCAGGTGATCGCGAATCCCTATGCGCGCGTTCCCACCATAGGAGCGAGCGGCGCCATCGCCGGCGTGATGGGCGCATACCTGATCAAGTTCCCCCGCTCACAGATCGACACGTTGGTCTTGCTATTCGTTTTCTTCACGCGTCTGGCGATCCCCGCGCCGTTCTACTTGCTCTTCTGGTTCGGGATGCAGTTCCTCAACGGGTTTGAAACCATCGGCGACCGGAACTATAGCGGCGGCGGCGTGGCGGTGTTTGCACACATCGGCGGCTTCATCGCTGGAATGGTGCTGATACGTTTGTTTCCCTCGCGCCAGCGCTGGCGGCACTGGTACGAAGAATCTTAACCTCTACCTTTCGGTAGACCGCAAAACCCTCCGATATCTCGATGGCTTCCCGAAGGCGAAACTTGCACAATGAGCCATGGCACTCTCTCCCGAAGAACGCGAACGTATCCGCCAAGAAGAATGGGTCCGAGCTTTGGCGCGCGAGGATTTTCAGCGGCACGCCGCCCGCAGTCCCCTGGGCCAAACTACGCTGACAGGCGTGGCCGGCATGTTCGCCCTCGTCCTGGGCCTAATAGCCGTGATAGGACTCTTCATCCGCTTCGTTGGCGGAGAAGGCTTCTAGATATGCTTCTCGACCCGATCATTAACGGCTGGCTGAAGCTGAACAAGAAGCAAATTGCCACTGCTGAGCGCGAAGCTCCGCTCCGAAACGAGCTCTATACACGCATTTTGATCTTCGCGATCGGGCTGCTCGCCCTTCAATTCGGCCTCCTTTGGTGGGGGGGCATTAGAGAGTGGGGACATAGCCCATTTGGCTTCAGGTTCCTGACAGCGTTTCCGGCCGGGTTCCTATTGGTCACCGCACTGGCGCGGAAAGGGCTGCGTCCGCTCGCTTTCGCGGGGGTGTTCGGCGCGATCGCGATGATCCTGACGCTCCCAGTGGCCCCCACGGCGCTCCCAAATCCCATCTATGAATATCCTCAATACGGCGGAGCGTTGGTACTGACGATCATCCTTTCCGGCCTCCTGCTAGGCAAGTCGTATGTACGTCTTTGGACTATCACCTGCGTAATCCTCCAGTTCGCGGCTCCGGCTTCCAGTTGGAGAGTGAATGCTCTGTGGGGGCTCCTGCACATCACCGCCGGCTGGCTGGTGACGCTGTATTCGAGTCACCTACAAAGGCTCTTCGAGGTCAGCCTCACCGCCGAGGAGCAGCAGCGCACCGCGATTGTGGCCGAACGCACGCGTTTCGCGCGGGACATCCATGATACGCTGGCGCAAGGTTTTACCGGCATCATGATGCAGTTGAACGCAGCCGAACAGCGCTTAAAAGAAGACTCCGCCGCCGCACGCGTTTATATCGAAAAAGCCCGCCAGCTTGCGAGCGAGAGCCTGGAAGAAGCCCGGCGCTCCGTCTCCGCTTTGCGAATCGACACACTTGCCAGCGGCTCGCTACTGGGCGCTATCGAACAGATCGGGCGCAAGCTCACGTCCGATTCCGGCGTACGGCTCGATAGCAAACTCGAAGGCCAGCCTTATGCGCTGCCCGAGCAGTGCGAAGCGAATCTTCTTCGCATCGCCCAGGAAGCGCTGACCAACGCAGTTCGTCATTCCGGGACCGAGCGCATTAGCATCCTCCTGGCCTATCGGACTGGCTCGGTGATGCTTGAAATCAGGGACAGCGGCCGGGGAATGAGCGGAGTCGAGCCATCAGGCTTTGGAGTAGACGGTATGCGGGAGCGCGCCCGGCAGATCGGCGGCGAAATCCAAATCTTGAGTGATCCCGGGCGCGGCACGCGGATCGTGGTCACTGTGCCGAATGCCTGAGGTGCCTAACCCCATACGCGTCCTGATCGCCGAAGATCATGCCGTGGTCCGCGACGGCCTCGCCGCTGTGTTGAAATTCGAGCCGGACATGACCGTTGTGGGGCTCGCCAAGAATGGTCAGGAAGCAGTGACGCAATTCCGCGAGCTGAAGCCGGACGTAGTCCTGATGGACCTGGCGATGCCCGAGCTGGATGGCGCAGGAGCCATCCTGGCGATTCGCGGCGAATTCCCCGATGCCCGAATTCTGGTGCTGACCACTTACGACAACGATGAGAGCGTCTTTCGCGCGCTCGAAAACGGCGCGAAAGGTTATCTTCTCAAGGACTGTTCCACTGGCGATCTGCTGGCGGCAATCCGCAAAATCCATGCTGGCGGCACCCATGTCTCCGAACGTGCCGCGTCCCGCCTGGCTGAGCGCGCCATGGCGGGCGGCCCGCTATCGCCGCGCGAAATCGAGGTGCTGAAGTGGATCGCGGAGGGCAAAAGCAACAAGGAGATTGCGACGCTCTTGTTCATCAGCGAAGGCACCGTGAAGACCCATGTGATCAGCATTCACCAGAAGCTCGGCGTCGGGGATCGTACCGAAGCCGTGGTCACCGCGATCAAGCGCGGTATCCTGCGGCTGTAGGAGGTTTATCATGGCAAACAAGGTTCGACCCATTCCCGAGGGTTATCACAGCGTCACGCCGTATCTGATCTGCGACGGCGCGGCGAAGGCGATCGAATTCTACAAGCAGGCGTTCGGCGCCGTAGAAGTTGTGAAAATGCCAGGCCCCAACGGAAAGGTGATGCATGCTGAGATCAAGATCGGCGACTCCTTCATCATGCTCGCCGATGAGAATCTCGAAACCGGGGCGAAATCGGCCAAGAGCTACGGCGGCTCCCCGATTGGCATTCTTCTCTACGTGGAGAATTGCGACGCTGTTGTTCGAGAGGCAGTCTCCGCTGGAGCAAAGATCACGCGCCCGCTGAAGGACGAGTTTTATGGCGACCGGGCTGCGACTATCGTGGATCCTTTCGGCCTCACCTGGAACGTCCACACCCATATCAAGGACGTTTCTCCGGAGGAGATGAAGAAGGCGATGCAGGCCGCCGGCCAGTAAGAATCGGCCTGCGGCCGCTAATTTCCTATTGACACAGAGCACTTTGTAATATAGAGTAGCAGCATGATCGATGCTGCCGAGCCATTCGCGCGCCCTGCGCGCCGCGGCTGGATCCCCGCCGAAATGCTTCAGGCTCCGCACCTGGATCCAGCAACGTGTACCGGGCCGATCCAACCGCGCCACGCCCTGCTCATCAACCCCTTCTATCCCAAAGATCCCCACGCGAGTTTCGGAAAGCATGTACTAACGCCTACCCTGGCTCTGACGAGCTTTGCGGCGACCACCCCCGCATCCTGGAGGGTTCAGTACTGGGATGAGAATCTTCTCGATGGCCGGCCGCCCTATGAGCCGATGCCGCAGGTGGTGGGAATTACCGTTCACCTCACCTTCGCGCGGCGAGCTTTTGAGCTCGCAGACTGGTATCGCCGCCGGGGCAGCAAGGTGATCCTGGGAGGACTGCACGTTCTCTCCTGCCCGGAGGAGTGCGCGCCGCATGCCGATGCCTTGGCCCTGGGAGACGGCGTGCAGCTATGGCCGCGAATTCTTGCAGACGTCGAAAGCGGTCGCTTGAATACGCGCTACGAAGCGACGTATCAGAACGACTATCGCGAGGACCCTGCGCCGCGCCGCAGGATCCTGCAACGTGCGAGTTTTCTCACTACCACCAGCCTGATCGCGACGCGCGGGTGCCACAATCGCTGCGGCTTCTGCTATCTGGCGACAGAAGGCTTGCGTATGCCCTACCGGATGAAGGATCCCGCTCAGATCGCTTCTGAATTTCTGGAGGACGGCCAGCCCTACGCGGTGTTCGTCGACAATAATCTGGGATCGAAGCCCGAATACCTGCGCGCACTGTGCGAGGCTCTCCGGCCGCTTCAAAAGATCTGGAGCGCGGCCGTCTCCATCGACGTCACCGACGATCCGAGTCTGATTCGGGCCATGGCTCTGGCCGGATGCACCGGCGTATTCGTGGGGTTCGAGTCTCTCGCCGATCAAAACCTGGAAGACGCCCGCAAGAAAACACCGAAAACGGCCGACTACGCCCGCCGAGTTCGAATCTTGCACGACAACGGCATCCAGGTCAACGGATCCTTCGTGCTAGGCTTCGATCACGACCGCAAGGACGTTTTCGCGCGCACCGCTGAGTGGGTGGAAGAAAACCGGCTGGAGTGTGCCACGTTTCACATCCTGACGCCGTACCCTGCGACGCCGTTATTCCGGCAGATGGACGCCGAAGGCCGTCTGCTCCATCGTGACTGGAGCTTGTACGATACGGCGCATGCCGTCTTTCGTCCCAGGCACATGCAACCGGAGGAATTGGAGCAAGGTTACGGATGGCTCTATGAGCGGCTGTTCTCTCACGCGTCCATCTGGAGACGACGCCCCGACGATTGGTCCGCAGTGGCGCCCTACCTCGCCAGTTCGTATCTCTACAAGCGCTCCAATCGATTCTGGCACCTGTTGATCCGGCGCCATCTGGTGCACCGCGCCTGGAGACCCCTGGTCGAACTAACACGCGTGAGGCATGTGCGCTTCCGGCAAACGCTGGCGGCATGCGATGCGCCAGCGGCGCAGCAGGGCAATGTCGTCACCGCCGGAGTGTGAAAGATCACTCTTCGGGCACGGTCCATTTTTCCCCGCACTGGAACACCTTGAATCGCTGCGCCGGCCGGTGGCCCAGCATGTGCGAGACGAATTCGGTCTCCCGATCTTCATCGAAGGTCTGGTAATGCATGGGCACCACCCAGCCAGCGCCTATATCGGAAGCAAGTTGCGCGGCTTCGCTCACGCTCAGGTTCCCAGGGCCGATGGGCAGCAGTGCCACATTCACATTGAACGGCCGCAAGTGGGCAGCCAGCTCTGGATACATCACGCAGTCACCGGCGTGATAAATGGTCCAGCGCCCGAAACGGATCAGGTAGCCCAGGTATGGATATCCTCCCGCCGCGGTCCAATCGAGCCGCGGATGCGCTGAGGGAACCGCATATACCCGTCCATACAGGTTGTCCTTGAAGTACTCGATGCGCAGCCCGGAGTCCGTTGTGGTCATGCGGTTATACGGAATGCCGGCCGCGTTCGCGGCATCGGCGAAACTCTTCGGAAGCACCAGCTTGGCGCCGCGGCAGGTCTCGAGCATGGGGACGATTGACGGAGCGTCCAGATGTCCCGGATGCCCATGGGTGGCGAAGATCATGTCGGCATTCCGGATAGCGCTCGCGGCTAGCGGCGCGGTTACCCTTCGCGTCTTTCCCGCGGGGTCCGATAGGCACGGGTCGACGTAGAACGTGATGTTGGCGAAACGCACCACGAATCCGGCGTGGCCCAGCCACCACAGCGCCGGGGTGACGGAGAGCGTCTGGTTGATCTCCTCGATCAGTTGTGGACCGCTTTTCGCAGGGTGCTGCATCCTGGGTATTCTATCCTCCCGCGGCACGTTGCAGCCGGTCGCGAATGGCCGCCCAGTCCGGCGCGTCCGGAGGCAACTCCACCGCGATCCACGGCCAGTTCTCCGCGTCCAGCTGGTGCAGCACCCGGTAAAGCTGCGCCGCATAGGGCCCCGCATCCAGCGGCATGCGCACTGCGCGCGCTGCCGGACCAAGAGCCACACGCCATACATAAGCGCCGGTGCGATCCGGAAGCTCAGCCTGGCTCTTCACCAGCATGAGCGGAGTTCGCGGGCTATAGTGCTTCTCGTGCATGCCGGGCGACGGATGGGCTTGGCCTGCGCGCGCCGCTGCTTGCTCGATCTGCCCTAAAGAAATCATTCCCGGGCGAAGCAGCTTGAGGCGGCCGTCTTCGATGGCTACCACGGTCGACTCGATGCCCACGGCGCACGGACCTCCGTCGAGGATCAGCACCGCATCGCCAAAGGTTGCTCTCACATGGTCCGCAGCGGTAGGAGAAAGCCCAGTGAAGCGGTTCGCGCTGGGCGCGGCCAGGGGCACGCCGGCTTCCTGGATCAGCGCCAAGGCCATCGGGTGATTCGGCATTCGCACGCCGACGGTCGGCAGTCCCGCCGTTACATTGTCGGGGACGAGGCTCTTTTTAGGCAGAACCAGCGTCAACGGTCCCGGCCACCACAGACGAGCCAGCTCGTCAGCCAGTGGCGGCCATTCCGCCACGATTTCGCAAGCCATCTCCACCGATGCCACGTGTACGATCAGCGGACTGGTCTCGGGGCGGCCCTTCATCTCGAATATCTTCTGAACGGCGGCGTGGTCCAGCGCATTCGCGCCCAGGCCGTAAACCGTTTCGGTGGGAAACGCGACCAGCCCGCCGGATCGGATGATCTTCGCGGCCTCTGTAATCGAGAGGCTCATGCTAATCAAGAGGTTCGTCTTTATCCGACGCAGTTTTGCCGGTTTTGCGCCACACCAGGAAAGCATGGATCAGCGCATCCAGATCGCCGTCCAGCACGCGGTCCACGTCGCCGATCGACAATTTGGTGCGATGGTCTTTGACCATCCGGTAAGGCGCAAGCACGTAGCTGCGGATCTGGCTGCCGAAGTTGATCTCGAGCTTGGAATCCTCCATCTTCCGATCCTCGGCGCGTTTCTTGTCCATCTCGTGCTCGTAGAGCTTGGCGCGCAGCTGCTTCATCGCGGTAGCCCGATTCTTATGCTGGCTGCGCTCGCTCTGGCATTGCACCACGATGCCCGTGGACAAATGCGTCATCCGGATGGCCGAGTCGGTGCGATTGACGTGCTGGCCGCCCGCGCCCGAAGCGCGGAACGTATCCACACGCAGATCTTCCGGACGAATGTCGATCTTGATTTCTTCGTCGATTTGCGGATACACGAACACCGAAGCAAACGAAGTGTGGCGGCGCGCGGCGGAATCGAACGGCGAGATGCGCACCAGGCGATGCACGCCTACTTCGCTTTGCAGCAGCCCGTAGGCGTTTTCGCCGTTGACTTCGAAGGTCGCCGACTTGATGCCCGCGCCCTCGCCTTCGAGGCGATCCGTTTCGACAATCTCAAACCGGTTGCGCTCCGCCCAACGGTAATACATCCGTAGCAGCATCTCGGCCCAGTCCTGGCTTTCGGTGCCCCCCGCGCCGGGATGAATGGTGACGATGGCAAACTTCGAAGCGTTGTCTCCCGAAAGCAGCATCTGGGTTTCGAGCTTTTCAAGGTACTCGGAAAAGCCCTTCATTTCGCGCTCGAGATCCGCAGAGACATCTTCGCCTTCGCGTCCGAGCTCGAACATAGTGTCCAGATCGGAGGTGAGGCCGGAAATTTTGGCGTCCTGGGCGATCTGCTCCTCCAGGCGCTTGCGATCCTGCATGATCTTCTGGCTTTTTTCAGGATTAGACCAGAAGTCGGCAGCGTTGGTCAGCTCCTCGATCTTGCTTAACTGAGTTTTTCGAGTGGAGGCGTCAAAGATAGCTCCGCACAGCGTCGGCTTGCTGGCGGAGCGTGCTATATTCGCGTTGCAATTCGTCCAAAGTCATACCTTTACGAGTGTACCGTATGCTAGAAGTTTCACGAGCTATGCACCCTCGGCGGTCCATGCAAGATTGGTTGCTCGAAGTGGTCGCGTTCGCGGCATTAATCGCGACGTTCGCCATGGTGTTCGGACATTGGCAGAGGCTGCCGGTTTTCGCCCGCAGAGGCAGCGGCGGCAGCTATAGTGTCATGGTCCTGATGAACGCCGGTATCTACCTGGTACTGACCCTCGCGTCGCACTATCAGCAGCTGGTCAGCGTACCCTTCGAGGTGGAGCGCGACCGACCCGAAGTGAAGCAGCTGCTGTTGCGAATGACCATCGTGCTCAAGACCGTTCTGATGGTTCTGCTGGCCTCGCTGCTGTGGATCATCAGGCACACGCATCTAGGCCGGATCAGGACCGCAGGACGCGGTTTCCTGGTGGTGTTCCTGATCGCGATGCTCGCGCCCACGCTGGTTTACGTCCGCAAGCTGAGCCGGTTCCGCAAATGAAATCCGCACCTAAAGCCGCGCGGGGGCTGGATTTCAGCCAGGACCTGATCGCCAAAGGCTGGTATCACAGCTTCGAATTTGCGGATGGCTCCGTTATCGATGGATACATGCCGCTGGCGGTGCAGAAAGAACGCTACGCCCGCTATCCGATCCCCCAGGATCTGCGTGGCAAGCGCGTGCTGGATATCGGCGCGTGGGATGGATGGTTCAGCTTTGAGGCCGAGCGCCACGGCGCTCAAACTGTGGCCATCGATTACGTGGAAATCCCGACATTCCTGCAGGTGCACCGCCGGCTGGGGTCCAAGGTCGATTATCGTGTGCTGGATTTCTACGAATTGCCGTCGGCGGGCCTGGGGAAGTTCGATGTGGTGTTCTTCCTGGGCGTCCTCTATCATCTCCGCCACCCTCTGCTGGCTCTCGAAATCGTTTGCGGCCTGACTACCGACGTGGCGATCGTGGAGTCCTTCGTAATCGATGCCGATACCTGGCAGGAACATCCCGATGCTGTCCCCACACTGGAGTTTTACGAAAACTTTGAGCTGGGAAACCAGTACGACAACTGGAGCGGCCTCACCGTCGCCTGTCTTCTCGCCATGTGCCGCGCCGCCGGTTTTTGCCGGGTGGAACTGCTGTTCGCGGGAGGTCCGTACGCCGGAGCGGCTTGCTATCGCAAGTGGGAACCTCCTCCGGCGAAGCCCGCGAGCCCGCCTCCAGAACTGCTCTTCGTGTCCAACAGCAGAACGCCCGGTAACTGTTTCTCGAGCAGGAAATCGGAGGAATACCTCCAATGCGTGTTTCGGGCGCCTCCCCATCTGGAGATTCGCGGAGAAGATCTGAGATTGGAGGTTGGCGCCTTCGGCACACGTACGGTGTACCTGCAGCGGCACGATGATCGGAACTGTACGGCTACTTTCCGCTTGCCCTCGGCGCTCGATCCCGGATGGTATCCCGTGCGGCTTCGGTTTGCAAAGACCGGATTCAGCAACGAAATCCCGATTGCCGTCGATGTTCCCCTCGAACAGCCAGGCCGGCTGGCTGTGAAAGACCTGAGCGACGGGATGTCGTGGGAGCGGGGTCAGGTCAGCATGGCCAGCGGAGGCTTCCTGAGCTTCTGGGTAAGCGGGTTGCCTGAGAATCGCAGCGCGCTCGACATGCGCGTGCTGTTGGGCGAGATTCCACTTCAGATCATCTGGATCGGCCCCACTGAAACCGGCGGATTTTGTCAGATCAACACGAAGGTCCCACCCGATATCGAGAAGCGCCCGCACGACTTTCAGATCAGGTTCGCGGGCGTCCGCTCGGAGCCACAGACGGTCCGGGTCCTCTAGAGTTCCAGCAAAAACCCCTTCTTGCCGACGTTTTGCGCGCGCGTGACGCCCATCTGGATCACGGCACCTTCGGCTTCGTGAATATGGCCGCAGAAGAAGTATTCGGGCTGGTGTTTCTCGATGAACTCCCGCACTGCACGGCTCCCCGCGTGAAGACCTGTCCGAATGCGGTCGAGATCGGTGTCGAGCGGAGGCGCGTGGCAGATCAGGATGGACGGGGCCCACGTGACAAATTTTTCCAGGCGAGTGGCCATCTCCTCTTCCGAATATTCGCCCGGCGTATCGAACGGCGTGGGCGTCGAATAGCCCAGCCCGGCAACATGCCGGCCGCCGATGTCGAGCGTTCCACCGTGAAAATTAACGAATCCGTGGCGCTGGCAGAAATCGGCAATGTCGCTCTCCGACTCGTGATTTCCAGGCAGTATATACATATGCTCCGCACGGCGTTTCATCAGCTCAGCCATTTTGTCCAGGCCGCGAGCCCAGCTCACCAGGTCGCCGGCGGCGAAGTAATAGTCTGCATCTATGTTCATGAGGCTCTGAAGAGCCTGCCGGTCGTTATGAATGTCGGAAAACACCAGAAGGCGGGGCATGTTTCAGATACCATAGTAGTAGCCCTACCTCATGCAAGACGATCCATCACAACCCAATATCAACAGCTGGCTGGAAGACGAGCTTTTTCAGGAATATAAGCACGACCGTAAGGCCATAGACGCCACCTGGACTACGGTTTTAGAAGGCAACGGACACACTGCCGCACCGGCGGGGAAAGCGGCGGTGGCCGAACCCCCTCGGTTTTCTGCTGACCAGCCGCGGGCGCTCGCTGTCCGAACGTCCGGAGTCCCTGCTGTCGCAATCGCGGAGGGCGATCAACTGATCCCCCTGCGCGGCCCCGCATTGCGCATCGCCGAGAATATGGCGGCCAGTCTGACGATTCCCGTCGCCACCAGCCAGCGTGTGATGCCGGTGAAGGTGATTGATGAGAACCGGCGGCTGATTAATCAGCATCGCTCCGTCACGGGGCAGAGCAAGCTGTCCTATACGCATCTTGTGGCCTGGGCCATCGTACGCGCGATTGAGGCAGTTCCCGCGGTGAATCAAGCCTATTCCGAGCGTGGCGAAGAATCTTTTCGGGTGACGCGCGGGCACGTCAACCTGGGGATCGCGGTCGACGTGGCCGGCAAGGACGGTTCAAGGTCGCTGAAAGTTCCAAGCATCAAGCGCACCGAAGGCATGAATTTCGCTGAGTTCGTGGCGGCCTACGACGATCTGGTCGCGCGTGCTCGCGGCAATAAACTCACCGTTGCCGATTTTGAGGGCGTCACCATTTCGCTGACCAATCCGGGCACGGTCGGGACCGTGGGTTCCATCCCGCGTCTGATGCCGGGCCAGGGCGCGATCATCGCCACGGGCGCCATCGATTATCCACCGGAGTATCGCGGCGTGCCGGACGACGTGCGTTCGTCCATGGGGCTGAGCAAGGTCATGACCATGACCTGCACCTACGATCATCGCGTGATCCAGGGAGCCGAGTCCGGCATGTTCCTGGCGCGCGTGCAGGCGCTGCTCGAAGGCGAGGACGGATTCTATGACCAGATCTTCCGCGATCTGGCGATCCCGGCGCAGGCCTGGCGCTGGCAGCCCGATCAAGCCACCGCTCCGATGGTCAGTGCCGATCCGCTGAAACAAGCGGGTGTCGCAAGGCTGATTCAGGCTTGGCGTGAGCGCGGGCATCTGGTCGCGGATATCGATCCATTGGGCTTGCCGCGTCCATCGCACCCGGATCTGGAGCCTGCGGCGCACGGGCTGACTATTTGGGATCTGGATCGAACGTTTCACGCCGAATCGTTTGGCGTGCTGTCCTTGCGGGCGCTGCTCGACAAGCTGCGAAATACCTACGCGTCCAAAACCGGCGCGCAGTTCATGCACATCGACCGTCCCGAGGAACGGAAATGGATTCAGGAGCGCTTGGAATCGGCCGCGGAGCTGTTCACGCTCGATGCGACCACACAAAGGCGCATTCTGAAAGACGTTGTCCTGACCGACGGATTTGAAGGATTCCTGGATAACCGTTTCAAGGGGCACAAGCGCTTTTCGATTGAGGGCGGTGAAACTACCATCACGATGATCGAGGAGCTATTGGAGAAAGCGGCCCCGGCCGGCGTGCATGAGATCGTGATCGGAATGGCGCACCGCGGACGGCTGGCGGTGCTGGCCAACGTGATCGGCAAGGGCGTGGCGCAGATTTTTTCCGAGTTCGAGGGTGATATCGATTCCGACTTCGCCGAGGGCACCGGCGATGTGAAATATCATCTGGGCGCCAGCAGCACCCGCCAGGTGTCAGGCGGCCAGGAGATTACGATTTCCGTCGCGGCGAATCCCAGCCACCTGGAAGCCGTGAATCCCGTGGTCGAAGGCATCGTCCGCCCCAAGCAGGATCGTTTGGGCGATTCAAAACGCGAGCGCGTGATCCCTGTATTGATCCATGGCGACGCGGCCATGTCCGGTCAGGGAATCGTGGCGGAAACGCTGAATTACAGCCAGGTGGAGGGTTACACCACGGGCGGGACCATTCACCTGGTGATCAACAACCAGATCGGGTTTACCACCAACCCGCGCGAGGCCCGGTCATCCATGTACTGTACCGACGTAGCGCTGGGCATTCAGGCGCCGGTCTTCCACGTGAACGGAGACGATCCGGAGGCGTGCGTAGCCGCCATGGAGCTGGCCTTCGATTACCGCCAGCGATTCCACAAAGACGTGGTGCTCGATATGGTCTGCTATCGCAAGCATGGCCACAACGAAGGCGACGATCCCAGCTACACCCAGCCGCTGGTTTATCAGAAGCTCGAAAACCACAAGCCGGTGGCGGCTCTCTACGCAGAGCGGCTGATCCACGACGGCGTGGTCACCGCGCAGGAAGTATCCGGCTGGCAGGAAGAGCAGAAGAAGCAGCTCTACGAGATCTACGACCATACGCAGAAGGTCAAGGAAGAGTTCGAGCTGCACGAGATGAATCCCATCGCCGCCGAATTCATGCCCGGGAATCCGCCTTCCACGGCGGCGGATCGCGCGGAGCTTGACCGGATCATCGACGGCATCACCACGTTCCCGGCCGATTTCCACTTGCACCCGAAATTGGCCCGCTTGATCGAACGCAGGAAACAAGCCCACCAGGGTCCGCACGTGGACTGGGCGCTGGCGGAGACGCTGGCATTCGGCAGCCTGGTGCTGGAAGGAACTCCGGTCCGGCTGAGCGGGCAGGATAGCGGACGCGGGACGTTCAGCCAGCGCCATGCGGAGTTTCACGATGCTGAAAACGATCGTGTGTATTCTCCGCTGCAGCATCTGTCGGCGAATCAGGCCAGCTTCGAGGTTTACAACAGCCCCTTGAGCGAGTTTGGGGTGGTGGGCTTCGAGTTTGGCTATAGCGTGGCAGACCCGCTTTCGCTGGTCCTGTGGGAAGCTCAATATGGCGACTTCGTAAACGGCGCCCAGGTAATCATCGATCAGTTTATTTCCGCGGCGGAATCCAAGTGGGGCCAGCCCAGCGGCCTCGTGATGCTGTTGCCGCACGGGCAGGAGGGCGGCGGTCCGGAGCATTCCAGCGCCCGCCTGGAGCGTTTCCTGCAACTGTGCGCCGAAAACAATATGCAGGTGGCGTATCCGACCACGCCAGCCCAATATTTCCACCTGCTGCGGCGCCAGATGCGCGGCGGAGATGATCGCCGCGGTGTGCGGAAGCCGCTGATCGTGATGACGCCTAAGAGCCTGCTGCGGCATCCGAAAGTGGTTTCGACGGTGGAGGAACTGGCGAGCGGTGTGTTTCGGACCGTACTGGACGACGATCGCGCGAGCGATCCTGCCAGCGTAACGCGGATTCTGGCGTGTACCGGCAAGATTTACTACGAACTGCTGGCGGCGCACGAAGCTCGCGGCGGACCCTTGGCCGGCAATTTCGCAATTGTCCGGTTCGAGCAGCTGTATCCTTTCCCGCAAACCGAGTTCGCTGAAATTTTGCGGCGGTATCCAGCGGCGCAACATGTGGTCTGGGTGCAGGAGGAGCCGCGCAACATGGGTGCGTGGTCGTCTATTCGCGGACGGATCCAGCCGATGCTGGGCCCGCATCAGGCCATCGGGTATGCTGGCCGGCCGCGCAGCGCGAGTTCGGCGCCGGGATCGCCTAAAGTACATCAGCGCGAGCAGGCGCATTTGATCGAAGCAGCGTTCGCTGCGCCGAGCGTCGCGCGTTTTGGGCGCAAGCGGCTGGTGCGCCGGAAAAAAGAGCGTTAACGCGTGTCGCGGGTGAGTTTGGCAGTGGTGATGGCCTGCCCCAGATGGCGTTGCGTGTGTTCTGCGATGTGCACCAGCAAGCCCAGCACCGTCGATGGCAGGCGCTTTTTCCCGATAAAGCGGGGCTCGCCCAGCGAGCCAGGCTGGATCGCGCGGATTCGCCGTTCAGCGTCGCTAAGCTTCTCGTAGACTTCTTCCAGGAGTTCGGCCAGGGTCTCGGCGCCAGGCTCGGTTTCTTGTTTAAGCGTCGCGATCTGGGCCTGGCTCAGTTGATCTCCGCACAGATACGTCACCAAACGGTCCACGCTGTGGGCGATGTGGCGCAGATGGAAGCCGAGAGATGGAAGGGATCCAGTGCGGCGCCAGACGTCTTCTGCCGTGAGCCCTTCGGTGTAATAGGCGAGGTCTTCGCGCACCATCGCGAAAGAGTGAAATATCGGCATCAAGTGCGGCGGAACGCCTTCGATGGGTCCACGGAGCCATGCTTCCGTAGGGCGTGGTTCAGGATTCATTGAGCGGTTACCTCCACAGGCGGCAAGGATTGGGTGCTCTCGTTGCCGGTCAGATCCACGGCCGAAACGGTATAGCGGTAGTGCTTGCCGGGCTCGATCTTCGAATCGCTGAAGGTCGGAGCCTCGATCAGAGCCGCAATTTTTTCGAACGGGCGGTTGTCCACGGAACGGAACACGTTGTATCCCCGGAAATCGGTGTCAGTGTTGCGTGTCCAGGCCAGCTCAATAGATTGAGGAGTGGGGACCGCGGACAAACCTTCGGGAACTGCCGGAGGAAAGATATCCACCGGAGTAATTTCCGCGGGCGCCGACAGCACGCTCCATTGGTCAGCGGCGGCGATGGCCTGAACCTGATAGCGATAGCGGTTACCGAAGAGGGTGCTATCGTCCAGATAACGCGGGCTATCGGAATCGGCAAGCTGCTGCGGCTGTCCATCGGCTTCGGCGCGGAAGATGCGATAGTGCGGACCGGTCCCGGTCCAAGTCAGATCGACGCCGCGCTCGACGTTTAGCAGCTTCGGAGTCGAAGGCTGCGACAGGGGCTGGATCACGGCGAGTGACACGGGATTCGACCAGTCTGACGCCTTCCCTTTGGGCCCGATGGCACGCACGGCCAGAACCACGGTCTTGCCGATCCAAGTTTGAGCCGTCACCTGGTCGGTGACCGGTCCGGGTTTGCTCACCTTTAGCTGGATGGGTTTACTTTGAGAGGGGTCCTCTCCAATTCGAAGCTCGATAGAACGGACTTCGGTCAAAGGCAAGTTCTCCGTGGTCTTGTCCGGCAAGGTGAACCGGAACTCAATGTTGTCGCCGGATTCCCAGGCGCGGAAATCGGTAATCTCGAGGGGAATATCGAGGGTCGGCGGCATTGGAGGGCCGACGTAACCGCATGCAGACAGCAACGCTGCTGCCAACATAAGGAACCAAGCCTTCACAGAATATACCGGCTGAGGTCCTGATCCTTGACGATATCCGCCAGTTGCTTGCGCACGTAACCGACGTCGACTTTCACGTTCTTTTTCTTGAGGTCGGGACCGTCGAAAGAGACGTCTTCCAATAGTTTCTCGAGGATGGTGTGCAGGCGGCGCGCGCCGATATTCTCCGTGGTCTCGTTCACGCGCGCGGCAAAGGCGGCGATTTCCTCGATCGCATCCTCGGTGAAGGAAAGCTTGATGCCCTCGGTGTCCAGCAGCGCCTGGTACTGCTTGATCAGCGCGTTTTTGGGCTCTTTTAGAATACGGATGAAATCCGCTTCGGTCAGCGATTTCAGCTCCACGCGGATGGGAAAGCGGCCCTGTAATTCCGGTATCAGATCGCTGGGTTTGGATACGTGGAACGCGCCCGCGGCGATGAACAAAATGTGGTCTGTGCGGACAAAACCGTAGCGCGTGTTGACGGTGGTGCCTTCCACAATCGGCAGAATGTCGCGCTGCACGCCTTCACGGCTCACATCGGGACCATGGCCGCCCTCGCGCCCGGCGATCTTATCCACCTCGTCCAGGAAGATGATGCCGCTGCGTTCCACGCGCTCGATGGCGGTGCGCGTGACCTGATCCATGTCGACCAGCTTCTGCTCTTCTTCCTGCACCAGATAATCCACGGCCTCGCCGACGCGCATCTTGCGTTTGCGGGTTCGTCCGGCGAACAACCCCGGCAGCATGTCCTTGAGGTTGATATCCATTTCCTCAAGGCCGCTAGCCGTAGTCACTTCAAATGACGGGCCGCGCTCGCGGACGTCGATCTCCACCATCCGATCGTCGAGCTTACCGGCGCGCAGGCGCTCGCGAAGTTTCTCGCGGGTGCGCTCGGCGCTCTCACTTTCCTCCGGTTGCGCCGGCATCAGCAGATCCAGCAGGCGTTCTTCGGCGTTGCGCTCGGCGCGGTCTTCCACTTCCGCCAAACGTTCTTCGCGGACCATGTCGATTGAAATCTCGACCAGGTCGCGGATCATAGATTCCACGTCGCGGCCGACGTAGCCGACCTCGGTGAACTTGCTCGCTTCCACCTTGAGGAACGGAGAATTAGCCAGCTTCGCGAGGCGCCGTGCGAGTTCGGTTTTCCCGACGCCCGTGGGCCCGATCATCAGAATGTTCTTCGGCATCACCTCCTCGGCCATCTCAGGGTCGAGTTTCTGGCGGCGAATGCGATTGCGCAGAGCGATGGCGACAGCGCGCTTGGCGTCGGCCTGGCTGATGACATACTTGTCCAGCTCACGCACGATCTCGCGCGGTGTCAGCTCGTCAAGCAGCGGCGTATCCTCGGCGGCTTGGGCGGGAAGATAAATGACCATCAGCCCAGCTCCTCGTACACTACAGATTCATTGGTATAGATGCAAATCTTGCCCGCAATGATCATAGCTTTTTCCACGATGTCGCGGGCGGACAGTTTGGTATTCTCGATCAGCGCCGTCGCCGCCGCCTTGGCGTACGCGCCGCCAGAACCAATCGCGGCCACTGCTTCATCGGGCTCGATCACGTCGCCATTGCCGCTGAGCAGATAGGTGTTCTCCTTGTCGGCGACCAGTAAGAGCGCTTCCAGATGACGAAGAGAACGATCCGTTCGCCATTCCTTCGCTAGTTCCACGGATGATCGCGACAGGTTTCCGTTATGCTGTTCGAGTTTGGCTTCGAATCGGCCGAACAGGGCGAACGCATCCGCGGTGGAGCCCGCGAAACCAGCCAGAATCTTGTCTTTATACAGCCTTCGGAGCTTCTTTGCGGACGACTTTAGCACTTCGGAGCCCAGGGTCACCTGGCCGTCGCCCGCCATAACCACCTTGCTGTCGCGCCGGACGCACAGGATGGTCGTGGAGCGGATCTTTTGTCTCATGTGTGAACTTTTAGTGTATACGGTGGGAACTTGCTGGGAGAGCATTCAGTGCTGCATCAGCAGGTTTCCTGCGCGATCCACGTGAAATCGCCAGCCGGGCGGCACCAGCGTGGTAGAACCGTAGTCCAGGACCAGCGCAGGTCCGCTGACCGGAGCTGGGGCGAGTTGTTCGCGATTCCAGACGGGAACGCGGCGCCACGAACCTGAAACCCAGATCCGCCGGAACTCCGCGGTTCCCTTTCGCATCGTCGGACGGACGATGCGTGGTTTGGCCAGTGTGACACGGGCGCGAACACGGATGGTGACGATTTCGATCTCGCGTTCGGGAAGCGAATAGCCGTAGATCCGGGCGTGCTCCCGATGAAACGCGCTGTACGCGCGAGCGGCGGATGTGCCCTTAGAAACCCACGAAACGTTCAGCTCGTAGCTCTGGCCGCGGTAACGCAGGTCGGCGGAGCGCTGGGTTTTCGCACCCGGCGATTCACGTCGCGCGCGTTTCTCCAGAGCTTCAAAGTGGTTTTCAAGATCGTCGCGGCCAAGCACCCCCGCGGCGTAGTCGCGCACAGCGTCGGCCATCAGCATGCCCAGGGCGGATAGCGCCCCGGCGTATTGCGGCACGATCACGGAACCCATTCCTAACTGCGCTGCGATTTCGCAACAATGCAAACCGCCGCATCCGCCGAAAGCAACTAATGCAAATTCGCGGGGATCGTAGCCGCGTTCGACCGAGACCACTCGAATCGCCCGCTCCATGTTGGAGTTGGCGACGCGCAGGATGCCTGCCGCGACAGAAGCCCGATCTAATTTCAAGCGCCGAGCAATACGATCCAGGGCGGCAGCGGCGCGATCTGCATCCACGCGCATGCCCCCGCCCAACAGCGACTGAATGCGGCCCAGCACCACATGCGCGTCGGTAACGGTAGGCTCTGTGCCGGTCCCGTAACACGCCGGGCCAGGATCGGCCCCCGCGCTCTCCGGACCCACGCGAAGCAGCCCGCCAGCATCCACGCGTGCGATAGAACCTCCGCCGGCGCCCACGGTGTGAATATCGAGCATCGGCACGCGAATCGGGAAACCGTCGACGGAGGCCTCGGAGGTTTCGCGCGCGGCCCCGTCGGCCAGGCTCACATCGGTAGACGTGCCACCCATATCGAAGCCCAGAATCTTTCGGAACCCGCTGCGGCGCGCAGTCTCCATCGCACCGACGACACCCCCTGCCGGTCCCGAGAGCACCGTACGGACAGAATGACGGCTAGCGTCTCCAGCGGAAAGGAATCCACCGTTCGATTGCATGATAGCGATTCGGAATCGGCGGGCCCGCCCTAACTCGGCTAGGTACGCTTCCATGAGCGGGCCGACATACGCGTTCACGGCCGTGGTCGAGCTTCGCTCGTATTCTCGAAATTCCGGACTGACGTCGTGGGAAGCGCAGACATACGCGCCGGTCTTCTTTAACGCCGCGAAAACGGTGCGTTCATTGGTAGCGTCTTGATAGGAGTGCAGGAAACAGATCGCAATGGAGCGAACGTCAGCCCGCTTTAGGCGCGCCGCCAGACGTTTCAGCTCGGCCGCTGTTGGGCGGCGCGCGACGGTTCCGTCGTGATAGATACGCTCATGCACACCGAAGCACAGATCGCGCGGAATCAGTGGCTGGCGGGAACTTGGCGTAAGGTTGTACAACTCAGGGCGGTTCTGGCGGCCGATGGCGAGAATATCCTCGAATCCGGCTGTGGTGACGAAGGCGGTCCGCGCACCTTTGCGTTCGAGTAAAGCATTGGTGGCGACCGTGGAGCCGTGGACTACGTCGACTTCTTTCTGATTCGCCGCGGCTCGCTCCAGGCCGGCCAGGATCACTTGGGCGGGCGAGCGCGGATCGGAGCGGAGTTTGAACGATTCCAGGCGGCCATCATCCCGGAGAATTACGAAGTCGGTAAAAGTGCCGCCGGCGTCGACGCCTATGCGCATTAACTCACGATTGTAACGTCCCATTTACACGGGATGTCATCATAGAAGGTAGTGATCCTCCTGCGGGGCGTTTCCAAGACATTTGAAGGAAAGCGCAAAGTAACCGCGCTTGAGGGGATCGATCTCTCGATCGCCAAGGGTGAGATGGCCTCGCTGGTGGGACCGTCCGGATCCGGGAAATCGACGATGCTGAACCTGATTGGCGGCCTGGATCGACCTAGCCAAGGCGAGGTCGAACTGGATGGGCAGCCGCTCTCGAAGCTCAGCGATGACGAACTGACCCGTGTCCGGCGCGACAAAATCGGATTTATTTTCCAGTTCTTCAACCTGCTGCCGACGCTTTCGTGCCTGGAAAACGTATCGCTGCCGCTGCATCTGCGCGGCTGGCCCCGGAAAAGGGTGGAGGAGCGGGCTCGAGAGCTGCTCGACACTGTCAGGCTGGGGGCCCGGGTGGACCATCTGCCTGACGAGCTATCGGGCGGGGAACGGCAGCGCGTGGCGATCGCGCGTGCGCTGAGTATTTATCCTCCGATCCTGCTGGCGGATGAGCCCACGGGGAATCTGGATACGCAAACCGGTGCTGAGATCCTGAAGCTGATTCACGATCTGCACGAGCGGCTGGGGGCGACGGTTTTAGTGGTCACGCACGACAAAACGGTGGCGGAGAGCTGCCCGCGAACGATTCAACTTCGCGACGGCCGGGTATTCGCGGACACCCGACGGGAAGAAGTTAGCAGATGATCCTGCTTCGCCTCATCAGTTGGCCCTACGCGCGCAAGCATCTGCTGCGAGTTTTGCTGACCACTGCGGGCATCGTGCTTGGCGTGGGCGTGTTCGTTGGGATGCGCACGGCGAACAAGAGCGTGCTGGCGGCTTTCAACCAGACCATCGACCGTATCGCGGGCGCGGCCCAGCTCCAGGTAACAGCGGGTGACGCCGGGTTCGACGAAGAAGTGCTGGACAAAGTTCGCGAGCTTCCCGAGGTTCGAGCGGCCGCCCCGGTGATTGAGGCCACCGTCGCATCCGGACAAGGTACGACGGGCCAGAACAATCTACTGATTTTAGGGGTTGACATGCTCGGCGACCGCAGCATCCGCAACTACGATCTGGAGGGAACCGACGAGGCCGGCATAGGTATAGATGATCCGCTGATCTTTCTGGCGCAGCCCGATTCGCTAATGGTGACCAAGAAGTTCGCCGATGAGCGCGGTCTCGCGGTAAACAGCCGGCTGCCGATGCGCACCATGCAAGGCGACCGGGTATTTACGGTACGGGGCATCATGAAGCCGGGAGGGCTGGCGAGCGCCTTCGGCGGCGATCTGGCGATCATGGACATTTACGCCGCGCAAAAGATGTTCGGGCGCGGACGCAAATTCGACCGGATCGACATCGTGCTTCAAGAAGGCACCTCGCTCGAAGGAGCCACCTCGAACTTGCAGGCCGCGCTCGGCGCAGGCTTCCAGGTGGAACCGCCCAGCTCACGAGGGGAACAGTTCGAATCGACGTCGCGTATGTACGAGCTGGCGTCCAACATCACCAGTGTGTTCGCACTGTTCATCGGGATGTTCATCATCTACAACACCTTCGCGATCGCGGTAACGGAACGGCGGGCGGAGATCGGAATTCTGCGCGCGCTGGGAGCGACTCGCACCCAGATCCGGACGCTGTTCCTGGCGGAGAGTGCGTTAGCCGGTTTGGCCGGAACCTGCGTGGGTGTGTTGTTTGGAATCGCGCTGGCGCGTGCGATATCGGGATATATCGGCGGCATGCTCACCGAGATTTATGGAGTCGCGCAGAGTCCCGGCGATCTCACGCTGGATCCCTGGTTAATTGGTGCGGCGGTGGCCATGGGGTTGGCCACCAGCCTGGTAGCCGCCGTGATCCCGGCGCGCAGCGCGGCCCGCGTGGATCCGGTGAAGGCGCTACAGAAGGGCGGATTTCAGTCCCTGGGTGAAGGCGAGAATCGCGCACGGCGGCGATGGGCGATCGTACTCGGAGTGCTCTCAATAGTCGCATTTGCCTTCCATCGGTTCGGAATCGTAACGTACATCGGCTTCGTGCTGGCGATCCTCGCGGCCGTGCTGCTCTCGCCTGCATTGTCCTTCTGGCTGTCGCGCGCGCTGCGTCCGATATTAGCGGGACTCAGGCCGGTGGAAGGCGCGTTGGCGGCGGATAGCTTGATTCAAGCGCCGCGAAGAACCTCCGGCACGATCGCCGCCCTGATGCTGTCGCTGGCCCTGGTGATCTCGCTCGGCGGACTTGCCCGATCGAGCTACGATTCGCTGGCGGAGTGGATGCGCATCGCTCTGAATCCGGACTTCTTCGTGACCACGGCGGAAACGTTGTCCTCCCGAAGCTTCGTATTCCCCGGGTCGCTGGCGGACGGCCTGCGCGCGATCGAAGGGGTCGCCGAAGTACAGCCCGTGCGGAGCGTGCGGGTGATGGTGAAGAAGGCTCCGATCATGGTGATCGCCATTGATGTGGGCGCGGTTGCAAAGCATGTGCATCTGCCTCCGGTCGAGGGAAACTCGGAGGAAATGTATCGTTTGGCGGCCGAGGAGAAAGGCGTGGTGGTTTCCGCGAACTTCGCGCGGTTGCATGATGCGCACATGGGTGAGGTGCTGGAGATCCCCGCGCCCGCCGGAATGCTGCGCTTACCGATCGTTGGCGTAGTGGATGATTTCTCCGATCAGCAAGGAACCTTGCTGCTCAACCGTGATCTTTTCATTCGCTACTGGCATGACGATTCGGTAAACGTGTTTCGTGTCTACGTCACGCCAGGCGCCGACGCGGCGGAAGTCCGGCAAAGGATCCTGCAAGCATTCGGCGGCCAGCAGCGGCTGTTCGTGCTGACCAACCGGGAGGTTCGCGACTTCATCACCAAACTGACGGACCAGTGGTTTGGGTTGACCAACGTGCAAACAGCGGTGGCGGTACTGGTGGCGATCCTCGGCATTGTCAACGCTCTGACGGTTTCGATCACCGACCGCCGCCGCGAATTGGGCGTGCTGCAAGCAGTGGGCGGGCTGCGGAACCAGATCCGGCACACGATCTGGATGGAGGCGATCGCGATCGGGATCATCGGCGTGGTGCTGGGGCTGCTGCTCGGCGCGGTGCAATTGTTTTACACCATCGAAATCGCTCGCCGGGATTTGGTCGGCATCAGCATAGGCTACGCGTATCCATTCCAAACGGCGCTGCTTCTGATTCCAGTGATTCTGGGATCGGCGTTACTGGCCGCCCTGGGTCCGGCGGAAAGCGCGGTGCGCGGATCGCTGATCGAGGCGTTGGAGTATGAATAGAATTCTGTTGTTGACGGCCATCGCGGCTCTGCCCGCGCTTGCGCAGGATTCACGTGATCCCCGGCAAATCATTCTGGAAGTGCAGAGGCGCCAGCACTCCGATTCGCAGCGCTACGAGGGAACCCTGGAGGTGACCAGTAAGGGCAACCAGATGGCTACCAAACGGTGGGTGTACCAGCGCATCGGATCGTTCGGAAACAGCAAGGCGATTCTGCGGTTCACAGCGCCCGCTGAGGTGAAAGGCGTGGGACTGCTGATCGTGAATCATCCGGACCGCGCGAGCGACCAGTGGATGTGGCGGCCGGCGATTGGCCGGGATCAGAGGATCGCGCTGCAGGACCGGTCCACACGCTTCTTCGGCACGGATTTCAGCTTCGAGGATCTGGAAGAACGCGACGTCGACCAATACAATTACAAATTGTTATCCGACGAAAGCGGCATGTGGAAGATTGAATCGCGGCCACGGAAGTCGTCGCAGTACGAGTATTCCTACTTCTGGATTAAAAAAGATAACTACACGTTCGTCAAGATCGAGGCCTACAACAAGAAAGGTCTGGTGCGGACCATCAATTATAGGGATTTCGAACAGATCAAGGGGATCTGGACGGCGCGGTTGACCGAGGTGTATGACCTGACCCGCAAGAGCCGCACGATTCTCACATACGAAAAGCTCGAATACAATCTGCCGATGAAGGATGACGACTTCACGTTACAGGCTCTCCGTCGCGATTTATGAGTCACGATTTATGATCGGAGCCGGCGCGCTGTTAGTGGTGTTATTCGCCCAACAGTTCGAGCAGCGCGGATTTGTCGAGAACCGGACGGTTGCATATCCGCAGACGGCGCCCAATGACAGCGGCCGCGTGGTAGATGATCTGCTGTTCCGCGAAGAGGCGTCCTATAGGTTCGCGCCGTGGCTGACACTAAACGGCGGGTTTGACGCGCGCACGGATTCCCATCGCCAAACCGCGCGCGATGGGGTCGTCGATGCGGACGATCGCAGCATCCAGCGTCCGGCATTTTCCATACGACGTCTAAGTGCAGCCATCCATCGCGGCAAGGTGACAGCCGAGATCGGACGGCAGTTGATCCGCTGGGGAAAGACGGACATTCTCAACCCCACCGACCGATTTGCGCCGAAGGACTACTTATCAAGCGTAGTGGATGCCGATTTTCTGGGAGTGTCAGCGGCGCGAGTGACCTACGAATCGGGCGGCGACACCGTCGATCTGGTATGGCAGCCGTGGTTTACACCCAGCCGCACTCCCTTGTTGAACCAGCGCTGGACGGCGCTGCCCGCGCAGGCCGCCGGTGTTGGCATCATCGATGCGGGGGCTCGCTATCCGGGCGGGTCGCAGTATGGGGCGCGGTGGAACCACATTGGGTCGGGATATGAATATTCGCTGTGTGTTTTTGACGGGTTTCAGAACTTGCCGTCGTTCCATGCCTTATTCAGTCCTTTGACGCAGTCCGTCTCATTAACGCGCGAGTATCCGGATTTGCGGCTGTATGGAGGCGATGCGGCGGTTCCGCTGCCCTGGCTGACGATCAAAGGCGAAGCGGCTTACTTCACGTCCACGACTCCAGGAGCGGAAGAGTATGGGCTGTACGTGATCCAACTCGAGCGGCAGGTGAAAGAGTGGTCGTTCGTGGGCGGATATGCGGGCAGCGTGGTGACGCGCGATGCGGCCTCGCCGCTTCAATTCGCGCCCGACAGAGGATTTGCGAAATCATTTGTGGGACGCGCCGGGTTGACTATTGACGTGAATCGCAGTCTGGCCGTCGAGACGGCCGTGCGGGCGGGCGGATCGTTCGTGCGCTTCGAATATTCGCAACTGTTTGGACAGCACTGGCGAGCCACCGGCGGAATCGCATGGATCCGTGGAGAGACGCGCGGGGACATGAATGATTTCCTCGGCCAATACCGCCGGAATTCGTATGGATCTCTGGCGATCCGGTACAGCTTTTAAGAGAGGATAATGTTGGTATGTCGCTGACCGCTTCGACCATGATGGAGCTGGGAACTGAGATCCCCTCGTTTTCCTTACCGGATGTTCGCACTGGGAAGCAAGTGCGCGTACCCGAAGAGTTTGCCCCCGGCCCGATCCTGGTGATGTTCATTTGCCGGCATTGCCCGTACGTGATCCACGTCCAGAGCGAGTTGGCGAGGATCGGCAGGGATTACGCGGGCAAGGTGGCGATCGTCGCCATCTCATCGAATGACGCCGGATACGTAGCGGACGATTCTCCGGAGAAGCTCAGGGAAATGGCCGAGGATCTCGGCTTTAACTTTCCATTTTGTTATGACGAGACGCAGGACGTCGCTACCCGCTTCACTGCCGCTTGCACGCCTGATATTTTCCTGTTCGATAAGGACCACAAGCTGGCGTATCGCGGCCAGATCGACGGCAGCAGGCCGGGCAATGGCGTGGCAGTAGACGGCCGCGATCTGCGGGCTGCGATAGACGCGCTGCTCCAAGGCGCTCGCCCCGCAGCCGATCAGCGTCCCGCCACCGGATGCAATATCAAGTGGAAGCCCGGTAAGCAGCCGGTGTACTATCACAGCGCCCTCGTCAACAAAAAATGACTCGCTTTGCCATATTGTTGTTAGCCGCTTTCGCCTGGGGCCAAGCCCCGCAGGAAAACACCCCTTCCCAGTACACAGTCGAAGTGGTAGCCAACGGCATGCGATTCGCGGATGGACCAGTGTGGTCGCTCGAAGATTTTCTGTTGTTCAGCGACACGGTCACGGATAAGCAGCACAAGTTCACGCCCGGGAAGGGAGTTTCTGAGATCGGCAGCCGCCCGGGTGGCGCGGCGGGAAACGCGTACGACGAGAAGGGCAATCTTTACACCTGCGAATTTCGCGAGCGGCGCGTCACGCGGACAGCCAAGAACGGGAAGGTGGACGTGATCGCGGGACGTTTTGAAGGCAAGCGTTTCAACGCTCCGAATGACGTGGTGGTGCGGCGCGACGGCAACGTGTATTTCACTGATCCGGCATTCGGGAATCAGGAGGATACTCGCGAGTTGGATTTTAACGGCGTGTTTCACGTAAGCACGCGCGGACAGATCGAAGTGATCGCGAAGTGGAAAGCGCGTCCAAACGGTCTGGCGCTTTCGCCTAACGGCCGGACGCTGTACGTGTCGGATTCAGACGGGCAGTCGATCCACGCCTTCGATCTGGATCGTGCTGGCGCGGCAACGAACGGTCGGGTGGTGGTCACGAAGATTCCAGGCGTGCCGGCCGGTCTGCGGACCGATGAGATGGGAAATATCTATGTCGCCGCCAAGCACGTGCTGGTGTATTCGGCACAGGGCGAACTGATTCGCACCATTCAATTGGGGGAGACTCCCTCGAATCTGGCGTTCGGCGATCCGGATTTCTCCACGCTTTACGTGACCGCGCGGACGTCGGTATATCGCATCCGCCTGGGTGTGAAGGGGGCGGTGCCGTATTCCCCCTAAATCCGCTCGCGCAAAATCCAGCAGAAGATATCCCGCACATCCGTTGCCGGGGGTAGGTGCGCTGATTTTTCGCAAGCGTGGAAACACGGGTCCAATCCTGCTGGTGGAGCGCGCAGGTCATCCTCTGAAGGGCTATTGGTCCCTGCCGGGCGGCTTAGTGGAAACCGGCGAGAGTCTGGACGCGGCCATCCGGCGCGAGGTTCTGGAGGAAACCGGACTGCGGGTGAAGCCGCTCGAGATGTTCGATGTTTTCGAACGGGTGATGAAAGACGCACGCGGCCGCATCGAATATCACTATTTACTGGTCGACTACGTGTGTAAAGTTACCGGCGGAAAGTTGGCGGCAGCCGACGATGTGGCTCGCGTGGAATGGGTCCCGCGCGAACGACTGGGCGATTATAAGTTGACGGAGGGGACCCGCGAGGTCATCGAGCGGGCTTATTCAGGTGCAAGCCGAAAGCTCACATAAGCTAGCCGCGGGCGCGCTTGAGTTTGAGGACCTGCGTGCGCTGCTCGGACGCTACGTGCGCAGTCCCATGGGGCGGCGTGAACTGCAGGGCGTAGCGCCGTTACATGATCGTCACGCCATTGAAGACGCCTTGGCCGATGCGGCCGAAGCGATGGAGTATTGGCGCGCAGCCTCAAATCCGCAAACTGCCAGCCGCGGTGCAGCGATCCGTCCGCGATTCGACTTGAGCGCCGATCCGGGGCCTCTGGTGGCTCGTCTTAGGATCCAGGGAGCCGCTCTCGAAGCCACCGAAATCTTCGAACTGGCGCGGCTGCTGGATGCCGCATCCGAGGCGCGCTCGGTGGTGCTCTCGGCGCGCGAGCGTTTTCCGCGTTTGGCGGCACATGCGTCTTCGATCGCGGATCTGCACGAGCTGGCGCGCGATCTGCGCGGTAAGATCCTGCCCGACGGCACGCTGGCGGACGACGCGAGTGTCATGCTGGCGCGTCTGCGCCGCGATAGCGAGCGGCAGCGCAAGCAGATTGAGGAATCGCTGGCGCGCTTTCTGCGGACGCATCACGAAGATGGCACCCTGCAGGAAGATTTCATCACCATTCGCAACGACCGCTTTGTAGTTCCGATCGTAACCGGCCGCGAACGTCGGGTGGACGGCGTGATTCATGGCTCGAGCGGTTCAGGAGCCACAGTATTCGTCGAGCCGCTGGAGACCATTGCGCTTAACAACGAGCTGGTCCGCCTGCACGAAGAAGAACTGCGCGAGGTGCACCGGCTGCTGCGCGAATTCACTTCACGACTACGGGAACACGCGCTCGAGATCGCAGCGTCTGTGGCAGCCTTAAGCCGCCTGGAGCTGCTGTTCGGAAAAGCAGAATTCGCGCTGGAGTTTCGGTGCACCGTGCCGCGGCTGAGCCCGAGAGGCTCACGGAAGATACTCTTGCGGGGGGCGCGCCACCCTCTTCTCGAAGATATCCTCCGAAAACAGAAAAAGACCGTAGTTCCAGTTTCTCTTGAGTTGAACGATGCCCGGAATACGTTGCTGATCAGCGGTCCTAACACCGGCGGCAAGACCGTCGCGCTGAAGACCATCGGGCTATTGGCGCTGATGACTCACGCGGGTCTGCCGGTTCCGGCCGAAGAGGCCGAGTTTCCGCTGTTCGATGAAGTACTGGCCGATATTGGCGATCATCAGTCGTTGGCTGAGAGCCTGAGCTCGTTCTCATCCCACATCATGGCGGTGCGCTCAATGCTGGAACAGGCAACCGCGGATTCGCTAGTTCTGTTGGACGAGCTTGGCCGGGCGACAGATCCCGAAGAAGGCGGCGCGCTGGGCGTGACCGTGCTCGAAGCCTTCCGCACTCGGGGCGCGTTCACGCTGGCATCCACGCACCTGATGGCGATGAAAGTCTATGGCGCGTCCACTGGCGGCGTGCTTAACGGCTCCATGGGATTCGACGATGCGACGCTTGAGCCTACCTACGTACTGCGCCTGGGCGCGCCGGGAAAATCGGCAGGTCTGGACATTGCGAGCCGTCTGGGGCTGGATCCTGCTCTGATCGAAACAGCGCGTGGAAGAATGGCGGCGTCGGATCGCGATGTCGCGCGATTTCTGGGAGAAATGCATCGGAAACTGGAGCAACTCGAAATCGAACGCGCGGAGCTGGCTGGACAGAGTGAGGCGCTGGCCCTGCGGGAACAGGCGCTGGAGCAGACCTGGGAACGAAAATACCTCGCGAAGATTCGAGAGGTGGAACGGCAAGCCGCGGATTTGTCGGTGCAATTCGAGCGCCGCGCGCAGGAAACTATCGAGGATCTGAGCCAAAAAGCGCGCACCAAAATCGCCAAAACACGACGCGAGTTTCAAGAGCAGGTAGCGTCACTAGCGCCTCAGCCTGTGGCGGCGTCCGCGGCCGCGCCGTTGAAGCTCGAGGCCGGCGCTCAGGTACGGCTCAAGGGGATCCGGCAGCCGGCGACGATACGTAGGGTTTTAGGGAGTGGAGAGGTCGAAGTGGAGGCCGGCTATCTGAAGATGCGCGTCCCCGCGGCCGACATCGAAGAAGTGATTTCGAAGGTGCCCGCGCAGACGCGGAGTTCGTCGATCACCTTTAATCAGGGCCCGGAGTTCGCTACCTCCATTCGCGAGATTAACCTGATCGGCCAGCGCGCCGAGGAAGCCTGCGAACGCGTCGATAAGTTTCTGGATACTGCCGCGCTGGGGCAAGCCGAACTGGTGAGGATCGTGCACGGCCACGGAATGGGGATCCTGCGTAAGGCCATTGCCGAGTTGTTGGGGCGCAACCCGCACGTCGCGAAGTTCTATGCCGCCAGACCCGAAGAAGGCGGGACGGGAGCTACCATTGTGGAGCTGAAGTGAAGTGCTCTAGGCTTTGGCGGCTTGCGCCTGCGAAGCCAGTTCGCGCTGCCGCTCGAAAGCCAGCTTGCCCTGGTATTCTTCCCACAACGTACTGACGCCGGCCCAGAAGTATCCACCCACGAAGAGCAGCAGGAACGGGATCGCCAGGTAGTTGTAGGACTGGATCGCATAGAGCACGATCGCCAGGAATCCGGATCCGGCGGCCAGCTCGGCATAGGGCAGCCATCCGCTGCGCCGACGGTACTGTAAATTGGCCAGCGTGGTCTTCTGAGCGCCGTATTTGGCAGTGCGCGCGAACGCAGTCTGATATCCGATCAGAGCCTCGAAGACCGCCTTGGTATTGATGATGGTCAGCGCCACGCCGGCCGCCATCAGAGCCGGCAGGAACAGGATGCTTCGTTTCCAGCTGCGCGGGAACAGTTCGCGCTGGGCGACCACGTAAAACGCCGAGATCGACCAGAACGACGCTGCGATCAGGGGCAGGTCGATCAGAAGCATCTCGAACCAGCCCATGTAGAAGCGTACGATCATTACCGGAAGCATCAGCAGGCTGACTACGATCATCAGCGGGTAACCGATATTCGGCGTCAGATGGAAAAACGCCTCCGCCTTGACGCGCCACGGCAGCTTGGAGCGCAGAATCGAGGGCAGCAGCTTCATGGCGACCTGAGTCAGGCCCTTCGCCCAACGTGACTGCTGGACTTGAAAACCGTAGGTCTCAACCGGCAGCTCCGAAGGGCACTCGACCGCCGGAGCGTACACAAACTTCCAGCCCTTGAGCTGCGCGCGATAACTCAGATCGGAATCCTCGGTGAGTGTATCGTGCTGCCAGCCACCGGCATCCGCGATCATCGACCGGCGCAGGATTCCGGCCGTGCCGTTGAAATTGAAGAACAGACCGCCGCCAAAGCGCGCGATATGCTCCAGGACAAAGTGGCCATCAAGCAGGATCGCCTGCACTTCTGTCAGGACATTATGGCCGCGATTCAGATAGGTCCAGCGGGTCTGCACCATGCCGACCTGCGGATCGGTGAAATGGTGAACCGTGCGCTGCAGAAAGTCCACGGGCGGGACAAAGTCGGCGTCGAAGACTGCGACCACCTCGCCGGTGGCGGTTTTCAGACCGTTTTCCAGTGCCCCGGCCTTATATCCGTGACGATTGGTTCGGTGGATGTACTCAATCGGCAAGCCCGAGTCGCGATACTCGCGGACCAGGGCTTCGGTGAAGGGATGAGTATCGTCGGTGGAATCATCCAGCACCTGGATCTGTAGCAGATGGCGGGGATAATCGATCTTGGAGGTTTCCTCCAGCAGACGCTCGACGACGAAGCGCTCATTGAAAATCGGGAGCTGGATCGTCACGCGCGGCAGCTCGGCAAAGCGCATCGGCGGCGCGGCTGCGTTCAGACGCTTGCGATGCTTCATGTAGCCGCGGATAGTCTCGTAGCGGTGGAGTCCGTAGACCGACAGCACAGCAAGAACGGCAAAATACGGGACCATGATGGCCCAGTCGAAAAATTGAAGATGGTGAATGCCCTTGAAGGTATCGTCGAAGAGGACATCGGAGATCCGGCTGCTGAAAGACGGGACTCCGGTGGCCAACAGGAACGCGGGTGTCTGCAGCAAGTCTGTCATCTGAGAGGCGGCTCCGCTTGTGTTTGCACAGGACGGCTGACGGAGCCGTAAAACACTAATATTATAGGCGATTTCAGCCGATGGATGCTACACTTGGAGATAAGGAGCGTCCTCCTAATGCGGTTCTTTCTTGATACGGCGAATCTGGAAGAGTTAAAGGCGGGCGTCCGCTGGGGCGTTGTGGATGGCGTAACCACCAATCCCTCGCTAATTGCCAAAGAAGGCGTACCGATTGAGGAGCAGATCCGCAAGATCTGCGATATTGTCAACGGCGACGTCAGCGCCGAGGTGGTGGCCACCGACACCGAGGGGATGCTTACCCAGGGTCGCGCGCTGGCCAAGATCCACAAGAACGTGGTGGTGAAGGTGCCCCTGACCCGTGACGGAATCCGCGCCTGTTCGATGTTCAGCCGGGAAGGAATCCGGGTAAACGTAACCCTGTGCTTTTCTGCGGGACAAGCGATTCTGGCCGCCAAAGCCGGGGCATATTTCATCAGTCCTTTTGTCGGCCGTGTCGACGACACCGGCTGGGACGGCATGCAACTGGTCCGCGATATCGCGCAGATCTATAAGAATTACAGCTTCCCGACCCAAATCCTGGCCGCCTCGCTTCGTCACACCAACCACGTGATTGATGCCGCCAAGGCGGGCGCCCACGTCGGGACCATGCCGTTCAAGGTCATGGATGGGTTGTTCTATCATCCGCTCACCGACAAGGGGCTGGATCAGTTCCTCAAGGACTACGCCAAGGCGTTTCAGGACGCCCCGGCCGCCCGTTAACGGCAACTGGAGTCCTCTCACGTGAACTTACCGCCCATCTCACCCGGCACGAAGTTGATCCTCCTGGGAGCACTGGGGGTAGGAGTAACTAGTTTCGGCGTGCGGATGGCCCTGAAGACCATGCGGACCAGTCCGGACAAACGCGAACGCAAGCGTCGTCTGGAACTGCATCAGCACGGAAGGCTGGGCGACGCCCTCATTACGGAAGCGTCGGAAACGATGCTCTATTACACTTATTCAGTGAGAGGCGTGCAGTATGAAGCGTCCCAGGACGTCAGCGGGTTGCGCGAGCTTCTTCCTCCCGAGCCGGAACGGCTGATCGGGCCGGCCAGCCTCAAGTATTCGTCCCGGAATCCCGGCAATTCCATGCTCATCTGCGAGGAGTGGAGCGGTCTGCGGGCTCCGTCCCGAGCGGCTTGAAGGTCTTCCCAACTTCGGCCCCTTGAAACGTTTCGGCGCGCGTGGTATCCAACGGGCGATGAAACGATTCATTCTATTGCTGCTGCCCTTGGCCATGTTCGCCGCCTCGGATCTCACAAAGGAAGTCCGGCACGAGTTGGTCATGTTGCCCTATTATGGGGTGTTCGACAACCTGTCGTACCGCGTGGATGGGTCCAAAGTCACTTTGTTCGGCCAAGTCAGGGATCCCAAGCTCAAGAGCGACGCGGAGAAAGCCGTCAAGAGCATTGAAGGCGTATCCGCCGTGGACAACCAGATTGAGGTTATGCCGGTCTCAGCCAGCGACGATCAGACCAGGATCGCGGTCTACCGGGCAATCTATTCGAAACCAACTCTGCAGCGCTACCAGTTGGGCGCCGTGCCTCCGATTCACGTGATCGTCAAGAACGGGGACGTGACGCTGGAGGGAGTGGTGGCGAATGATATGGATAAGACCGTGGCGGGCATCGCCGCTAACGGCGTCGGCGGCGTCCATAAGGTGGTCAATAACCTCAGGACGGATAAGAAGTAGCGCGCGCCGACTTTGGCGCGTTTTTTCGCAAAGGCGCGTTCAGCATCGCGATCACCGGTGCGGCGGCTCGGAATCTTTTGACGAGTTCCGGGAGCAGCCGCGGAGTGGTCGCGATCTTCGCGTCCAATTCCACCCAGTACAGCCACTGCTTCATCCGGATGAAATCTTCAGCCGGATGCTCCGCGTCGAAGCCCTTGGGCATGCGAGTCACAGCACTGCCTTGCAGCTTGCCGAGCAGTTTTTCAGGCTTCCGCGCGGCGTCCCGGAAGTCCTGGTGGTGTTGCGCCAGCCATGCGCGCATCGCCCGAAGTTCGTCCGGCCCCGGCATATAGGACCCGGCAGCGATTCCAATCGATTTTCCGGTGAGATGAAAGTAAAATCCCGCGGAGGAGTGTTTCTCCAAATCGTGATTCGGGAAAATCGCGGCGACATGCGTCTTGTAGGGCGTCTTGTCGGCGCTGAAACGCGTGTCGCGATAAATTCGGTATACGGCTTTCTTCGGATCGGTGATGTGATCCGGAGCGAAATCCAGCAGCTCGGCATTGACCGCTTCCACCAGCTGGACCATGGGAGTTTTCAGCTTGGTCTCGAAGATCTCCTTGCGAGGCTGAAACCATTCGCGGCGGTTGTTGCGCTTCAGGCTGCGTAGAAACGTCAAAGCTTCGGGAGGGAATCCAGGAAACATATATTACCCTTGATGTGAGATGTTCGAGCGCCTCGCCGCAGTTCTTAACGACATTCCTGAATTAGAGTGTAGCGAAAACGTTCCGCTGAGCCGCGTGACGCGATTTGCGATCGGCGGCCCGGCCCGAATCCTCGCGGACGCTTCGTCGGAAGCCGCGCTGATCGCAACTCTTGACCTGATTCGCGATGCGAGTCATCCGCGTGCCCTAATTGGCGGCGGATCCAACCTGGTCGCGGACGACCGCGGATTTGCGGGCGTTGTCCTGCGCTACAAGGCAAAACACATCGAAATCGACGGGGGCGTTGACGGTGGTGTGGTGCGAGTAGCCGCCGGCGCCGTCCTCCAGGACCTGGTGGATGCCACCATCGCGGCCGGGCTTGAAGGCCTGCACACCATGACCGGCATCCCAGGATGGGTGGGGGGTGCGATCTATGGGAATGCCGGGGCCTACGGCCACTCGATCCACGAGTTCGTCGAATCCGTGCGTGTTTTGGATGGTTCGACCGTGCGCGAGATCGGCAATGCCGCATGCGAATTCCACTACCGTGAGAGCGTGTTCAAGCGACACAAAGACTGGATTGTCCTTGAAACCACGCTACGCCTTCCCCCTCGCGATCCGGCGACACTACAGGCCACAGCGGCAGGGATTCTCAAGGTCCGCAACGAAAAATACCCGCCTGCTATGCGCTGCGCCGGCAGCATTTTCAAGAACTTGATCCTCGCGGAGCTTCCCGAGTCGGTGCGCGTTCAGGTCCCCGAACGGGTGATCCGCGAAGGAAAAGTACCCTCGGCTTACTTCCTCGAATTAGCGGGAGCCAAAGGCATGGTCCTGGGTGGAGTACGGGTGGCTGACTACCACGCCAATCTCATCTACAACACCGGCGGCGGAACAGCACAACAGGTGCGCGAGCTGATCGAGACGCTCAAGAACCGGGTAAAAGACCGGTCCGGACTCCTGCTGGAAGAAGAAGTACAGTATCTGAGCTGCTAGCCTTACCTCGACACGGAACCTGGCGTAGGTCTAATCCGAGCCCTTCGGGCCTCGTGTCTTCTCCAACTCGGGCGATAGACATACGGGGAGTCCTTATGCAGCACCCATCACGGTGGTTAATCTTTCTCTTTTCGAACGCACTTTTGCTGGCCCAGCCTGCGCTGCGCCTTAAAGTTCATGTCCCCGCTAATTCCGGTTTTACGACTGTGGATGAAAATCCGATCACTCGCGGCACCCGCTTGCCGAGACTCGCATTAAGCCACGTGATCGTGCAGTTCGATCAACCTCCAACCGCCGACACCCTGGATGCTCTGAAGGCCAGAGGGGCCGTAGTGCTCCAATATGTGCCGGACAACGCTGTGTTGGTGCTGATCAACGACACCATGGCTCTCGACGGGGAGTTGGACGGTTTGGGTATACACTCCACCCGTCGTCTGGATCCGCGGGAAAAAATCAGCCCGCTGATTGGGGACGGGAATGCTTCCGTCGGCGGCGGCGACTATCTGGTCGAATTCCATCCCGACGTGGATCCCAACGCCGCGCGCCGTTTAATTCTAAATGCGGGCTTGGAACTGCGCGAAAACCCCGATCTGCTACGCCGCCATTTGATGGTGCACATTCGGAACGCCAGAGACACCCGTGCAGCGTTGGAACTTTTGGCATCCCAGGATCAGGTGGCTTACATTTTCCCCGCCTCGGCGAACTTGACGGCGGGAGCCCCGGTAAACGTCTGCGGCGGCGCATTGACCGTACTCGGCCCCATCGGTCAGATCATTGCGACCAACGGCGATGGATGGGATGGTCCCGGCCTGAACGCGGCTACGCTGAACTATGTTTTTCAGCAGGTCACGGCGCAGCTTCCGGCGGGCGTTCCGCAGAGCGAAATTCTGCGAGCCATGGCCGAATGGTCCAAGGTGGTTCAGGTCACTTGGCAACCTGGCGCCGACTCACTGGGCAATCGTGCCGTCAACATCCTGTGGGCGATGGGCGAGCATGGCGACGGTTTTCCGTTCGACGGGCCGGGCGGGGTGGTGGCCCATACCTTTTATCCGTCTCCTCCCAATCCTGAACCGCTCGCCGGCGATATGCACCTCGATGAATCCGAAAGCTGGCACGTCGGCACTGAAATCGACGTCTTCAGCGTGGCTCTCCACGAGTTGGGACATGCTCTAGGGTTGGGCCACTCCGACAACCCGAATGACGTCATGTATCCCTATCTCAAGATTGTCTCGACCCTCGCCGACGGCGACAAGACCGCCATCCTGAGCCTGTACGCCGCGCAAACCGGAGTAGTCCCTCCGCCCGGTCCTCTCGCCCTGACCATCGATGTGCCTCCTTTGACGACTACTTCAGCGACTATCTCGCTAACGGGAACCGTAACCGGAGGAAGCGGTTCGCCAACGGTGACCTGGACTTCGAGCACAGGCGCATTCGACGGATCGGCGATCAGCGGTTCCAACTGGGTCATCTCGAATATTCCGTTGGCGATTGGTGTCAACACCATCATCGTGACCGCCGCAGATGGGACTGGAAGCATCTCTCACGTGGTGAGCATCACCCGCCAAGGCAGCGTGCCGGGTCCTCTCGCCTTGACAATCAACGTTCTTCCCGCCGCCACCACCTCCGCGACAATCTCGCTAACGGGAACCGTAACCGGAGGCAGCGGCTCGCCCACGGTTACCTGGATTACGAGCACGGGAGCATCCGACGGATCGTCGATCAACGGCGACAACTGGACCATTTTGAGCATTCCCTTGGCGATGGGGGTCAACAATATCACCGTCACGGCCAACGACGCGAGCGGAAGTGTCTCTCATCTCGTGAGCGTGACCCGCGACGTCCCTCCGCCGCCTGGTCCTCTCACCCTGACCGTCAACGTTCCTCCAGCCACCACCACCTCCCCGACAATCTCGCTATCGGGAACCGTAACCGGCGGCAGCGGCTCGCCAACAATCACCTGGATCACCAGCACGGGTGCCTCCGACGGATCGTCGATCAGTGGCTCGAACTGGTCCATATTGAGCATTCCGCTGGCGATCGGGGTGAACAACATCACGGTGACGGCCGCCGACTCGACCGGAGGCGTCTCGCGCATCGTGAGCGTGACCCGGACGGTTGTTGCGCCGCCCAGTCCTTTCGTCCTGACCGTGAACGCCCCTCCAGCCACAACGACGGCGACGATCCTATCGCTTTCGGGAACCGTAACCGGCGGCAGCGGCGCGCCGGCAATTAGCTGGACGAATGGCATGGGGGCATCCGACGGATCGTCGATCAGCGGCTCGAATTGGGTCATCTCGAATATTCCGCTGTCGATCGGGGTCAACAACATCACCGTGACCGCAGCGGATGCGACCGGCAGTGTCTCCCACGTCGTCAGCGTGACCCGGACTGCCGTTCCACCGCCCAACCCGCTGGCGCTAACGATCAACGTTCCTACCGCCACGACGACTGCCACGATCATGTCCCTCTCGGGAACCGTAACCGGCGGCAGCGGCGCGCCTGCGGTGAGCTGGAGTAGTAGCATGGGCGCATCCGACGGATCGTCGATCAGCGGCACGAACTGGATCATTTCGAATATCCCGCTGGCGGTCGGGATCAACAACATCACTGTGACGGCGGCAGATGCGACCGGAAGCGTCTCCCAGATCGTGAGCGTGACCCGGATAGCGGGTGTCGCGGACACCACGGGACCCGCATTGACCATCACCTATCCGTCCACCACATCACTGGCCACCACGCTCGCGTCGATAACGTTCAAAGGCACGGCGTCGGATCTTTCGGGAGTCGCCAGCGTGACCTTCTCGACCAACACGGGCGGGGCGGGAACCGCGACGGGAACCGCTGCGTGGACCGCCGCGATCCCGCTACTGGTCGGATCGAACCAGATAATCATCCGCGCCACAGATACCGTCGGAAACGTAAGCTGGCGCAGCGTTGTGGTGAGTCGACGATAGTTACCGGCCCTCGAGAATCACCATCGCCAGGGCCTGCTCGGCGGTGTGCGTGATCGACAGTGCGACGTTTATGGCCCCCAGCTTCTCGGCGATCTCCGCAGCCCGGCGGTGGAACTGCAGCGTGGGACGGCCGGAGGGAAGATTGACCACTTCCAGGTCCTGCCAGCCGAGTCCGCCGCGCCAGCCGGTTCCGAGCGCCTTCATCCCCGCTTCCTTAGCCGCGAAGCGCGCCGCGAACCGCTCGTAAGGATTCGCCTTTCGCTCGGCGTAGGCGATTTCCCGAGGCGTGAAAACGCGCTCCAGCAAGCGGCGTCCGTGCGGGGATGTAATGGCTTTCCTGATCCGCTCGACCTCGCACAGGTCGACTCCCGTGCCCACGATCACCTCCACCTCCGCATGTGTTCGATTGTAAGCCACGACATTATGCAACACGTTATTGAACCACGTGGTGACACCGATTCGGCAATCGTGTTACCAATGAGAGAAGCGCGCACGCACTGTCGTAACGTTCCTCCGATGCATATCCCTGACGGATTCCTGAGTACGCCTGTATGGGCCACGCTGGACGTGGTCAGCGCCCCGGCCGTGGCCTGGGTCGCGCGGCGTGCCCAGCGCGACACGCAGGATCATCGTATTCCTCTGCTAGGGGTCATGGGAGCTTTCGTATTCGCGGCCCAAATGGTGAACTTTCCGGTGGGTCCGGGCACCAGCGGACACCTTGTCGGCGGCGCGTTGCTGACCGTCGTTCTCGGACCGGCCGCCGCCTCCCTGGTGCTCACCGCGATCCTGGTTCTGCAGGCGCTCATATTCCAGGATGGAGGAGTCCTCGCACTTGGCGCGAATGTTTTCAACATGGCGCTCGCCGGGGTGGCAGCGGCGTATCTTTCGTACCGGCTATGGGCGTACCGGCTATGGGGGCCAAGCTCTCGGTCGGGCGCGATTTTCGCCGCCGGGGCGCTCAGCGTAATGACCAGCGCATGCCTGGCGCTCGGACAACTCCTGATTTCGGGCGTGCCAATGGCGGGCGGCGTTTTGTGGGCGTCACTGGGACTCTTCATGATCAGCGCGCTCATGGAAGGGGCCATCACCGTCGCAGCAGTCCGCGCCATCGAGCGATTGAATCCGGCGTGGGTCGCCGGTGCGCAGCCGGCATCTTCACGGGTTACGGCAGCGGTAGGCCTCGCCGCGCTGATTCTGGTTGTCGTCGGCACGCTGATCGCCTCGGCTGCACCTGACGGAATCCAACGCTTGACAGTCCCAGGGGTCGATTCGGTCACCTGGCCGCGGAGGACCATGGCTGGCTTAGCGGGCATCGCGATGATCTTCGCCCTCTGTTACCTGGGCGGAAAACTGAAATCGCGACGGCGGAGCGCCTAAGCGTGCATCATCTGGTAATCGATCGCTGGAGCCGCGGTTCGAGCTTTTTGCACCAGCGCGATCCCCGCGCCAAGCTGGCCGCGCTGCTGCTCTTCCTGATCGTGCTCTCGACCACGCCGACTTCGGTGCAAGGGGCTTTCGGCGGCTACGCGGTGGTGCTGATCATCGCGGTGTACATGGCTCGGCTTCCTATTCTTGGACTCACCGCCCGTGCTGCCCTGATTCTGCCCTTCTCGGCCACCTTCGCCCTGCTCACCTGGTGGTCCGGCGATTCGCTCCGCGCTCTTGCACTGGTGGAGAAAAGCTTCCTCTCCGGCCTCGCGGCGCTGCTGCTGGTGGCCACTACGCCCCTCACCGGCTGGACAGCGGCGCTCGAAAGCTGGCGGGTCCCGCGGATGCTGATTCTGGTAATGCAATTCGTCTACCGCTACCTGTTCGTCATCGCTGAACAAGCCCAGCGCATGCGCTGGGCGGCCGCTTGCCGTGGGTCCCGAAAGCAACCGAAGTCACGTGGGTTTCGTCTGGCCGCGGGTCTGGTGGGAGTGCTCTTCGCGCGCAGCTGGCAACGCGCCGACGGTATTTATCACGCCATGCTCGCGCGCGGATTTCGGGGACGCTTCGTGCCCGCCGCTCCAGCGCCGTTTCGTGCGTCCGACGCGGTCTTCCTTTCCGCCTGTCTGGCCGGGTGCCTCGCCATCCGGGTACTGCTGTGACTCCAGCGATCCAGATTCGCGGGTTGCGCTACCGCTATCCCGACGGCACCCAGGCGTTGAACGGCATCGATTTCCACCTCGACGCCGGAGAATCCGTCGCGCTGTTTGGCGCCAATGGATCCGGGAAGACCACCTTTGTCCTGCATTTGAATGGATTGCTGCGAGGGGAAGGCTCGGTCGAAATCTGCGGTGTGCCGCTGGCCGACCAAACCCTCGAACAGATCCGATCCAAGGTCGGCGTAGTCTTTCAGGACTCCGATGAGCAGCTGTTCATGCCCACGGTTCTGGAAGATGTGGCGTTTGGACCCCTGAACCTGGGCTTGTCGCCGGACGACGCGCTTACCCGTGCGCGCACGGTCCTGAAACGCGTGGGAATGGCGCATGCGCTCGAACGCGCCCCCTATCACTTGAGCGCCGGTGAGAAGAAACGAGTTGCGATCGCCGGCGTCCTGGCCATGGATCCGGAGATTCTGGTGCTCGATGAACCGACCACTTTCCTCGACCCGCCCACACGGCGCGACCTTTTGACGCTGCTGCGAAGCCTGCCGCAGGCGAAAGTCGTGGTGACCCACGACGCCAATCTGGCGCGGGCCTTGACCACCCGCGCCGTGTTCTTCGAGCAGGGCCGGATTGGTGGTGAGGGGGAAGTGATCGAAATCATCCAGCGTTTCCACTGGGAATATTCGTAAGAGCCTTCAGCCACGGGAAGATGGACTCTCTACTATCAGCGTGACGGGTCCATCGTTCACCAGCGTCACCGCCATGTCCGCCTGAAACACTCCGGTCTCCACGCGCACTCCCAAGCGTCTCGACGCCTCCGCGAAGTGCTCATACAACTCGCGGGCCTGGCCGGCGGGCGCTGCGTCATCAAAACTTGGCCGGCGACCCTTGCGGCAATCGCCGTAAAGCGTGAATTGCGAGACCGCCAGCATCGCACCGCCAGAATCCAGCAGGCTGCGATTCATCTTTCCCTGGGGGTCGCTGAACATTCGCAAGTTCACAATTTTGGCGGCCAAGGAGTCCGCATTCTCAGCGGTATCCGTGCGGGAAACTCCTAATAGCACCAGCACGCCAGGGCCGATTTCCCCTCGCACGGTTCCCTCCACTTGAACTTTCGCGTAAGTAACGCGCTGGATCACGGCACGCATACCGGAGAGTGTACCCTGAGCCGCTAAACCCGGGGCAACCTCCTGTAGCGAACTCCTGCCACCATCTAGGGTAGAAACCCTATCGCCCGTCCAGCCCATCGGTTCCATAATGGAGCCAGTTAGCACCAGCGGCTATCATGATCTTCGGCAAGCTACGCAAGAAACAACAACTCCCCGGCGGCTTCTTTCACCTGGAAGAGGAAAAAAGCAAGACTCGCGTGTTTGGCTACGGGCACGGCGATCACATCAAGCTCAAGGACGAATACGGTAACGTCTGGATGGGCTCGGCGATCCGCAATCCTGATAATTCCATCGTCTATCGCTTCCGCGATCCTAAAGGCAACGCCCTGAAGGGTATTTCGAGCGGCGGAACCGTTACGCTGCGCGATGACCGCGGCAACACCTGGAAGGGTTTCATCGACTAAGCCGCTTCATCCACTAAGCCGGGTCTTTTTGACGGTCTTCGCCAGTGTCTCCTGTGTCTTCTTAGGCAGCTTTGCCATCACCAATTCATAGGACCGGGAGACCAGGCGTCTGATCTCGGCCCGCGGCAGCGCATCTTCCCGCTCTAAGGCCACCCAGTGACTGCGAGCCGAGTATGGTGCGGGGATGATGCCCGGCCGCTCCACCAGCTCCGCAAATACTTCCGGGGTGCATTTAAACGACATGACGACTTTGTGGCGTGGCGTAAGCACGACCACCGCGTACATCTTGCCGCCGATCTTGAACACCAGGTCGTCGCCCCACAGGATCTCCTCAGTCGTGTGCGGAAGGGCCATGCAGTGCGCGCGGACCCAGTCCACGTTCATAACGGCTCCGGGCTCATGGTCTGTAGGTAGCGCTTTGAATTTCAGTTTCCCAGATTTTTACTTCGAGAATGCGAACCGGCACCGGGGTGTTGGCCAGGCCGCTGCTCATTTGTGAATAGAAATACTCGGCGATATTCTCGGCCGAGGGATTTTTTACATCGAAGGGCGCAACCTCATTCAGATTCCGGTGATCCAGTCGCGCCAATACTTGTCCCATCAAATTCTTGACGTCGATGAAATCGACCAGCATCCCGGTGTCATCTAAACGTTCCCCTGAGATAACAACCTGCACCTTGAAGTTGTGGCCGTGCAGGTTCTCGCAGCCGCCTTTGTAATTGCGGAGCGCATGGGCCGCCGCAAAAGTCTGTTCCACGGTTACTTCAAACATAGGTCACTTCAAACATGTTTAAAAAACTTCTCTACTTCTTCCCGCTTGGTCGTAAAACCATATTCCGGCAGACTATCGAAGAAAATCTGCCCGTATCGCGTTTTCGTAATCCGGTGATCCAGCAACGCCAGCACTCCCCGATCCGTGCGGCTGCGGATCAGCCTTCCGAACCCCTGCTTCAGCGCGATGGCCGCCTGCGGGACCTGATATTCGTTAAAAGCGTTCCCGCCATCATTCTTAATCGCTGCGATGCGAGCTTCCACCACCGGGTCGCTGGGCACCGCGAAGGGCAGCTTATCGATAATAACGCAACTCAACTGTTCACCCGGCACGTCCACGCCCTGCCAGAAGGACGAGGTCGCGAACAGCACGGCGTTGGGCGTCGCGCGAAACTCGTCGAGCAGCGCGTTCCTGGGTCCCGTTCCCTGCAACAGGGTCTGATACGGGATTTCGAGCGACACGCGGTCGTAGATCAGGCGCATCTGCTGATAACTCGTGAACAGCACGAACGCGCGTCCACGACTCAAAGTAAGAATTTCCACGATCTCCTGAGCCGCCGCGACCGTAAACGCCGGACTGCGCGGATCCGGCAGATTTTGGGGAACGTACAGCAGGGCCTGCTTCTTGTGATCGAAATGGCTGGGGACCAGTTCCGTGCGAGCCGCGCGCAACCCCAGCCGGCGCAGCGTGTAGTCAAAGCTGCCCGCGACGGCCAGGGTCGCCGAAGTCAGGATGGCCGTGTCCACACGATCGAATAATCGTTCGTCCAACAATTGCGAAACTTCGATGGGCGTCGCCTGTAAAAAAGTTCGGCGGCCGCGTCGCTCGATCCAGTACACATAGCGCTTATCGGGAACTCCGTTTGAACCTTCCATCCAGAATTCCAGCTTGCGAGCCATCTCACGGGCGCGTGCCACCAAAGGAAGAGCCTCATCCGGTGGCGCCTTAACCAGCTCCAATTGCAGCGTGACCAATTCCAGCGCCCGCAGGACATCCCGATAAGCTTCTTCGTTCTTTTCGAGGAACGCCTCATGCGCGCGGAACCCGGTGCGTCCGTCCGCGGCGTTTCCAAATAGTCCAAAGAACTGCGCGGCCCTCTCGGTAACCGTGATCAGAATGCGGTCCAGCTCCTGGCTGCCGAACTGCTTGCGATGCGCGAGCGACGCCACATCGCGCGTCAGATCCTCCACCTGGCCGCTCGAAATCGACACGCCGAAATACTGCCCGGCGACGTCCTCCACCTCGTGAGCCTCGTCGAAGATTACGGCTTGATAGTCGGGGATGATCGCGCCGCGCTCGTCTTCCTTCACCGCCAGATCGGCGAAGAACAAGTGGTGATTGACGATGATCAGGTCGCTTTCGCTGGCCTTCTGATGCATGCGCGTGATGAAGCAGCGTTCAAACTGGGGGCACTTCTGGCCGCTGCACAGCTCGCCGCGCGCGTCCATTTTGGCCCATACCGAACTATTTTCAGGGAGACTTTTTATCTCCGCACGATCGCCCGTTTCGGTGATCTTTTCCCAGGCTTGAATCACCTGAAAATCAGCAACCTCTTCCAGCCCCGCCAGGACTGGTTCCTTTTCGGCATTGTAGATCTTCTGGCGGCAGGCGTAGTTGGCGCGCCCTTTCATGTAACACGCCCGCAGCGGTCCCAGATGTTTTTCCAGGAACGGGATATCTTTGAAAAAGAGCTGTTCCTGAAGATTCTTGGTTCCCGTGGAGATGACGACGCGCTTCCCCGAAAGAATCGCGGGAACCAGATAGGCCAGTGTCTTGCCGGTACCGGTGCCGGCTTCGACGATCAGGTGTTTCTTTTCGGCCAGCGCGCTTTCCACGGCCTCCGCCATCTGGAGTTGGCCCTCGCGGTATTCGTAACCGGGATGCCACTCGGATAGCAGTCCTTTACGGCCAAAGAACTGGCGGACCGTGAGAGTTTTGGGGGATGCAGCCACCTACGACATGATTTTAACAGTGCGCAATCCGCGGGTCGGTGAGTCACTCATCGATTTATAGCGCGGGGCACCGAGAGTAATTCCTCGTCGGCCTCATCCGGAACGGGCTCCCTGAGCTTGGTTTTTCCGCGGCGCGGCAGCATGGCGGCGCTTCCATAAACCCAAGCCAGGAACTCCGTCTCACCAAGCGGGAAACAGTCCACGACCCGTGGTAACGAATGAAAATCCGAGTCAGGTGCTGCCAGGCCAGCGTGACACGCAGCCGCCGATTTGATTCCCAATTCCCTCAGCCACTGCGGGTCCCTGGTCCCCCGCACCCCGTTCGGATAACCGAAATGCTCAGGGTGCAAACCAAGAGCGGCCATGCAATCGCGGTTGTCCACGATCTCGCGCGAAAAGCCGTTCTGGTGAGCGGGATTGCGATGCCGGTGGGTGTGCAGCTGGAGGTCGGCTCCTGTCGCCGCCAACTGCCGCACCTCATCTTCGTTGATCAGGCTTAGAACCCTACTCTGACGGAAAGCGTCATAATCGAAGCCGAGACGCGTTGCCAGATTTTCCAGCAGGCCGTCCTTCTCGGCGGCCGTTAGTTTCATCTTCCAGGCATGAATTTGGAGGACCTTCCGCATCAATTCCCGGCCGGCCGGATCCAGCGAAACCGGCTGCGCGACGATCTCCGGCCAGTCGAGCTGTCTATTGCGACCCGTCCACAGCAAATAGTCAAGAGCCGGATCGAATACCGGCACATTGCGGAGCATGTAGTAAGTGGTGAGATACAGAGTCGCCGGACAGCCGAATTCGCGCAGAATCGGCCAAGCGAGGCGGTGAAAATCCGCAAAACCGTCGTCAAACGTCAGTACCACGCTGCGCGGAGGCAACGTTCCGTTTTCCAAGCGCGTGAGCGCTTCCCCCAGACCGAGGACGTGGCATTTCGCGTCGCGCAGGAGTTGGAGACGCCTTCTGAATTCCTCGGCGTACATGAACATCGAGGGATTCCATTGGTGAAGATCGCTATCCGAGATGCCGTGGTAACACAGGATTAGAAGACGATTCTGACGCCAGCCGCTGGCGCCGATCAGGCGGCTTAGGCCCGAGGCATTGGCCGCAGCCAATAAGCCAACCCTGATCCTCCGGAGCATGAAGAGATCTCCCTGCCGAGCAACGTCGGTATTTTACCGTCTCTATGGGCCGAAAGCTCCAGAATTAAGAGCACCAAGCGTGGTGTTCATATATTCCGAAAGACATACCCGAGCTTACGATACACTATCATAAGTTTCGGTTTAAAGTTAGGCTCAGGGAGTACTAGAACGCTTGAGCGGAGGTGATGCCGTTGGCTTCGAGGGCCACCTGCATCTTCTCAAGCGCCGACTTGTGGATCTGAGAAACACGGCTTTCATTGATCCCCAGGATGCCGCCGATTTCCTTCATGGTCATCTCGTTGGTGTAATAAAGCAAGACCACTTTCTGATAGCGCTCCGGCAGCGTCTTCATGGCTACGCCCAGGACACTGCGCAGTTGCTCCCGCGCACAGATGGAATCGGGGTGGGTTTCGGGTTTACTCGGGAAATCGGGGGCGGGAAGATCGTCGCCTTCATTGCCGCGGGTGGAGGCCGAGATCAGGCCCACGTTGCGGAGATCGATCATCATGGTGCGCCAGCGTTCGGCGTCCATGCCGAGTTTTTGCGCCACTTCCTGTTCGGTGGGATTGCGCTGCAGCTCCGCGGCCAGATCCCGCGTCGCGGCCTCCACTTGCTTGTGGCGGCGGCGCATATCGCGCGAGGCCCAGTCGAGCTGGCGCAGGCTGTCGAGAATCGCACCCTTGATGCGATGCTTGGCGTAGCTCGAAAACACAACCTGTTTGTCCGGATTGAACTTGCTCGCGGCGTCGAACAGACCCAGGATTCCGGCATGGACCAAATCGTCCAAGTCGACGTGCACAGGAAGATTCTCATGGACCCGGACGGCGATCGCTTTCACCAACGGAACGTGTTCCAGCACTACGCGGTCGCGTCGCGCCAGCTTGGCGGCCTGTGCGCTGGCCTTAGCGGCCGCAGGGTTGGTCTGGGCAGCGTGACGGCTGGTGCTGGCGGCCACCGGTTTCGCCGCAACGCGCTGGCGGCTGTTGGGCACCGTGCGCAGCGCAATCTTCGTTCCCTGCCTGACCGCCGTCGCAGTCTTCAGCGCGTTCGCCCCACGCGTCTTTGCTCCCATTGTTGCTCGCATCGTCATCGCCTGACATCCTCCTGCTTGGTATCGGTGAACGCTTCCCTAAGTGCACGCCCTAGACCATCTGCGGCATTGAAGAAAAGCGGCCTTCCTGCCGATTCGATGAATGCGCCCCAAACACGGGGGTTGCAGTTTAGAATCAGCGGCAAAACCGGAATGTCCGGCTCGCGGCACGGAAGCCGTTCGCACTTCCCTCGTCGCCCCGGCCAATAGGGCGGTACCAATTTGGAACTCGTTTAGCACTGCTTTTTCTCAAACTGAAACACTGGTCCCTTATCGGGACCGCAACGCCTGAAATCCTCGCGTTAACAAGCAGCTTAAAGGCAGGGGAGGGGCGGAGTATCTCGACGATTCACCTTAGCGGGGACTAGTAATCTATCCCAACTGGTGTATGCCGGCTTCTTAGCTCTGGCGCTCTTTTAGGACTACCAGCCAAGCCTTGAGTGCGAAAGCCCCTAGAAATATCCAGGTGGCCAGCAGGATCTTGCCGTCCAGCGTGAAATAGGCCAGAGCCGCCAGTCCGGCGAAGGCTGCCAGGGTGACTGCAAACTTGCGGTTCATCAGGGCTTAGCGGGCGGAAGGTTATAGGAAAAGGACATTTGAAGGCGGATCTGATCGCCTTTGTAGGCCGCTGGCAGCGGCGGGAAGGGATTGGAAGCGCTGATTCCGGCCACTGCGGCGCGGTCGAAGGAGGTGATGCCCGAGGTGGATGCGATCACCAGCTTGGGGACGCCGCCACTGCGGTCGATGCTGAACTGAACCAGCACCAGGCCGCGCCGCCCCAATCTCGCGCTGTCCGGGACCACGGCCATCCAATTCTGACGGACCTTAGCCAGCACCTGTAGCAAATAGGGCTTGAAATCGACGCCCAGGGGATCGCTTAACAGTTGCATCTGGCGGAGCGCGGTCGCATCGCTGGCCCCGTCCGGGGAAATCACTATCCCTCCAGATCCGCCCGGCTGCCCAGCCCGTGCGATTTTATCCAGGGGCGTGGGGGGCAGCTTGATGGAGGGATTGTCGGGCGGCGTCACCGGCCCAGTGGCCGCGCCGACGTTTTCCAGGACGATCTTGGGCTTTTCGGCCGGCGGGGGCAGCGTAGGCGCTACCCCGACGACCGGAGGCGCTGATACCGCCGCCTCTATCTGCGGAGGGGGCGTAAGGGTCGCAGCCGGAGGAACCACAGGACCCGCAGGTGCGGGTGGCACGAACGCCCGGCTCTTCCGGGGCGCTTCCGGCAAGGAGCTACGGATGTCGAGTTGGGGCGTCACCTTGCCCTTGTTCGGATCTCTCTGCGTCACCTCAAAGATTTTCGGAGCATACAGAGGGACCGCGGCCTTGCGGAAGTCGGCGGTGACGCGCGGCCCGTTAAATCGACCGGTTGTTTCGGGGAGGGCCAGCAGCACCGCTATAATGATCGCGTGGACCAGCAGCGAACCGACCGCCGCCAGGAACAAGCGCCGCGATGTAATGGGCTCATGCCACTCGGGGAATAGTTCGAGTGCGTCTTGCTCTGAGCCGGCCTCATGAAGATTTGCCCGTGACATTGAGCGCCTGAGCCACCAGTCGGGCGTGCGCTTCGATTTTATCAAGAATGTCCTGAGCCACTTCGAGCGCCGCTAGCCCTTGCTCGCCGGTCACCTTGGGCGCGGCCCTGGAGATCACGCATTTGAAAAAGCTCTCCAGCTCCAGCCGAAGCGGCTCATCCTTGGTTACTGGAAGCGGGGCGTAGCCGATGGAGACAGGCGGTTTGACGGTAAAACGGACCGCGTCCTGCCGCGTGTAGTCCAGCGAAATATACTCGTGCGGCTGAAAGAGGCGAAGCTTCCGGACTCGCTCAGTTGAGACCCGGCTGGCGGTGAGGTTGGCCACGCAGCCGTCAGGAAACTGCATCCTCACATTGGCAATGTCCACCTTCTCCGAAAGAATATGGATGCCCGCTGCACGGATCTCCTCGGGCGCTTGCCGCGTGAGCGTAAGCACGATGTCGATATCGTGAATCATCAGATCCAACACCACGTCCACGTCCAGGCTGCGCGGGCTGAATTCGCTCAGCCGGTGGACCTCGAAAAACAAGGGTTTGGAGATCACGGCCTGGAGCGCCGCGATCGCCGGATTGAATCGCTCCAAATGCCCCACCTGCAGGATGCGGCCCGTTCGTGCGGCGGTCTCGATCAGCATTCGAGCTTCATCGAGTGTTCGGGCGATCGGCTTTTCGATCAGGACGTCTAAACCGAGTTCCATCAACCGCCGGCCGATGTCGGCATGGGTGTGGGTAGGCGTCGCTACTACCGCTGCATCGGCGATCCCCGCCAACTGCTCCAGCGACGTCAGTAAGGGACATGAGTTTGCATGGGCCGCTTCCGCAGCGCGTTCCTGGCTGGTGTCCAGCACTCCGGCCAGTTCCGCATGCTGGGACTGATGAATCACGCGCACGTGGTTCCGGCCGAAGCTGCCGGTTCCAACTACGGCGACACGGGGTTTCGATGGGGTCGATGCCAAGATATCGAGGCTAACACACAGGCCGTCGACCCTAGCTGCAGCTAGTTTTTAGCGGCCTGCATGGCGGCTCTGCGGGCTTCCTGTTCGCGGGTCAGGTGCGGCGTGATGCCCAGCATGCGTTGCAACACCATGAGCTGTGCCCGATGATGCATTTCATGCTCTTTCGGGCTGAGCAGCATCTCGAAGCGTGTCTTAACAGGCGGCTGCGCTCCCGCGGGGAAGCTCACCTGTTCGGCCAGGAACTCTTCGGATAATCCTTCCAGCCATGCGGCGAACTGCTGGCCGCTGGTCCGTAGAAGCTGAATGATTTCGGCTTTGCTGCGCGATTTCTGCTCTTCCGCGATGATGGGATGGATGAAGCTGTAGAAGTTAAAGCCTTCCATAGTCTTAAGCTTCTCGCCATGCACCGCCAGCGCGAAGCGCGTGCCCATGGCGATGTGCACCAGCGTCTGGGCCACCGTTCGCGATTCGGAAGCAGCCTGAAAGCTGTACTTGTCTTCGGGGATCTCTTCGGCGATCTTGATGGTATTGTTCCGGACCGTGCGGAATGCCGCGGCCATGTCTTTTGCTGAATAGTAGTTCATCACTCACATTGTAAAGCTTGCAGCCACCGGATCGGCGAGAGGTTCGGCCGCTTTCCGGCCTGGAATCAGCTCACAGGCATCCGCCGTTAGAGCAATGAACCACAACAGCAGCAGGGCAGGCGTGATGAGTCCCCACGCGCCTTCCGCCATCAACAGGAAGTATGGAAACGGGGTCAGCAGAATGATACTCAACTGGCGGACTAAGCTCGATTCGGGCCGAAGGAACAGCGGAATCAGCAGAAGGAGCGCGTAATCCTGAATATAGGAATGCCCCGCCACCAGAAGGCCGGCGAAGATGCACAGCACGAACGTCGCAGGAAAACTCTTGGCGCGCCAGCACAGATACGCAGTGAACAAGCCGACGGCCAGCGTCAGAGCGATTTCCAGAGGAAACAGGGTGCCGGCAAGGCCCGAAATGTTGGGAGGAACATAGGGTGTCGGATGCAGCGCCGGATTAGTGAGGAAATTCGCGTACTCGATAGGCCAGCGCCAACCCGCCACGGCGAAGCTCACGACCAGTTCCACCGCGACGCCTAGCGCAGCCGACGCGGCGAAGCGCCATTTTCGGTGCATCAACAGGGCGATCGGCGTAAACACAAAAAGATGGAACTTGATGGTGCACAGCGCCAGGCACAATCCCGCCAGCGAAGAACGTCCGGTCTGGTCGAGGTAGACCGCCGCGGCACTGAGAGCCAGCACGAGCATCACATCCTGGCCGTCGGCAAAGCTGGTCAGAACCGGAATCGAGATCAGCAGGAACCAGGGTACCGAGCGCGCCTTCTTCCGGCTCAGGAGCGCAAGAGCCAGCGCAGCCGCCAGGCACATCCCCTGGAACAGCAAATACGCAACGTGGTACGGCAGCTTCGCCAGTGGGCGGAGGAGCGCGGCGTAGTACGGCGGGCGCAGATACTGAACCGCCGGCATCCAGTAACCGAGTTTTTCATTCAAGGCTCGATTCGCGGATGGAGAGTAGAGATCGGGAGTGCCGGCAAGCGTGGCGCCGGAATAAAAGGCCATGAAGTCGTTGTGGCCGGCCCACACGCGCTGCCAAGGAAGCGCGGCGGCCCATAGCGCCATCGCGGCCAGGCAAAGTCCGAAGGCGGCGCGGCGGGCCCACATAGGTAACCCATTGATCGTCTTAACTTTGCGGCAACTTTAAGACCCTGTGGGTGTCCGGACTGCTAAAATTGAGATCTTTCCCATGGAAATACCGAAGGAAATCGAGAAGGTGTATGAGCCCCAGCGGTTCGAGCCGCATTGGGCCAAATGGTGGGTGGACGAACAGCTCTTTCGCGTGGAGCCGTCTCTTTCTGGAGAAAAGCCCGGCGATCCGTATTTTTCGCTGGTGATCCCTCCGCCCAACGTCACCGGATCGCTCCACATGGGCCACATGTTCGAGCATTCCATCATCGATGCCCTGATCCGCTGGCATCGCATGCGGGGCGAGCGCACGCTGTGGGTGCCGGGCACCGATCACGCCGGGATCGCCACCGAGTTGATGGTCGACAGGCAACTGACGCAGCAGGGCCTTCAGAAACGCGAGCTCGGCCGCGAGGAGTTTCTTAAACGCGTCTGGGAATGGAAAGCCCAGCACGGCGGGCGCATCGTCGAGCAGATGAAGCGCGCCGGCGATAGCTGTGACTGGTCGCGCGAGCGGTTCACCATGGATCCGGGCTTATCGCGCGCTGTGCGCGAAGCGTTCGTCCGGTTGTACGAAAAGGGTCTTATCTATCGCGCCAATTACATCGTTAACTGGTGCCCGCGCTGCCAGACCGTGCTGTCGGATCTCGAAGTCGAGCACGAAGACACCCAGGGCCATCTATGGCACATCGCGTATCCCGTCAACGGCAGTTCGCTGAAGCTTGTGGTCGCGACCACGCGCCCGGAAACTATGCTGGGCGATACCGCGGTCGCGATCAATCCGAAAGATCCTCGCGCAAAGGAATTGGCGGGCAAGACGGTCCGGCTGCCGCTGATGGATCGAGATATTCCGATCATTCTCGACGAGATGGCCGAGCTAGGATTCGGCTCGGGTGCGGTGAAGATTACGCCGGCTCACGATCCCAACGACTTCGAGGCCGGGAAACGCCACAACTTGCCGAGCATCCAGGTGATTGACGGGAACGCGAAGATGACTGCCGCGACCGGCAAGTACGCCGGCCTGGATCGCTATGACGCCCGCAAGCAAGTGGTCGCGGATCTCGAAACGCTCAAGCTGATGGAGAAGATCGAGCCGTACCGGCTGAGCGTCGGCAAATGCCATCGCTGCAAGACGGTGGTTGAGCCGCTGGTATCGAAGCAGTGGTGGATGAAGATGAAGCCGCTGGCCGAGCCGGCGATCAAGGCTGTCAAAGACGGGCGTATCACGTTCGTGCCGGAGAATTGGTCCAAGACCTACTTCGAGTGGATGTACAACATCCGCGACTGGTGCATCTCGCGGCAATTGTGGTGGGGACATCGCATTCCGGTGTGGCATTGCGGAAACTGCGGCGAAGTTACCGTCTCACGCGAAGATCCTACTCAGTGCGCGACCTGCGGATCGGGGAAGCTGGAACAGGATCCGGATGTTCTCGATACCTGGTTTTCGAGCGGCCTGTGGCCTTTCTCGACGCTCGGGTGGCCGGACGATACGGCCGACCTGCGGACATTCTATCCGACGTCGCTACTGGTGACGGGTTTCGACATCATCTTCTTCTGGGCGGCGCGCATGATCATGTTCGGCCTGGAATTCATGGGTGACGTGCCGTTCAGGCAGGTCCACATACACGGCTTGGTGCGTGACGCCGAGCGCCAGAAGATGTCCAAGACCAAGGGCAACACGATCGACCCGCTGGTGGTGAACGACCAGTACGGCACCGATGCCGTGCGCTTCGCTCTGCTTAGCAGCGTCGCCCCTGGTGGCGATATCGCGTTTAGTGAAGAGAAGCTCCTAGCAACCCGCAATTTTGCCAATAAGCTCTGGAATGCATCGCGATTGCTATTCGGCAAATCCTACGAGGGAACCGCTGTTCCTCTATCGACTGAGGATAGCTGGATCGCAAGCCGTCTCAACGCTTGCACGAAGGTCGTCAACGGCAATTTCGAACAGCATCGTTATGACGAAGCGGCTACGGCTGTCTACCACTTCTGGTGGAACGAGTTCTGTGATTGGTATCTTGAGCAGAAGAAGCGCGAAGCAGATTGGAGCTATGCGTATGTTGTTTTCGAAAAAGCTCTTCGCCTACTCCATCCCTTCATGCCATTCATCACAGAAGAGTTATGGCAGCGGTTACCGAGCTTTGTGCGAGGCGAGGCTAAATCAATTGCATTGGCGGATTATCCCGCTTTCGAGCAGTCTCTGGAAAATCTCGCAGCGGAGCGGCAAATGGAGATCAATAGGGCGATCAAAACAACGGATCGTGCACAACGCGCGGAGCGTGGGTACGACAAGAAAGTCCCGCTGAAGGCTAAGGTCTTCATCCATTACGCGCAGGATTTTGACTTCGTGCAAAGCGATGCCGCGACCATACAATACGGGACCAACACACAACTTAGCCTACACAACGGACCCGGACCAGAGGGTGCCCTCCCGGTAATGCCTGGTGTCGATTTCATGTTGGAAGACGTGCCCTCGGTTGATGCAAACCAGCGGGCGCGTATGGAAAAAGAAATCGCGGAGCTCGAAAAGGTAGTCGCCAACTCGCAGCGGCAATTGTCGAACGAAGCATTTCTAGCCAAGGCTCCGGAAAAGATCGTGGCCGGAATGCGCCAGAAACAGGCCGAGTACGAGGCCCAGCTTGCCAAACTCCGTGCCGCCCTTTAACGTTGGAACCGTGCGAGCCCGGCTGCCTGGGAGGCGCATCGATTGGTACGAGAGCCTGGATTCCACCATGATTGAGGCCCGCCGCGACTTGCAATCCGGACGCATCGTGGGGGCCGAACAACAGACCGCCGGAATCGGTCGCCATGGCCGCAAGTGGATATCGGAACCCGGCGCGGGGCTGTATGTCTCGATGATTTTGGATGCCAAGCCCGTTCCGGTGGTCATGCTCGCGTTGGGTCTCGCGACACGTCAGGCGATGCGTTGCGGCGATATTCGCTGGCCTAATGATGTACTCTTGAACGGCAAGAAGTGCGCGGGCGTGCTCGCCCAACTCGAAGGCAATACGATCATCGCCGGTATCGGGATCAACGTGAGCCAGACCGAGTTTCCCGACGATCTCGAAGCATCTGCTACATCGCTGCTGCTCGAAGGAGTCACGGTATCTCGCGAGGACTTGCTGGTGGCGCTGGTTGAATCCGTAGATCACTATACGCGGCTAAGCTCCGATGAGATTTTGCGGCAGTTCGCAAACGCTTCCAGCTATGTTTTCGGAAAGCGAGTACGGGTCGAAGCAGGCATCGAGGGCGTCACCTGCGGGCTCGATCCGGCGGGCTTCCTGCGGGTGCGCGAAGATAATGGGACGGAGACCACGATTCTTGCGGGTGGTGTGCGGCCAATATAAATGCTTCTCGCACTCGACGTAGGCAATTCGAATGTAACCATCGGCGCCTTCGATAAGGAAGAGGTCGTCGGCCGATGGCGGCTGCGTACTATCCAGGAACAGACTGCCGATGAGTGGGGCATACTCATCCGCAATCTGTTCACGCTCTCGAAGCTGGATCTGGCGGCTGTGAATGACGTAATCATTTCAAGCGTGGTGCCGGCCGTCGATCAGCCGCTGGAAGCGATGAGCGAGCGCTATTTTCGCCGCAAGCCGCTGTTCATCACGTCATCTACCGACCTTGGAATAACGGTCCGCTATGACAATCCGCGGGAAGTGGGGGCGGATCGCCTGGTGAACGCCGTCGCGGGATTTGCGAAGTACGGCGGCCCGTGCGTCGTAGTCGATCTGGGCACTACCATCAACTTCGATATTGTTTCCAAGAAGAACGAATTTCTGGGCGGCGTGATCTGCCCGGGAATCGGAATGTCGATCTCCGGTTTATTCGCGAAGACGGCGCGTTTGCCGATGGTGGATTTCCGCGAGCCCGAAAAACTGATTGGCTCGAACACCGTGGGAAGTATAACCTCCGGGCTTTTTTACGGTTTTATAGGGATGATCGATGGTATCGTGGAGCGAATCGTGGCCGAACTCGGTCCCGAGACCAAGGCCGTCGCTACGGGCGGGCAAGGCCAGTTGATTGTGAAGGCCTCGCGCTTTGTGAAGATCTATGACGAAGATCTGACGCTCCACGGGCTGCGCCTGATCTGGCAACGCAATCAGCATTAGTGACCGACAATTACTTCAACTACTTCACCGAAATCGAGGAGCATTTCCAGCGCGCGCGGGGCACCGGGTTGTTCCTGCTGTCGCCGCTCGATTGGGCTCTGATCGAAGGCTGGAAGACCTCGGGCGTGCCGCTTGAGGCCGTGCTGCGGGGGATCGATGCAGCGTTCGAGAAATGGCGGTCGCGTCCGGCGCGGGCTCGGTTTCAGATGGTGAATTCGCTCGCATATTGCGCCCAGGCGGTGGCGGAGGAAGCTCTATCTCTGGCAGAGGGCGGGCCCGTCAAGCGCAAGGAATCGCCACCGCCGTTCTCGCTCGAAGACGTCCGCGCACATGTTCAGCGAAATGCGGATGCCCTTCGCGCGGCGGGTCATGGCGACCTGGCGGAGTCGCTCGTACGCCTGAACCTCGAAGAGCTATACCGCGACCTGGAGCAATTGGAGCAGCGCTTGACGGCGATCGAGGAAAAGATGATCGCTCGGGCCCGAGCCGCCGCTAGCGAGGAAGCGTTGTTTGAGGCGCGCCGTTCCCTCGACCAGGAGCTAAAACCGTATCGCGGCAAGATGAGCGCGGAGCAACTGGCCACGCTGGAACGGCAATTTCTGGACCGGAAAGTGATGGAAGCCGCGGGACTGCCGCGCCTGAGTCTGTTCTACATGACTATATAGCTCCGGTATGTGGGTATAGGCGCTGGTGTACACTGGAATTTAGGTTGGGGCTCGGAGGTGAGTTTTCTCGAGTAGCCTGCTCCCTAGTTGGAGCCACCTTATTTCGGCCAACGGCGTCGGTCGCGTCGCAAAACGGGTATCCTGCGGCCTGCTCGATGTTGTTTCCCACCTAGTCTTTCCCGACGATTGCCGCGTCTGCGGCGAACCCCTGCAAGAGTTTTCCAGAATTCCGGTTTGCAATAAATGTCTAGCTGAACCTGAGCCGCTGATTGCGGAATACTTCTGCGCGGCGTGCCGGATGCCGTTCGTCAATCGCTTCCCGTTGGACGAAACCGGCCGCTGCGCGTTGTGCCGCCTGGGACTGCAAGGCTTCGACGCGGTGTATTCGTACGGGTCCTATGAAGGCACGCTGCGGCAGCTGGTCCATTTGTTCAAGTACGGCGGCGTGCGACCCCTTGGAAGGACGTTTGGAAGGTTTCTGGACCAAGCGTTACCGCGGGAAACGAGCTTTGACGTGATCGTTCCGATGCCGCTGCATTGGTTCAAGCAGTGGCAGCGCGGCTTCAATCAATCGGATGTTCTCGCCAGGGAAATCGGGAAGAAGTGGGGAGTTCCGGTGCGAAATGTGATTCGCCGGAAGAAGGCCACGCGTCCGCAGGCCGGGCTCACCCATGCGAAACGCCGGGCGAACGTGAGCGGGGCTTTTCGAATCCCGCGCGGGCGATCCTTGGCCGGAATGCGAGTGCTGCTGGTGGACGACGTGGTCACCACGGGCGCCACGGCCAGCGCGTGCGCACGGGTTTTGAAACGCGCGGGAGCCGCGCATGTCGCTTTGTTGGCGCTGGCGCGCACGGACCGGCGCCAGGCCGTCGAACTTTATTTCACCACAGCCGGAGGATGATTATGAGCGCCGCACAGATCTATACCCATGCCTCGACAAATAACGGTGAGCGTTTGCACCGGCCCGTGCTGGTCCTGAATTCGAGCTTCGAGCCGATCAATGTTTGCGCGGCCCGGCGCGCTCTGGTCCTGGTGCTCAAGGGAGTGGCGGCGGCGGAGGAGCATTCCACCGGCCACGTGCATTCCGCTCGCGCGGCGATCAAGGTGCCGAGCGTGATCCGGCTGCTGGAGTACCGCCGCATTCCGCATCAGACGCGCGCGCTGTCGCGTAAGAACATCCTGATGCGCGACCGTTACACCTGCCAGTACTGCCTGAAGACCATGAGTTCGGGCGATCTGACCCTGGATCACGTGATTCCGCGTTCGCGCAAGGGCGAAACTACTTGGGAGAATCTGGTGGCCTGCTGCCATCATTGCAACAATCGCAAGGGAAGCCGGACGCCGGAGGAAGCCGGGATGCGCCTGGCGCGCGCCCCCAGGCCGTTCAGCCTGCACACCAGCCGGCACTTGATGCGTCTGCTGGGTAAGAGCGACGATCAGTGGCGGAAATATTTGTTCTACTAGCGGGCTTGGCGCTGGGCGAGCATGCGCGCGTACTGGGCGCCGCACGAGCGCCCCCCGGTCTTCACTCCACACCTCCGGCGAAATTCGACCGTCACGGGCGAGGCCAACGCCTCCTGATGCTCGCCTCCCCATTCGTTAGTACCTTAATACTAGGTGATTCATTTTCACCTATAGACACTACTTCCCTTCACACGGGACGTTTCCCGTAGTAAAGTAACAGCTATTCTACTCTCAAATTGCGGGTTGCAAACAGCCGTGGAGGAACTGAGTGGGGCACTCTCGAATCATTTTACTCATGGGTATAGGCTCCGTCGCGGCCGTCACCACGTCCGGTATTGTCCCGGCCTGGCTCATTTAGGTAAGTAAGGGTGAGGTCTGTGGTCAGTGCAACAGCCAATCAGGAATCGCGAAATCTGGACCTCCTGCGGGCTGTAGCGGTGTTGGCTGTATTCCTGGCGCACCTGATCTTGACGCTGATGCCGACTCATGACGTTTATGATCAGGTCCATTCACCCGCGGTGGAACTACTCTACGGTTTGGGTGAAATTGGAGTGCTCCTCTTCTTCGTTCACACGAGTCTGGTTCTTTTGCTGTCGCTGGAGAGGATAAAAACGGGGCGGCTGTTTTTTACCTTCTACATTCGTCGTTTTTTCCGCATCTATCCGCTAAGCACAGCATGTATTGTGACCGTTATCGCGCTCCGTATCCCCTACGTTCCTGAGCTCAGCTACACTCCCGTAGGATGGCGGGAGTTCCTGTGCAATTTGTTTTTGATCCAGAATTTGACGAACGTTAAGGAGGTCGTTTCGCCGCTTTGGACGCTACCGTGGGAAGTGCAAATGTATGTGGCGCTTCCCTTCATCTTCGTGGTACTCCGCCGAGTCGGTTCGATTCCTTTGATTCTATTGCTTTGGCTGGGTTCGTTAGTTGCGGCTAGAACTGGCCTTCCATTGCTTTCTTATGTCCCATGCTTTATGGGGGGTGTACTTGCATATCAGATAGCCAAGAAGAAGACGATGAAACTAGGGGGTGCTTTTTGGCTGCTGGTCTTGTTGACTTCGATTGCTGTCTTCCTCTTTTTGCGTCAGCGTTTCCGGGACGCCTACCTGCCGGAGTGCGTGTTTTGCTTGGTCATCGGAGCCATGGTGCCCCAATTCAAGGAGTTCACCGCCTCGACGTTCACGCAGGCGTGCCACGTGATTGCCACGTATTCGTATGGCATCTATCTATTCCACCTACCGGTGATTTGGTTTGTATTCTTCAAACTCAAGATGTGGCCTGTATGGGCTCAGTGGTCCGCGCTCGGAGGCCTGATGTGGCTAGTCCCTTGGGCTGCGTATCATTACCTAGAGTCACCACTGATCCAAGTTGGACGGAATCTCACGTTCGGAGCCAGGTCTCCTGAAAGACTCGCCGCGGAGGTTTCATGATGCTGACAGGAACCACTCGTGAGAATTCGTCGCCAACGCTGCATTTCGTCTCGGTCGAAGAAATTGTTGCCAACGCCAAACAAACCGATATTGTCGCTCCATCCCCCGCCCTCGCCGCGGCTTTGGCGCGAGCTGGACTTCATCTAAAAGTTCGGCTCGCTGCACCGCAGCTGGTCGTCTATCTTGAGTAATCTAACGCCGGCATCCATTTCCTACCTAGTTCGATCTTAAATCGATGATTCCGGGCAACTCCTGCCGACTCCCGGGGTTATGATGACAGGACGGAGATTCCGCTGCTGGGAGGAGATGAATGGGTAAACGACTGATTCTTGCGAGTTTGTGCGCCTTCTGGCCCGCCTATGCGCAGATCTCGGTCACCGTCTCACCTTCGCCGGCGTCCGTGCATGTTGGAACCTTCCTGCAGTTTTCCGCCAGGGTCAGCGGTACTTCTACGAGCGGTGTTGCCTGGTCCCTGACGCCTTCGATGGGGGCGGGCACGATCTCCTCCGGTGGACGCTATGCGCCTCCCGCGGCACTGCCCGTTCCCAACACCGTCACGGTAACGGCCACCAGCACCGCCAGCCCCGCCGTGTCCGCCAGCGTGACCGTGACGATTTTGAATCCCTATCCCACGTTGGCGTCTGTCATCCCACCCATTATTCCCGTGGGCGCCTTCTCTATCACTCTGAACGGCAGCGGGTTTGTGCCCGGAGCACAGGTGATCAGCGGCGGCACGCCCATGGTCACAAACTACAGTTCTCCCACCATGCTGACAGCTTCAGGCTTTGCGTTCCCGGTAGAGAGAGGATGGACGATCCCGATTGTAGTGAAAAACCCAAATCCTGGCTCGGCCACATCCACGGATGTCGTAAGCGTGGTGGTGGCGGCGCCGTCCGGGCCACATATTCTGGGTGAAAATGTCGCGGCACATTTCCTGGATCAGGCTGCATTCGGTCCGGACTTCGCCACGCTGGACCACCTTGAGACGGTTGGCCTGGAAGACTATCTCAAAGAACAATTCGCGGCGCCCATTTCGCCTTATCCCGACCCCGCGACCCTTGGTCCCGCAATTAATCAGGTACAGGCGCATTTTTTCACTAAGGCGGTTCACGGGCAAGACCAATTGCGTCAGCGTGTGGCGTTCGCGCTAGGCCAGATATTCGTCGTATCGGCGATCGAGGAGAATACGCCGACGCAGTTAGTGCCGTACCTGGGAATTCTGGAAAAGGATTCCTTTGCGAACTTTCGCACGCTCATGGAAGACGTGACCCTGAGTCCCACCATGGGCGAGTACCTCGACATGCGAAACAACGATAAGGCCGATCCCACCCGCGATACCCGGGCGAATGAAAACTATGCCCGCGAACTCATGCAGTTGTTCACCATCGGCCTTTCCCAATTGAATCTGGATGGAACGCTGAAGCTGGATGCGGGCGGCAATCCCATCCCCACCTACGATCAGTCTACGATTCAGAATTTCGCGAAGGTCTACACGGGATGGACCTATCCCACCAAGCCCGGTGCAGTCCTGCGGCTGCATAATCCGCCGTACTACATCGGTCCCATGGTGCCGTTCGAATCGAACCACGATGTCACCTCCAAAACTCTGCTCAACGGCTTGGTCCTCCCGGCGGGACAAACCGCAAGGCAGGATCTGGAGGCCGCGCTGGACAACATTTTCAACCATCCCAACGTCGGCCCGTTCATCGGCAAGCAACTGATCCAGCATCTGGTGAGCAGCAATCCTTCGCCCGCCTACGTCGCACGTGTGGCATCCGTATTCAACGACAACGGGTCAGGCGTACGCGGCGATCTGGAGGCCGTAATCCGTGCGATCCTGCTTGATCCCGAAGCGCGCCAGGGCGATGACGGTCCGTTCGCGGATGGGGCAGGATCTCCTCCGGGCGCACATCTGCGGGAACCGGTTTTCGTGGTGGCGTCGATCCTGCGCGGCCTGGGGGCTTTCGTGAATGACACCAACAGGCTGACGTCCCTGGCGGCGAACATCGGGCAGACCATTTTCCAGCCCCCAACTGTTTTCAATTATTTCGCTCCGGGGTATGAAATCCCGGCGCAGCTCACTCCCGGGATGTCCTTGCTGGGCCCTGAGTTCCAGCTGGATTCCCCGTCCAACGCCGTGGCTCGTTTCAATATGGTCAACAGCATGATCTACGGCAATCTGGGGACGGGCACGGTGATCGATTTGACGCCGTTCGCAAACCTGGCATACGATCCGCCCGCGCTGGTGGACGCGATCAGTCTGACATTTATGTGCGGGCAGATGCCGCCCAAAGTCCAGACTGCTCTGCTGGGTGCGATTAACGCGATCCCCGGGTCATCAGCGGCGGTGAATAGAGCACGAGCACAGGCGGCGATTTATCTGGCCGTATCCTCGTCCTACTACAACGTGGAACATTAAGATGCGGAGCAGAAGAAAGATGTGGAGCAGAAGATCATGCTGATTCCTTCCAGACGAAACTTCCTGCGCATCTCGTGCCGCTCCCTGGGGACCCTGGGGGCCGCCACTTTGATGAGCCGCTTCAGCCAGGTGAATGCGCTGGCCCAGGATGCCTGTCCCGCGGATTACAAGGCCTTGGTGTGCATATTCCTGTTCGGCGGGAATGACGGCAACAATACCGTGGTGCCGATTTCCACGCCGGGAAGCAATCCCGCGAATTCCTACAGCAGCTATGCTCAGGTCCGCGGCGGGCTGGCTCTGCCGGCTGCCAACCTGAATGTGATCGGCAACTCCAAAGGCGATCAATACGGGCTGCATCCAAGCCTGAAGGAGCTGGCGACGCTCTATAACAACAATCGGCATGTCGCAGTCGTGGTGAATGTGGGAACGCTGGTTACGCCCCTGACGCAAGCTCAATATAAGAGTCAGCAGGCCGCCATTCCGTCGAATCTGTTTTCACATCTGGATCAACAGACCGAATGGCAGACTTCGCTGGCCCAGGGTTCCGGCGCTACGGGGTGGGGCGGGCGCGTCGCGGATGCCGTCCAGGACTGCAATACCAGCAACTTCCCTACCATCATTTCCGTGGGCGGAAATAATCTGTTCACCACCGGCGCCCAGACTAACCCTGCTACGGTGACCGCCGGACAGATCCTCGGGCTGCAGGGATTCAATAGCTCGGCGGCTTCCGTAGCCCGGTTGTCAGCGCTCCAAAGCCTGCTGACCTTTGACAACGGGGTTTCCCTGGTGCAGGCCTCGAATAGCATCGCCTCTTCGGGTCTGAACCAGGCTGCGCTGCTGAATCAGGCGCTGGCGGGCGCCAAGGCGCTCACGACCGTTTTTCCCAATACGTCACTCGGCCAGCAGCTTTCGCAGGTAGCTAAGATTATCAATGCCCGCGGCGCTCTGGGTATGCGCCGCCAGATCTTCTTCGCTTATCTCGGCGGTTTCGATACTCATGATCTGGAACTAAACGATCAGGGAACCGGGCTGGCCCAGGTGAGTCAAGCGATGAAGGCATTCTATGATGCCACAGCGGAGATGGGAACCGCCGATCAGGTGGTGACCTTCACGGAATCGGATTTTGGCCGCACGCTGCAGCCCAGCGGAGGTTCAACGTTAGGCACGGATCATGCCTGGGGCAGCCACCATTTCGTCATGGGAGGCGCAGTGAAGGGCGGCGATATCTACGGCACCTTTCCCACGCTCCAACTCAGCGGCCCCGACGACGCCAACAATCGGGGCGTGTGGATTCCCACTACCTCCCTGGATCAATACGGTGCCTCGCTGGCTACCTGGTTCGGCGTGGACCCGTCCAAACTCGGCCAGGTCTTTCCGAACCTGACGAACTTTAAGACCTCTTTGCCGGCATTTCTTTAGGCTTGCCGCCGGATCGCAAAAAGCATCCGCCCCGAATGTTACCGTTTGGGGATGGTACTCAAAATCCGCCAGGTTGGCGAACAAGTGTTGCGGCAGAAAGCCCACCCGCTTTTAACGGACGAGATCCTGGACCGATCCACGCAAGAGTTGATCCAGTCCATGCGCGAGACCATGCACGATGCTCCCGGCGTGGGCTTGGCCGCGCCGCAAATTGGGTATCCTCTCCAACTGGTGGTGATCGAAGATCAGCCAGAGTTTATTCAGAAACTTCCCGCGGAACAAGTCGCCGAGCGCGAACGAAAACCGGTACCGTTCCACGTTCTGATCAATCCGAAACTGACACGTCTGGGCTCCGATCCCGCCGAGTTTTTCGAGGGCTGCCTAAGCGTGGCGGGCTTCACTGCTGTGGTTCCCCGCGCCCGGCAAGTTCGCGTGGAGTGCCTGAATGAGAGGGCCGAACCCGTGATCATTGACGCGGCAGGGTGGTATGCCCGCATCCTGCAACATGAGATCGACCACCTGGATGGGATCTTGTACGTCGATCGGATGAATTCGCGCTCGTTCTCTACCCAGGACAATTACGTTCGGCACTGGAAGGACCAATCTGCCGCCGAAATCGACCGGCTGATACGATCAACGTAATGGAAGAGCGCGAAGTTTATCCCCTTATCGGTCAGGATGGATTTGAGCGCCTGGTGGCGGCGTTTTACCGGCAGGTTCCCGGCGACGACGTCCTGGGCCCGCTTTATCCTGCGGACGATCTGCCGGGCGCCGAGCAAAGGCTTCGCGATTTCCTGATTTATCGCTTTGGCGGACCACCCCTATACATCGAGCAGCGCGGTCATCCCCGCCTGCGTATGCGTCATGCCGCGTTCCCCATTGGCGTGGCCGCTCGCGATCGCTGGTTTCAACTGATGAGCCGGGCGGTGGACGAGGCCGCCCTGCCCGAGGATGTGCAGCATCTCTTGCGAGTGTTCTTCGCGTCCACCGCGACATTTCTGATCAACCGATCGGGTTAAAGGTGCGTGGTCATCAGCAGTAACACCATCGCGGCTCCCGCCATCAGCACGGCACCGCCCAGTACGGTGCCGAGAACCAGGACCGCCGAGAAACGATCTGTATCTGCCGTTGTCATGAAACAACCTATTCGCGTTAGACCGGCGTCCTCCGTGAAACGTGGGTGATCAGGCTGATGACAAAGAGCACCAGGAAAATAAAGAACAACACCTTTGCCACGCCCGCCGCGGCGAACGCGACAAATCCAAATCCGAGTGCGCCCGCGACCAGCGCGATCAGAAGGAAAACCAAGGCATAGTAGAGCATAACGGCCCCTTTTCTGGCGGAAGATTTACTCCCGCCGATAGCTTATGAGCACGTTCGGGACCGCACGTCCAAGTGCTGTGTTTGCACCGGATCCAGTTTCCGGACTGTGCAAGATGCGTAAATTGGCGCGAGTTTTTGCCAAGTCAGCGGGCCGGTTCGATTCGCAGCACCGCGCCGTCTTTCTCATCTGTCAGGACGTACAGGAACCCGTCCGGTCCCTGGCGCACGTCGCGGATGCGCTGGCGTAGTTCCGTGAGCAGCGATTCGCGGCGCAGCTCCTGCATCTCTTGATTGAACAGGATCCGCTCCAGGTGGCCGGTGCCGGGGATCTCTCCGGTGCGAAGCGCGCCGACGAAAACGTCGCCCTTCCACTTCGGCAGTTTGTCGCCGGTGTAGAACGCCATGCCGGAGACTCCAATCGCCGGCATCCAATACACCACTGGCGCTTCGAACCCGGCATGTCCAAAGGCCCCGTTGTGCAAAGGACCTGGGTAGTCGCGCCCCAAACTCACGATCGGCCAGCCGTAGTTGCGGCCGGGCTTGAGGATGTTGATCTCATCGCCGCCGTTGGGACCATTCTCGTTCTGCCACATCTCGCCGGTTCCAGGATGCAGGGCCAGACCCAGGGTGCCGCGATGGCCGAGCGTATACACCTCAGGCCTGTGGCCGGACTGCCCGACAAAGGGGTTGTCCCCGGGGATGGTGCCGTCGTCGTTCAACCGCAGCACTTTGCCGCCGAGGGAATTTGGATTCTGGGGAAAGTTAGGATCCTTCGGATCGTTGCCCGTCATGCTCATGAAGAGCGTGCCGTCGCGGCCGAACGCGATGCGCGAAGTGGCTGCCACATCGCTCACGAAGATATCTTTCATCCCGGTGATCGCGTTGCCATCCCATTTCCCGCGGGCCAGCGCGACCACGCGGCGCTTCTCGTCGAGCGGCTTGGTATAGGTAAGGTACACGAATCCGTTTTGACCAAACTGAGGATGGAGAGCGATATCCATGTAGCCGTGAACCGCCCCTGGCAGTCCTGATTCGACTGCCCAATACGAAGCGGGTGTTCCGGCGATGGGCTTGGGATCGAGGACGCCGTTGCGAATGATCCGGAGTTGACCCGTCCGGGTGGTGACCAGCATGCTGCCATCGGGGAGGAACGCCGCGCTGAATGGCGATTCGATACCACGGGCGACTGCGACCACCCGGATTCGCTGGCCCTCGCCCGTATCGAACTCCATGGGCAGTGTCGGCAACGGGCGGTGGGCGAGTCCCTCCGGAGCCACCGGAATGCCGTTCTGGAAAGGAGCCTTTTGCTGGGCGGAGACGCTGGCGGCGATAAACAGGACTGCGAGCCGGGTCTTCATTTCGGCGGTTAAACCTCTCTATGGATCTACGCGCAAAACGGAGCGCGCTGTGCCCTTTGCGCTTCTAATGAGTCTATACGGAATCAGGCGCCGAATCTCTGGGCGGCACGGAGCTTCGCTTTCTGGGCCTCTTCTTCCCGATTCTTAGGAGGCGCATGGGTTTCGAGCGAAGTGAGAAGCCGGACCGAAACGCCGGCGATTTCGTCGACTGCGGCTAGGAACGCGTGCTCGTTGGACTTGGACGGATTGTTAAAACCGCTGATTTTCCTTACGAACTGAAGCGAAGCGGCGCGAACTTCTTCTTCCGTGACTGGAGGATCGAAATTGAAAAGAGGCTTGATGTTGCGGCACACGCAGCTATTTTCCCACGGAGTGAGTGGAGTCGCGCTCGTTATCACACACGTCCTCGATCATATCGGTATCGGCGAGAAATTCGAACTTCATGGGAAACGACCAAGGTTTGGTATATGCCCCCGGATCGTCGATGGTAACTTCGATGTCCATGTGACCAAAGTCGGTGCGCCGCAAGCGCTCGGTGGTGTGAAGAGCTTCGGTATGAGGACGGCCGCTGTCATCAAGCCAGCTTTTATCGTTGAAACCGCGAGTGTCGATGACGAACCAGTCGCCATCCCACTTGCCGATGGAATACCCCAGCCAGGCGGGATTCGCCACCGGGGCAGGAGGACGCCCATCGGTGAAAATCTGGCGGAATCGAGCGAATTCCTCATACAGAATGAACGTTACGCCGGGGTTCTGTACGATCTTCAAGGGCACGCCGATCAGCATCTGGTCGGGGATGCCGTGGGGCAGGCAACGCGAGGAGGGACGGTCCGCCATGAAGTTCGCCTGACGTTCTTTGTAGAGAGCTTCGGCGGAGGGCAGCATGGGTGGGATGGTCTCACCAGGACGCATGAAGTCCGCAAGATTCGGACCCATCGCCAGGCCGGCGCCACCGGTGCGCTGCCTGACAGCTCCTCGCTCGCGCTGCCATAGCCCGGTAAGGTCAGGCTTGCCGTCGGCGGTTTTAGGTACAGGAGCGGCGAGGTTGGGTTTACCGTTAGGGAGGCGCGGAATGCCGGGAGTGGGATAGTTGATCCACTGGGCCGCGGCCGACACTGTCCAAATCGCAACAGCAAAACAGACTCGGCGAATCATACGTTAGCTCCTCATTCTATATCCCGGCGTACACGTCAAATACCTGCATACCAGGAATAGCCGTAAGGCGCGCCCACTGCGCCGGTACCGTCTTCGACGTCGTCGAGGCGATCCGTGACGTCGATCCGGCTGATGTATTTCAGGCACTTGTAGCCCAGCTGACGCTCCACGCGAAGGCGCACGGGAGCGCCATGGGCGACCGGAAGCTCGCGGCCATTCATTCCATAGGCCAGAAGCGTCTGCGGATGGAGCGCGTCAAACATGTCCAGGCTGTCCCACCATCCGTCGACGGTATGAAACACGACATAGCGAGCCTGCGGGCGCATCCCCACTTCCTGGAGCACGCGTCCCAGCGGAACACCCGTCCACTCGGCGATCGCGGACCAGCCTTGCTCGCAATTATGCTGAGTCACTTGCGTTCGCGACGGAAAACGCTTTAAAGTTTCGAGCGACAGCTCGGTAGGTTTCGAAACCAGGCCTACGATGGGCAATCGCCATTCGGCGAAGCCGCCGGCCAATAGATGCTGGTAGCGATCGCTCGTGGGATTCGTCTCATTGATCGCCGGAAAGTTCTTCGTGATTCTGTCGCGTGCGAATTCGCGCACTAGTGGCTGGTTGCGAAGCAGCAGCCGCTGCGAGGCAAACGTCAGCGCGTTGCTGAGATCGAACAGACTACCGTAGGTGGGAGGCAAATCGCCGTTGCAAGCGCTAAGCAACATGCTGCCCGCTGCCGGAATGCCGGCGATCAGTTTTCTCCGTGAAATCATCGCTCTCCCATGATCATGGAACGCATGTTGCGGACGAATCCTTCGCGGATCGTCAGGGTTACGTGAATCAGAAGGAAGAGCACCAGCAAATCTGCGGCGAAAAAGTGAATCGTCCGGGCGGACTGCCTGCCGCCGAACATGGTGAACAAGGCCGGATACGCAGCCGTTACAGCCGGCGACAGCGTGAGGCCGGTCAGGATCGTCAATGGCAGGAGCCCAAATACCACGCACAGGTAAACGACCCGTTGAAATGGGTTATAGCCGGTGAATCGAAAGTGGCGTGCGAGCAAGCCCCAAACGACGTAAAGGAGTCCGTTGATCACTGCGATCCAGGCGGCCAGAAAGTGCAGGCTCCGGCCCCAACCAGTCTGGTCGAGATTCACCGGCAGGTGGAGTTCGAACGCGGCCGGCGTATCGAAGTAACCGGTTTCGCCCCAATAGAATCGGGGATGGGCCAGGAGAATCGCAAATCCGCTCACTGCCAATGCCAGGAAGCTCGCAAAGTTGATCCAGTGGGTGGCGCGGACCAGAATTGTGTGACGCGTCATTACTCCAGATCTACTTAAGGTCGTTCTTGATGACTCTCCCGCCCTTCATCACGAACTTGACGTGTTGCAGCTCAGTGATGTCGGCCAGGGGGTCGCCCGAAACCGCGATCAGATCCGCGTATTTACCCTTGTCGATGGATCCGATCTGGTCCTGCCATCCCAGTGCCTCGGCGTTGATCATGGTTCCGCTTTGCAGAGCCCGAACCGGCGTCAAGCCACCGTGCTTCACCAGCATCTCGAAATCGAGCGCCTGGGTGCCGTGCGCGTAGGTCGAGCCGTCGGCTCCGCTGCCCACCATGATTTTCAGCCCCTTGGTCGAGGCTGCCATGGCGACGGCTTTTTCAAAGATGGGGATCATCCGATATTTGCCGCCGGTGTTCTTGGCGTCGTTATCGTCCATGTAGGGCTCGATGTAGCGCTGCAGCGTGGGATCGTAATACAATCCCTTGGCGACCATCATGTTGGCCTGCTCCTGATCCAATCCGTAGGCGTGCTCGATAGTGTCGCAACCGGCGACGATCGCGTTCTTCTGCCCTTCGCCTCCCAGGACGTGGCAGGCGGCTTTCTTGCCGAGGCGATGAGTCTCGTCGATCATTGCCTGTAAAACCGGCAAAGGATAGGTCACGACATAGTGGGCCTGACCGGTGGCGTCGAAAGAGTAGGCGCCGGTTGGGAATAGCTTGATCCAGTCCGCGCCGTGTGCAATCTGATCGCGGACGGCGGTGCGTCCGCCTTCAGCCGAACGGACGATCGTGCTAGCCAGTGGGTTCTGCGGCGCCGCAGGATTCGGCGGGGTCGCTCCCCAAACAATGCCGAGGGTTGACACTTGATAGCGCGGGCCGTCGATGCGGCCCTGATTAATTGCATCGCGGATCGCGATGTCGCCATACCCGTTGCCGTGGGAGCTCATATCCCGCGCTGTGGTGAAGCCCGCACGCAAATCGGCCTGCACGTTCTGCACTGCGATCAGCATGGATGTTTCCGTGCTGCCCTTGGGGCCGCGAGTGTTGAACATGTGCGTATGCGCGTCGATCAGGCCGGGCAGAACGGTGGCCTGGCTGAGGTCGATTACCTGAGCACCAGCGGGAATCTTGACTTGACTCTCTGGTCCGACTTCGGAGATGCGCTCGCCAGCGAAAACTACCACTTGTTTCGCGAGCATCTGGCCGGTCTTGCTGTTAAACATGCGGCCGGCGCGGATGGCGATCACGCGCGCAGGTGGAGGACACTGCAGGACGCCGCCGTCGGATCCGACGCATGGTGTGGGACCTGCTCCTCGCCACGGCGCCGGGGGCGGCTGAACTTGAGCCAGGAGCGGGAACGCGCTCAGGATCGTTGCGAATAAAGCGGTCTGTATCATGCTTGCCGGAACATTTCGAACGGCTGGAAATCGCCGTTCAGCAACTGCCGCGTGTCGTGGAGTCCCAGCCAGCCGTCGATCATGGTCGCGTAGACGCGGCGGAAATCGGTGGTGTGGATCAGGTTGCCTCCCGCATCAAGTTTAGTGAGACTAGGAATCGCCCCGTATTGACCGCCCTTGACGTCCTTGCCGGCGACAAACATCAGGTTGGCAGCCCCGTGGTCCGTACCGAGATTGACGTTCTCGGGAACCCTTCGCCCAAATTCCGAAAAAATCATCACGACCACGTCATTCGCCATCCCGATCCGTTCCAGATCTGAGAGAAAAGCTGTAACCGCATCGGAAGCGTATGTCAGCAGCCGCCTGTGCGTATCGTTCTGATAGACGTGCGTGTCGAACGCGTTGTTGCGATAGGACGTGTAATAAAGCCGCGTGGGCATCCCCGCCGAGATCAGTGCCGCGACCTTGGGCAGATCCAGACCGGTGATTCCGTAGTCCACCGGCGAATGGTATTTCGCCCAGGCTTCCCGCACCAGTACCGAGGCATCCTTGGCGCTTTGGGCCGTTTCGAGAAGGAATCGCCGCGTGGGATTCTCGACCTGTTTGCTTGAAGGAGCGGAATTTAGGATCTCTTTCTCATCGTAGAATTTCTCTTGCGTGAATTTGTTAGGATCGTCGAAAACGACGGGCACATGCAGGCGGCTTCGAACGGCCAGCGATTGCCGCGCGGCGATATTCACCAGGAAGTTCGGCGGAGCGGCTGGAGCCATCGCATCGGCCAGACGGCCGACCCAGCCGTACTCCTCGCCGCTATTGGGAGCCGCGGTGTGCCAGTACGCCATGGACGTGAAATGCGAGAACGATGGATTCTCGTATCCGCAGCCGTGTACCACGGCCAGCTTGCCATCCTTATATAGCCGTTCGAACCCGGCCATGCCTCCGCTGAAGCCGAAGTGATCGTCGATCGGCCGCAGTTCTTTCCTGGGAACGCCAATATGCGGGCGGTGCTTATAATAAGCGTCGTCGCCGTAGGGAATCAGCGTATTCAGTCCATCGTTGCCGCCCGACAGTTCCAGAACGACCAATATCTTCCCGTCGTGCTTACCCTGAGCCGCCAGCGTGGCTCCCGCCTGCGCGAATAGCGGCAACGGCAGTACGCCCGCGGTGACGCCGACGCCATACATGCCGGCCCGTAAGAGATCCCGCCGCGTAGGTTTTGAAAACGAAAAATGATTTGGCATGGCTTTTGCTCCTTTAATCCAACTGGTATTCGGGCTGACTCATGATCAGGTGCAGGACCAATCGCAGCGGGTCCTCCATGTAGGTTTGCGCGGCGGCAATTTCGGTGGTGCCTAGTTCGTTGTTCAGGAACAGGACCAATTTTTGGCGGGCTTCATCACTGGGCGGAACGCTCATGAAGCGGTGAATCAGATAGTCGACGACTTGCGTGGAATTAGTGAGGTGCTCATCCAGCACCATCCGGGTCAGATTGATCTGCGCCGTATCGCGCGGAATCGGCTTGACTCTCTGGATGGCCATCTGTGAGCCGCGGAAGCTGCCGTAGCGCGTGTTGAAATCCTCGTCGCGGTCGGCATTCTTGTTGGACTCGGCCCGGTCGCCGCTTTTAGTGTCGTCCTTGGTTGCGGTGGTGATGTCCATTCCTTGCCGGATACGTTCGGCCACTCTTCGAATCTCGCCGCCACCGGTATAGCGGTCAGGCGGCAGGAAGCTTATGTCGGGGAACAGGATGTCGCGTGCCAAGTTGCCGCGCTCCAGCAGCAATCCTGGCGTGATCCAGCTCTGGCCCCCGGCCCATCCGGCGACTGTCGGCGGCGAGAAGAGTTGCTGACCCAGTGCCGACGTAGCCTGGTTGAAATCCGGAACACCCGGAATATTTGTTTGGCCGAGCTTCTTGTAGGTCTCCACGGCGAGCTGTACCGGGCTCTTGATCTGCGTGCCAACCGACGCGGGACTGTAGAAATCGCGCGACAAGAAGATCGTTTCGAGCAGCGGCGAGATCTCGTAATGGTTTTGGCGCAGGATCGCGCCCAGCTTCTTCTGAAGCTCGGGAGAAAGCTCCTGTCGCACGAAGAAGCGATAGATCTTCCCGGCAATGTAGTCTGCCGTGACCGGCTGCTGCATGATGAGATCGATCACGTCGACGCCGTCCAGGCGGCCGGTGTGCCCCAGAAATGTTTTTTCGCCGTCGTCATGCTGGTCTTTGTTGACCACAAAGTTCACATCAACGTAGTTCCATCCGGTAAAGGCCCGGGCAGCCTCGCGAATATCCATTTCGGTGTAGTGGCCCACGCCCATGGTGAAAATTTCCATGATTTCCCGGGCGAAATTCTCGTTCGAAGCGCCTTTGACGTTCACGCCCGCGTCCAGGAACGAAAGCATGGCCGGGTCCTGAGCGACGGCGACGGTGAGATCGCGGAAATTGCCCATCCCTTGCTTCTGGAACAATTCCAGTTGCCCTAGGAGCTTGCGATAATCGCGCACCTTGGCTTCGTTGGAGGCGAAATGGCCGTGCCAGAACAGGGCCATCTTCTCCTGAAGCGGCCGCTGGCTGGTCAGCATCCGGTTGGCCCACCAATAAGACACGCGATTGGTTTCGAGAACGCTGGCGCGGAGCCAGTAGAAAAACTCGTTGACCACCGGCTGGAGGCGGCGATTGCCGGTAGGCTTGACCTTAATTCCAAGGGCCTCGCCTTTCTCCTTGGCCAGATCGGTCACGGCGGGCCGAGAGGGAGGAAACGGCTCCAGCCCAGGATCGTGAATCCCGGAATGTTCGAAGGGAGGCAGCTGGCTGACATCGGTCCCTTCAAAACGAACTAAACGGGCGATAGCTTGCGCAGGCGTAAGTTTCGCTAAAGCCTGGATTTCCTGGGGCGTGCCGCCGAATCCGGCCCGTTCAAGAAGATGCGCGGCGAAATCGTAATTCCAATCCGAGGGGCCGATCGGCCTCAGGTCGTTTTGCCAGCTCGATGGTCCGGCGGTCTGCCCAGCCATTATGGCGGCACCTACAGTGGCAAGAAACAGCAGTCGTCGAAACATGCTGGAACTCCTTGAGATCTTCTCAAAGATGTTCCCACGAATGGCCCGCTGATGCCACCGGGTTGCCTTGACGGGCTACTTCTTGGCAGGGATTTTGACGATCCGGTCGCCTTGAAATGCGCCGATATAGATTGAAGTTCCCACCTGGAGGGCCTCGGACACACCGGGAATCAGCGCGCCCTTGCCTTCGGAATCGAAGACCGTCTTCGCCTGCATTTTCGCGGGATCGATTTCGGCGATACCAAACGCCTGGATGCACGGTGTGCCGCTGCCCGCCGGGCAATCGCCCCGGGCGCCTTTGACGCCGGCGGCGAGCATGGTGCGCCTGCTGGTCCAGGATATGTTGTCGGGCATGAAGTCCAGCTTGATCACGCCGGTTTCCTTGCCTTGCTTGAGATCGTACTTGTGGACTTCCTTGGCGGTCCACGCATTGAAGTACATGTAGCGGCCGTCCGAGCTCACCAGAACGCCGTTCGGATATCCTGCGCGAGTCCCGGGCAGTTCCATTTCGCCGTTGCCCGCCGTCCAGCGCGAAACATATCCGCTGGGCTGGCCGCTGAAGAGGTCGGATCCAGGCGCGCCCTTGCCTTGACCTGCTGGAGGAGCGGGGGACTGTAACGCCGTGGGATGCGTGGCGATGAAACCACCGTCGGGCTGCGCCGCCACGTCGTTATACGCCTGCGTCGACGTGACACAGCCATGCCAGACCAGAGTTGACGTTCCTCCGGCTTGTTTCAGCTCGAACATCTCGATGGACTCGCGGCCGCCGTGATTGACCACATAGACCTGCACCGCGCCGCTGCTGCGTTTCAACAACGAAATTCCATGCGGCCGGAGCAGGTCGCCCAAGGGACCGGGGCAGGCGGGATCGCCCCAATCCTTGCGCGGTTCCGCAGTGGGCGTCATTTTAGTGAAGGTTTTCTTCGCGAGATCGAATAGCGCCAGTCCCGCGACGCCAGTGCCTCCCGGGCCGTTCACAAACTGGCTCACCAGGAGCGATTTGCCATCGGGCGTCAGCTCCAGATCCTCGGGCGAACGCGTGCCGCAAATGATGTCGATATCGCCGCGCGTCCCACACGCCATCAGGGGCGGCTGCGGCGGGCCGCCCTTCCCTTGTGCTTGTGCCGATCCCGCCAGAACGAATCCGGCCAGCAGAATGAGAACCGTCGATTTCATTTTGATTTCTCCGTTGGCAAGTATAGTCGAAACTCAGATGGCGCTGTGAAGCGCGACAATAAAAAGCGCTGGAGCTTCTTCATGGTTCACACAACATCTCACACACGCCGCAATTTTGTTTCCGGGCTCACCGCGGGTATGGGCCTGCTTCTGGGTGGCTGCAATCGGACCGCCCCGGAATCGGCCGTAACTCCTGCAACCGGCAGTGCCACCGATACCGGTCCGGCCGATGTCACTCTGCGCATCGGTCAGGTCCTGGTTGATATCGCCAAGGACCATACCATCAGCACGCTCGGATATAACGGCAGCGTGCCGGGTCCCGTGCTCCGGATGCGTGAAGGTATTCCCGTAACCGTCGATCTGTTTAACGACACCGATTCCCCCGAACTGATCCATTGGCATGGCCAGATCATTCCCGCCGAAGTGGACGGCGCGGCGGAGGAAAAGAGCCTGATGGTGCCGGCCAATGGGCACCTGCGGTACCGCTTCACTCCGCAGCCGGCTGGAGCGCGCTGGGTGCATACTCACGTCATGCCGATGTCGGATCTGAGCCGGGGAACTTATGGCGGCCAGTTTGGATTCGTCTACATCGAGCCTAAGAGCGAACCCGGCGCCTACGATCAGGAAATCTTCCTGGCAACCCACGAATGGGAGCCTTTTTTCACGTCGGCGGAGGAAGGCGAGGAAATGGACGCGGACCAGAAAGCTCGTATGGCGGCGCAGAAGAAGGACCCCAAGCCAAATGGGTGGGAGATCGGCTACCAGCGTTTCACGATTAACGGGAAGTGTCTCGGTTTCGGCGAGCCGGTTCGCGTGAAGGAAGGGCAGCGCGTCCTGTTTCATTTCCTGAATGCGAGCGCCACCGAGAACATCCAGCTCGCGCTACCGGGCCATATGTTCCAGGTTGTCGCGCTGGACGGAAATCCCGTGCCGCGCCCGCAGGCGGTGGAAGTGCTCGAACTGGGAACGGCCGAGCGGATCGATGCGGTGGTGGAGATGAAGAATCCCGGCGTGTGGATCCTGGGAACCCCAAAGGACGATGATCGCCGGGATGGTATGGGAATCGTGGTCGAGTACGCAAATAAAATCGGTCAGCCGCGCTGGATCAAGCCTGCCAGGAAGGTTTGGGATTACAGTCTCTTCGGCGACAACCGGGCAGCGCCCGCTCCCGACGAAGTGATTCCCATGGCTTTCGGGAAAATCAACGGCGGAACCGGAGGATTCAATCACTGGACGGTCAATGGCAAGGTCTTCGACGAAAAGGCGGAGCCCACGATTCTGCATAAGGGAAAGCGCTACCGCCTGGCATTCGATAATCAGACCGACGATGCGCATCCGGTTCATCTTCATCGCAATAGTTTTGAACTGACCAACGTGCACGGCAAGCCAACAGGCGGAGTGCTGAAAGACGTCGTCACACTAAAGGGCTTCAGGAAAATTGACGCGGACTTCACGCCCGCCATGGAGGGATTGACGCTGTTCCACTGCCATCAGCAGCTGCACATGGATTATGGATTCAAGCTCCTGTTTAATGTGACGTAAGAAGTGCTATGATACGTGGTCACCAACCAGCTGGAGCGCGAAATGCTTGTGAAGTGCCTGCGAGCTTCGTTGTTGTTCGTTCTACTCCTGGTCCCTGCGCTGACGTTTCAATCGGACTTAGATGGCCCTAATGTCCAGATCGCGCCGATGCGTTCTCGACAGAACGTGCCGCGCGAGAGTCGCCCTGCCGATCCCTCGATTCCGGAAGCGACTCTGCGCGTCGATAGTTCCCTGGTACTGATTCCCGCGCAGGTGACCACCCACGCGGGATCTCCCCTGATGGATCTTAAGCGGAACGACTTTCGGCTTTACGAAGACGGGACGGAACAAAGGGTCACGTATTTCGCCAAGGATGATGCCCCAGTTTCCATCGGCTTATTACTGGACTCCAGCGGCAGCATGAGAAACAAGAAGGAGAAATCCTCCGAAGCCGCGGCTGCATTCTTCAAGACCGCGAATTCGGAGGACGAATTCTTCCTCATCGAATTCGACGACCATCCTAAGCTGGCCGTTCCATTCACCCGTGACATTGATATGCTCCACCACGAAATCAGTCACGTCCGGCCCTTCGGACAGACCTCTCTGTTCGATGCGATTCACATGGCCCTGGGCGTGATGAAAAAAGCCCAGCACGATCGGAAAGCTCTGGTGATCCTGTCCGATGGCGGCGACAATCGCAGCCGCCGCACCTTCGCTGCGATCAAGAGCGACGTGCTGGAGGCGGACGTCCAGCTGTACGCGATGGGGATTTACGATCCCGATGGTCCCTCCCAGAGTTCTCGCGAAGAGGCCGAGGGGCCGGAGCTTCTCGCTCAGCTCGCCGAATTGACCGGCGGCCGGCATTTCCCCGTCTTAAACCTCGGGAGTCTGGCCGATGTGAGTACGCGCATCGGTCAACTGCTGCGGAACCGCTATTTACTTGGTTACAATCCCACCAACGCGTCACGCGACGGGCGTTATCGCGACATTAAGCTCGACGTCACCGCGGATGTCGAGCCCGGCGTGCATGTGCAGTATCGCAAGGGATACTACGCACCGCAGCAGTAAACTGATTCCGCTAACGTCGCTCTTGACCCTCAACCGGCGCGACACCGCCACCGCGTCCCGCTGGAGGAGCAGTCCCCAAATTTACCCGAGCGCCCTGCTGAATCAGGTTGGTCTCGCCCGGGCCTTGAAAGAACGTGAACCCCGGACGTTCCGGCCGGCCCTTCCAGGCTTGTGGCCCGCCCAGGAAAATCTTGTGGGCCAGAACCGTGTCGTGAATTTTGGTGACTAAGGCCTCATATTCGGGCTGCCCTTGCCGAAATCCGGAAAAGTTTCCAAGATCCGTGCTTGCGGCGAAAATGACGTCGATCCCCGGCACTGAAGCGATCTTCTCGGCATTCGCGACGCCGATGGGCGTCTCGATCATCACCACCACCACCATGTTGTCGTTGGCGGTCTGCCGATAATCGCTGCCCCATAACTGGCCGTATTGGCCGTTGCCCTGGCTGCGTCGTCCCTGCGGTGGATAGCGCGACCACTTTACCGCGGCTTCGGCCTTCTCGACGGTGTCCACGGTGGGAACAATAATGCCCATGGCCCCGATGTCGGTGGCCTTCTGGATGTCGCTCTCGGTTGCGTCCGGAACGCGGATAAACGGCATGGCAGATGCGCCGCGGCAGGCATAAATCATTTTCGCGACGTCACCGAACGTCAAAGGGCTATGCTGCATCTCGATCCAGGTGAAATCGTAACCGGAATTCGCGGCGGCGCAATAGATGTTGGGATCGGGAGAGAAGATGGTGACTCCTACCACTTGCTTGCCTTCGTGAAGCTTCTGCTTTACGGTGTTATAAATTCGCTGCGGTCCGCCTTCCTTATTCTTTCCTTGTCCCGTGGCCGGGCCTTGCGCCCATACAGCAAGACCCAGAAAGAGCACGGAACATGCAACCAGAGATATTGCGAATCGTGTGGCAATTTGTTTCATGGGGCCTCCTCGCAGAAGTGCAGCTTCGTTGAGGTAGCTTACCGCATTTTGAAAGAAGAGTGCACGACCAGCTGCGATATAATGCCCGCACCGTGTTATGAGTGAATCCGCGAGTGCGCCTTTCGCGGCAATGGCGCCGGAATCGGCTGGGCGGCCCGCGCCGCGTCCGGAATGGAACTTTGCGACTCGGAGCTTCTTTCGCCTCGCATGCGTGTACTGGCTCCTCTACAGCCTTCCGTCTACTGGGCGCATATCCTTCTTCGGAGTCATCCCTGGCGCGCAAGCTTACAAAAGCGTTTGGGAGTCGATCGGACGCTGGGTGGCGGTCCACGCATTCCATTTGAGCGGACCGGTCACCGTGTCCCGGTTTACCGGCAGCGGAGACACAACTCTGGATTACATTGAAGAACTGTGTTTCCTGGTCCTGACGTGTGCCGCCGTGCTCGCATGGTCCTTCGCCGACAGGAACCGGCAGGGGTACCAGACGCTGCACTCGTGGTTGCGATTGCTGGTGCGCTACACACTTGCCATCACGCTGTTGTCGTATGGATTCTCGAAAGTTTTCCCGTTGCAGTTCCCGTTCCCCGGACTAAGCCGGATGATCGAGCCTTTCGGCGCCTTCTCGCCCATGGGCGTTTTATGGGAATTCATGGGGTCGTCCCCCGCGTATACGATTTTTGCCGGAATGATGGAGACGTTGGGCGGAGCCCTGCTCTTGTTCAGGCGTACGACCACGCTGGGAGCGCTGGTATCTGCTGGGGTGCTGCTCAACGTCGTGGTCCTCAACTTCTGCTACGACGTGCCGGTCAAGCTTTATTCTTTGAATCTGCTCCTCATGGCGGTGTTTCTAATGGCACCCGACCTGGGCAAGCTGACCGGCTTACTGGTACTGAATCGGCCAGCCGCGCCTGTGACGGCTTCCGGCCCGGTTTTTGAAAAGCGCTGGATGAGAATCGGCGCACTGTCCATCAAGATTCTATTCATCGGATTCTTCCCGTTGCAAAATGCGCTGCAGAGCTATCAGTTCTATAAGAGTGCCGTGCTGAATCCGACCAACAGGCCTCCTCTCTACGGGCTGTACCAGGTGGAAAGCTTCAAACAGAATGGTAAGGAGGTTCCGCCCCTGATGACCGATGTGAGCCGCTGGAAAATGGTGGTGGCCCAGAACGCGACGATCATCCAGGTAAGAATGATGGATGACACCGTGCGAGGGTTTGCGGCCCAATACGATGCCTCGGCCAGCACCGTGACGCTCACGGAGATATCTAAAATCATACTGACCTATTCGCGGGCGGATGCGGATCATGTGGTGCTGACGGGCACGCTGGATAATGACCTGCTGGAGATCCATTTGCGCAGGAAGGATCCGTCCGAGTTCTTACTGGTGAACCGCGGGTTTCATTGGATCAGCGAGACGCCGTTTAATCGCTGACGCGATCTAGTTACGGCGATCGCGGGAAGTCATCAGCTCTTCGATATTGATGAGCTCAGTCGGGTAGTTGCCGGTGTAGCAGGCGTAACAGTAGTCCTGGCGATCGTCCTGAACCGCCTTGCGCAAGGATCCGAGCGAAAGGTAGCCTAGCGAGTCGGCTTCGACGAAGCGGCGAATCTCTTCGACCGAGTGATTGGCCGCGATCAGCTCGCCCAGGCTGGGCGTGTCCACGCCATAGAAGCACGGCGAAACCGTCGGCGGGCAGGAAATGCGCATGTGGACTTCGCGTGCACCTGCGCCGCGCACCATGCGGACGATTTTGCGCGAAGTGGTCCCGCGCACCAGGGAGTCATCCACCAGAATGACGCGCTTGCCTTCCAGCAGGTGCCGCACTGGGTTGAGTTTCAGCTTGACCCCGAAGTCGCGGATGGCCTGCGAAGGCTCAATAAAGGTCCGGCCCACATAATGATTGCGGATCAGCCCATGGCGAAACGGGATGCCGGATTCCGAGGCATAGCCGATCGCGGCGGCCACGCCCGAATCGGGAACCGGGACCACCACGTCGGCGTCGACCCCATGTTCGCGCGCAAGCAACCGTCCCAGCATCTCGCGCGATTGCTGCACCGGCCGCCCGAAGACGATCGAATCCGGGCGCGAAAAGTACACGTGCTCGAAAACGCAGTGCGCGTGGTCCCGCACCGGAGCGTAGCGCTCGCGGGTCAGACCCTCAGGTCCTACGATCACCATCTCGCCGGGTTCCACGTCGTTCAAATACACGGCATTGATCAGGTCGAAGGCGCAGGTTTCTGACGCGAACACATTGCAGGTACGGCCGCCCGACATTTCCATCTGGCCGATCGCGAGCGGCCGGAATCCATGCGGATCGCGCGCCACCAGAATGCGGTCCTCCGCCAGAAACACGAGTGAAAACGCTCCTTCCAGCTGCAGCAACGCTTCACGCAGCGCGGCCGGCAGTGTCTTCTCCCGCGACCGGGCTACCAGGTGCAGGATCACTTCCGTATCGCTGTTAGCTTGAAAAATAGAGCCGTCGCGTTCCAGTTCCCGGCGGAGTTCCGCCGCGTTGGTGATGTTACCGTTGTGAGCCACCGCGATGCGGCCTTTGTTGCAGTTGACGGTGAAGGGCTGGGCGTTGAGCACCCCGCTATCTCCTGCGGTGGCATAGCGGGTGTGGCCGATGGCCATTTCGCCGGGCAGCCGGCCCAGCACTTCCGGAGTGAATAGATCCGCCACTTGTCCGATGCCGCGATGGGTGTGGATCGCCCGCCCGTCGCTGGTAGCGATGCCGGCGCTTTCCTGGCCGCGGTGTTGCAGGGCGTAGAGACCCAGGTAGGCCAGGTTCGCAGCCTCGGGATGCCCGTAGATCGCGAAGACTCCGCACTCTTCATGAAGCTCGTCGAACATGAACTCCTTACCCGACTGGAACGGGACTCAGCAGATTCTCAAGAGCGTTTTCCCACACTTCGCGAAGACGTTCGACGCGGCAATCGATCCACGCTTCCGGTTTCACCGACCCGTTACTGATTTGTAGCCGCTCTTTCATTGTAACGCCCACGCGCAGACATTCGACTTTATTCACACGCGCGATCTGCTCCACCGTTTCGGGCGCGTTGGTGGATAGCAGGATTCGGGACGGCCCTTCGTGAAACAGCGCGAATTCCGCGCGCAAGCTCGTATCCAGCGAAATGGACGCGCCCATGCTTTCGGCGCAACACTCGGCCAGAGCCACCGCCAAGCCGCCGTCGCCCACGTCGTGCGACGATTCCGCCAGCCCTTGTGCGAGGACCTCGCGAATCGAGGTGTGGACGCGTTTTTCGTAGTCCATGTCGAGCGCAGGCGGCAGTCCCCACATCTGGTTCAACACGACTTTGGCGTATTGCGTGCCGCCGAAACGGACGGCCTCAGTCGAACCGAGCCCGCCAAGGAGCATTACGGCGCGGCCTTCCTCTTTAAAGGGAATCGTCACCGGCGGCGCCGTTTTCAGCAGGCCGACGATACCCATCACAGGCGTGGGCCAGATGGCTTCGCCTAGAGTCTCGTTGTACAGGCTCACGTTGCCGCCGGTAATGGGCGTCTCGAAGAACTTGCAAGCCTCCGCGATTCCTTCGATGGCTTCGACCAATTGAGCCATGATTTCCGGCCGCTCGGGATTCCCGAAATTCAGATTGTTGGTCGCCGCCACCGGCAGCGCCCCCACTGCGGAAAGATTGCGGCAGCATTCGGCGACCAGTAAGCGTGCGCCCTCGCGCGGCGATAGCGAACAGTAGCGCCCGTTTCCGTCCACCGACATCGCCACGCTGGTGCCGGTTTCCTTGATGCGCACGATGGCCGCATCGCCACCCGGCCCTTGCAGCGTGTTGGTGCGCACCGATTGGTCATACTGCTGCCAGATCCAGTTCTTGGAGCACAGGTCGCCCGAAGCAAGCAACGCGAGTAGATCGGCATTCAAATCGCGGCTTCGCGGAATGTCCGGAGCTTCCATCGGCGCAGAGCGATACGGCGCGGAACCATGCGGCCGGTCATACAGCGGCGCTTCATCGGCCAATTCGCGGTTGGGAATCTCCGCCACCACCACGCCGTGATCCTTTACGCGCAGTTTCCCGTCGCCGGTCACTTCGCCCACGGTCACCGCGTCCAAGCCCCACTTGCGAAAGACGGCGAACACTTCTTCCTCGCGCCCTTTTTCCGCCACCAGCAGCATCCGCTCCTGGGATTCCGACAGCATGATCTCGTACGGCGTCATGCCGGATTCCCGCTGCGGCACCAGCGCGAGATCGATTTCGACTCCGGTTCCCGCGCGGCTTCCCATTTCGCATGTGGAACACGTCAAGCCAGCGGCGCCCATATCCTGGATCCCGACCACCGCGCCGGTGTGCATCGCCTCCAGGCACGCTTCGAGCAAGAGCTTTTCCATGAACGGATCGCCTACCTGCACGTTGGGGCGCTTCTGCTTCGATTCCTCAGTGAATTCGGCGGATGCCATGGACGCGCCGTGAATCCCGTCGCGGCCGGTTTTGGCGCCCACATAAATGACTGGATTGCCGATGCCCGAGGCGCGACCGAAGAAAATTTCATCGTGGCGAAACACGCCCAGTGCGAACACATTCACAAGTGGATTGCCGTTGTAGCATCGCTCGAAAACGCACTCGCCGCCGATAGTTGGCACCCCAAAGCAGTTGCCGTAGTGCGAGATGCCTTCGACCACGCCTTCCAGAATCCGTCGGTTGCGATCGCCGTTCTGGGGATCGTCCAAGGGCCCGAATCTTAACGCGTCTAAAACGGCAATCGGCCGGGCCCCCATGGTGAAGATGTCGCGCAGGATGCCGCCGACGCCGGTGGCTGCGCCCTGGAACGGCTCTATAAAGCTGGGGTGGTTGTGCGACTCGATCTTGAACGCAATCGCGTATCGTTCGCCTTTTTCGTTGGACCCGATATCGATAATCCCGGCGTTTTCTCCGGGTCCCACTAGAACACGATCGCTGCGCGTGGGTAGTTTTTTTAGATGCAGGCGCGAGCTCTTATAGGAGCAGTGCTCGCTCCACATCACGGTGAAAATGCCGGTCTCAGTTTGGTTTGGCTCGCGGCCGAGAATGGCCCGGACTTTTGCGAGCTCGGAAGCCGCCAAATCACTCATAAAAGCCCGCTCATAAATATCCGCTCACGCGTGTGCTGCGACCATCGACCGGACCATGGATTCGAGAACCACTCGTCCATCGGTAGATCCGAGTAAGGGATCAGCCGCGCGTTCCGGATGCGGCATCATGCCCATCACGTTGCGGCCCTCGCTGCAGATGCCCGCAATGTCGCGCAGTGAGCCATTGGGGTTGTCTAGATATCGGAACACGACCCGATCCTCGGCTTCTAGCGCATCCAGCGTGCGTTCATCGGCAAAGTAGCATCCTTCCCCGTGGGCGACCGGTGCTGTGATCCGCTGTCCGGGCGTCGCGGCGCAGGTGAACGGAGTATTAGAGGTCTCGACGCGAAGGGTGACGGGACGGCACACAAAACGGAGGCTTCGGTTGCGCAGCAGCGCACCGGGAAGCAGGCCGCTCTCCACCAGGATCTGGAATCCGTTGCAGATCCCGAGCACCAGTCCGCCCTCTTGCGCGAATTTCTTCACCGCCGTCAGGACCGGGGAGAATTTCGCAATGGCGCCGCAGCGCAGATAATCCCCGTAGGAAAATCCGCCGGGCAGAATAACGGCGTCAGCGTTGCCCAGCGAAGTGGAATCGTGCCAGATGAATTCAGCCGAATGGCCCAGATTATGGGAGACCGCGTACCACGCGTCGTGGTCGCAATTACTTCCCGGAAACACGACGACGCCGAATCGCATAGTAGGGAAACTTCAGTGTAACATGAGCGAAATGGAAGTTCTTCCCGAATGTGTTCAGAAATATTTTGAATGCCTGAACCAACGTGCGTATGCCGTCGCATGACGGATCATGAGCGGAGTTCGGGAACCTGTGCCTGCGGATCGAAGCTACCCGAGCCGCTGTTGTACTGGTGAGCGCGCGGAAGCTGTGGTAAGTTCAAAGAGTCTCATCGCGCGCGCCCGTAGCTCAGTTGGATAGAGCGTCTGGCTACGAACCAGAAGGTCGCATGTTCGAGTCATGCCGGGCGCACCATTTCATCTTTGATCCCGAGTTCCGACGTCAGAGTTATGCTTATGATGGGTTCGGGAACTTGACGAATCAGACGGTTACCAGCGGATCGGCTCCGGCTTTGAATACCACCTACAACCCGGCCACCAACCGGCAGACCGGGGAGTGCGCGGATGCCAACGGAAATATCAACTCGGCAACCAACTGCACCAACGGGAACTACTTTGATATGGAGAACCGGCTGGTACGCAGCGGCGGATCGCCGATGTCGTGGGCCTATTCTTACGCGCCGGGAAATAAGCGCGTGTGGCGCGGGGTCTGGAGCAGCGGAACGCAGACCGCAGACGAGGTGACCTTCTGGAGCGTCAGCGGGCAAAAGCTCGAAACGTACCAGTTGAGCCAATATAAGCCATGGCCCGGCGACGATCACACGCTGCCACAGTTGGTGGCATCGCAGACGGGGACCAATTATTACTTCGGCGGTAAGCTCGTCAAGAATTCCGCGGGGTACGTGACGCCGGATCGGCTTGGTTCCATTGGCAAATACTTCCCTTACGGCCAGGAGCGTCCTTCCGCCACGACCGACGGCAAGGAAAAGTTCGCCACCTACTTCCGGGACAGCGAGACTGGGCTCGATTACGCTAACAATCGCTACCACCAGCCGGGCATGGGGAGATTCATGACTGCGGACCCATACGCCGCATCTGGCGGCCCGAGTGATCCGGGAAGCTGGAACCGCTACGCTTATACCCGCGGCGATCCAGTAAACCGTGCCGATCCCGGAGGGACGGAAGACTGCCCCGCCGGGTTCAATTTTTGCTCGAATATTCCATCGCAGCCGATTCAATCATCGGTGGAACTTCCGGGCACTCATCAACCGCCTGGTGGCAACGGCGATCCGCAGTGCATGATCCTCTACCTGGCTGCTGAAAACAATCCTGACGCGGAACAGATGTTCGAAGCTTACTGTACCGGAGAGCAAGTTAGCCAGAACACACAGCCTTCACGGACGCCGAATCCGTATCAGGTCACTTTAGAAATACCCAAAGCCGTCGTGACGGCGCTAAAGCTTCTCGACAATCCTGATTGCGCTGCTATCTTTGGAATTGGATATGCCCAGGATGGTTCAACGGTAACGCCATCAGAGGTTCTCCTCAATCTGTACATGGGCGGGACGTACGGGAGCATTGTGGCGGGCGTGCCTACAGTTCACCCGGGACAAACCGTGGGAGCGGTAACTTCGGATATCGCTACAGTTAGGCTCAGCGACGTTTACGCTCACGGTGTAACTCAGATCCTCCTGAACGACACTGCCGGAGCCTTCATTGATGGCTCACAGCAGGATCAAACGATTGTATTGCTGCACGAATTGGGACACGCCATGAACTATATTTTTGGGTTAGGCACCAATGGCTTCAACCAGAGTGACGCAGGTAACGTAAGACTAAGCAGGGGAAACACCGACCTAGTTAAGAAGTACTGCAAATGATCAAAACACTTCTAGCATGTTCATGCGGCCTCTCGGCTGTTGTAGCCGCACAAGCCGCGAAAAAACAAGCCTCAGATCCTCCCATCCTGTCAGTGTGTGAAGTCTTATCTAAACCTCTTCAATACGACGGACAGCTAATCCGTATCCGTGACGTTATGAGGGGTACAGAAGAGGGCAATTGGTTTGTGGGCGATGATTGCCCGAATGCTTTTGCAGTCGAGGGGCACAGTTTCCCGTCGTTGATTTGGCCCAAAATACCGGGTAATCCTATGCCTCAACTTCATCCCGTCGATTTCCAGTTCAGCTTCGAGTCTGAACGGAAACTTGAACCGAAGTATGAACAGCTCAAGCGTCGCGTCGGAGAGGACTGCCTCGTATGGACGTACACCGGGGTATTCGAGACTAGGAAGGACTGGACCGGGGCCGAAGCCAAGACGATCGACGCATCGAGGCTTCGCGGTTTCGGACATGCCAATGCCGCGCCGGGTCAATTGATCCTGAAATCCGCCGATGATGTAACAGCGATTCCAAACTGCACTCCGAAGCCAAAAGACAAACGAGTTCCACTTCCCGGTTGAACTGTCCTGACGGGGAAATCCGGGACAACGACCCCTTTCCCTCAGTAAAGTGTTCTGAAATCGTCCCCCAAGGCACCAGCTAAACTCGCCAGAATCAGCGAATTCGCAGCGGTATCCTCAGAGCATCAAAACCCGAGCTATACCTACGACAACGAAGGCCGCATGGGGTTTCGGGGCCCAACCTCGGCACTACGTTCGACAGCATGGGCCGCTTGCAAAAGCTCACCGACGTCGGTTCAGCCACCGACATCGTGTCGAACGCCACATATAATCCGGCGGGCCAGTTGCTGACCATGTCAAGCGGGACGTATGTAGGGGTGAGTGAGACACGGGCTTATAACTCCCTGGGACAAATGACGCAGTTAACAACTTGCAACAACGGCTACACGTGTTCCGTGACTCAGAATATCCAGTACAACTACCCGGCGACGCAGAACAACGGCAAAATCACCTCTCAGAATGACCTTCTTTCGGGCGAGCAGGTTAGCTACGCCTACGATTCGCTGAACCATCTGGCGAGCGCGAGCGGCTCGGGATGGGGGCAGAGTTATACTTACGGACGGCGAAAACCGGGACAACGACCCCTTACTCATCAGAACGATGTTCTGAAATCGTCTCCTAGGGCGCACCATAAATCAACAACTTAGAAGGCATCA